>Ga0065711_1049755_pt1 | contig 11146 bp, 4 predicted proteins | sample Hoacrofraction12_FD_59098 | JGI IMG/M metagenome (GOLD analysis project Ga0065711, IMG submission 59098) | Hoatzin crop microbial communities from Cojedes, Venezuela - Epithelial fraction 12 v2 (version 2) | ecosystem: Host-associated > Birds > Digestive system > Esophagus > Crop | place... | reverse complement strand
TTGTTGTTCCTGTTTTCCCTCTGTTTGCTGCTCTGTTAAACTGCCCTTATCCCGACCCACCAGTTTCTGCCTCTTTCTTTCCATTCTCCTCCGCACGCCAGCAGGGGGAGGGGCGGCCGCATGGCGCTTTTGTTGCCGGCGGCAGCCGAAACCAAAACACTGTCCTTTGTGGTAGCTTGGAGTGCTCCCTTGTCAGTTCAGATCTCTCTCTACTAGTGCGGATCAGTTACATTCCTGATGGATAATCCCCAGGATATTCCAAGAGTTTGAAATTTAGACTTTGGACCAGGGGCCATCTTTGTTCTGTCCATTCTCATCTGCTGCAGAGGAATCTTTTCTAGCCGGTTCTTATAACCTTGTCAATGGTCGCAGTCTTGGAGAGTCTGCTGAGTTAGCTTCTCTTTAGAAAAATTTTGCATAATTCTAAGCACTTCATAAAGCTCTGTTAAAGCAACAGAGCCTTAACACACATTGCTGTGTTGAAAAATGTTAGACATAAGGACATTGTCAGCTGCTTTGCTGAATAAGGGTTACAGCCTTAACACAACTTTTTTTGCTCTCTGGTAGTGTGCGCTACACTTGTAGGGTTAAAACAGGCGGTGATAGGAGTGAGGAGAAATAGCTCATCTTGCAAAGGTTAGCTTAGTTTATCAGCCATTCTCCTAAACTACCCTTATTCATTAAAAGCAAATGATGTTCCACTAATAAAATGTGATCCTTGCTTACACAAATTTATTCTGACACAGCCTTTAATAAATTGGAAGGAGAAAGTGCCAAAACCCCTCCGTTGTGCACATCTCTGGTATACGATACTGATACGCTTTGACACCTGCACATTTCAGTTTACATCAAAGGTCACTTTAAACTGGGAGGGAAAAAGAGTTTAGCATAAAGTCAGCAAGTTTACTTTAGGTTTTTTACAACAAAAGTACCACTTTAGGAAGTCTTTTCTTAAAAAAAAAAAAAAGCTATGCTGTGTACTTCAGACCTGTATGCCTGAAAAAGTAGCAGAAAAAACTGTTTGAGGAAAGATTCTGCTACAGAGAAGCAGGTGGGAATTGCTATATCCCACCTGACCCCACAATTGCTACCCTGGTTGTGTCCCTGGTTGATAACTGGTGATCAAAACATCCTATAATAGCCAGAGTTGGGTGAAGCATCTCTGTGTCGTGTGCTGCCATGTTTGGTAGCCTGGCTGAAGCCTAGAAATGCAAAGCAGTGTGTAATAGAAAAGGCTTTGGGCCCACCATAAGAAATGAATTCTGTTCTTCTTCATTGATAAGCTTTAGGTTCATGATACTAAGAAAACAGGTGGGTTCCTGTGACTCCTGCTTGGTTTTACTCAGTCCAATAAAAGCGAATGTGAAATGTTGACTCTGTGTATGGCATCATGGTGGTGGCACTTCTGGTTTATTTGTAGCAGGACTGAAAATGGATTAAGGAGAGCGTTGAAAGCTTTTATCTGAACCCACAGCAATTTCCTCCACTGAAAAGAACGCTTGGTGCGCGGCCAGCAGAGATGAGTGTCCAGTAAAAGAGAGATGTATTAAAGTTTCTGTAAGATGCTTCCTGTAGCTTTGTAGAAGAGTCAGCTGGGGAAGGTCTGAAACTGGGTCAAAGTTAAACAGAAAACCAGAGTTTCATGTTGCTGAAGCACTTGTATTTAGAAAGTTTTTTTTTAAAAAATCAATTTAATCTTATTTCATTGTGTAGTCAATTTACTGAACATCATGTGAAATGGGATCCTGGTTCTGCAAACATCTTCACCTTCTTATGGGTTATAAATACGTGTTGATGTTGGAAGACAATACAGTATATTATGTCTGCAGAATGGCCTGAAGGTCAGCCTCTTTGACAAAGATGGGGAATACAAAAAAAAAAAATTCAGATAATAAGTTGAGGATATTCTGTAAACAGTTGTTGATCTGTGTTGACAAGGTTTTGGGAGATAATCGTGAATGAGGTGATAGGGCAGATTGCTTTAATGTTTTTCACTGAGGGAAGAGAACTTGAAAAATTGTTCTGGAAAGAGAGGCAGCAATATGAGGTTTCATGCATGTGAAATGATATCTAATGCTAATTTTTTCTTTTTTTATTTTTTTAATAAAGGGATAAAGCTTCACTTCAAAATTAGAAAGGGATTACACCCTTGAACAGGTCGAGAAGAAGGCCTGATCCTATGAGAGTTTCTATAAGTCTTGGCATCACATAGTTTCAGCAGAGGAGTGTTCTCTGGTAAACATATGACCAAATTACAGGCTCCTTTACCTTTAATATCTGCTTATGTATTGGAAATCATGCAGAGCTCTATGTACGTAGTCGCTTTAAGCCCCCAAAACTTGTTTTATTTTTTCTTTTCATCCCTAATGGTTAATCAGAAGCACTACACAGAGTTGAGAAACATGATTTTCCTTAAGCAAAATAAATATAATGTTCAGGAAAGAAATTGGATTTAATTTTCCTCCCTGGTTACCTAGGAAGACATCAAGGGCAAATTTATCTTGTCAGCTCCTTGTGTGCTGATCTCTGAAGAAATGAGTGAAATCTCTTGTGGGATGAACTTTTTTACTGTTGCTTCTCAGACTTCATCTCTAGCCCTGAAGTATTTAACTCCAGGTTTTGTAGTCTCTGTTACATTTTAAAGTACAGACCTGTGATAAAAAGGAGGGTGGCTGGGTTCAAAGGCAGGATTACAGACATTTTTCTACTTCCAGCAGCTGGAGACTGCAAATACAAATTTCTCTTCCTGAACACAAGCTGCTTCGAGCTTCTCCTCCAGCACTGTCATCTAGTCTAATTCTTGTGTCCTGGAGCCTCCTTGCTGCCGCAGGGAGAGCCGTGAACTCCCAGTTTCCCTCCCCAGGCCTCCCTAGGAGGTTTTGGAGAACGCTGCTTCTTTCCGTGCCATGCTCTTTCCTCATCCCAAAGCAATAGGATTGGGCAGTAGCTGTTGGTATGGTGCTGGCTTTCACTGCTGCCAGTCCTGTGACAGAGTATTGGTTTATTGGGATGGAAAGGGTGGTGGAAATGTCCTGATTTCATACTGAAGTGAGAGTGCTATAGCTTACAGCCATGCTGAGAGAAGCTGTACTCTGAGGCTCAGTCAGCAGCTCTCCGCTCCATTCTGCCAAAGCTCTGGAGCATGGGCACCTTGGTGGAGGCAATGCTGCCCGGTCCTACACCAGCACTGCCTCAGCTACCTGAAATCAGTTTCAGCTGAACTTGAAAAACAGCAGCCTCTTATTCTGGGTGTGTTTTCACCTCTGATATATCACAGTTCATGGTGCTCTGAACTCTGCTTTGGTTTGTGTGATGCAGCTCCCCAGAGAGGCCAACCGCTGCCTTGTCAAAGTAAATGCCCTTCGTGGAAGGAGAGGCACTCTGAATTTCAAATGCTGCTTCTCTCTAATAGAGCCTGATAGACGGAGACTGCTTCATGTTCCTGTGCCTCATGACCTGACAGAGTCAGCAGCTCCCTGTGCTTACTGACAAAAAGCTTTCCGAGATGGGCTTTTGCCCTGCTTCTGACATGCACCCTCCTTTCTCCCACAAACCATTAGGTGGTTGACCTTAGCCACCCCTCCATTCTCATCAGTTCTTTAATGGGCAATTAATTTGAGTTTAGCAGTCTATAAGGAGAGTGATTTACCTTCTTTTTTACCCAGTAGTTCAGGCAGCTTGTCTTTTCAAGGTGGTCTAGATTGTGCTTGCTATTAGTTTCTTGGGTTAAACTCCACTTGTCTTATTTCTAACCAGTAAAAAAAATATTTAAGTAGGGTTAAGAGGGCAGGAATGTTGTCAGTGACTTCTGTGGAGTTAGGAGTTCAACCCCTCAATACTTGATTTTCTGTGTTTATGAAAAATTGCTACTGCTGTTTTGGGAATAGGAGGCTAATGTAAAAGCAGGATGCAAAACCAGTAATGCTTCAGAGCTTTCATGTACAGTACACAACTTCTAAAGTGCTGGACATAACTGGGGGGAATGTAATTCTCTGCCTAACATTGCACCTCCTGGACATCTTACTATCACTTCTGTTTCTTGTCTTCCTGTCTCCTTGGAATTCAAAATATAAAACTACATGTTAAAGGAAACGGGATTACTCTCTCCTTTGGCAGGTTAGTTATAGGAGATCAAGATTTGTGCCTTTCAGGTTTAAAAACAAAATCATTTATTGTTTCTGTCTTTGGCTGCTTCAGGAAAAGACCAGAACTTTTTCACAAATAGTTGCTTTATTTTTGCTTAACCTGAATCGGAATACATGCTGGCTTTTTTCAGTATGTAAGACGAGTAAAGATTATAATTCATTTATCACAAGAGGTTGAACAGTGTTTTTGTAAGTACAACCTATGGATCACGCTGTTATAGCTGAGTGTTTACATACATGGAGATATTTAGAGCTGTGTTGAAAGCCTCTCCGTGACAAAAGAACTTTACCCTGAGTATTAGCTGATGGACAGGATTTGTGGTCGCTGCAATTAGATCCAGCAACAATTGTAAATAACCTGGCTGTTCAGTTGTGTTACACAGAACTTGAGAAATGTAATAGTTGTGATGTTTTTCCTGTAAGTCATGTCAAAAAGATACCTATGATGAACTATACAGGCTGTTTGTGCAACCACAGGTGCTACTACTGTGTAGTAAGAAGCAATCGGAGTGGCTGATCTTGCAGACATGACAGACATAGCAAAGGAAATTTTCACCTTTATACTATTTCATAATAAATAATCCAATATGGCAATATGACCTTACGACCCACTGGAATTGCCAGCTTCTTGTTCACTGGGTATGACTTTGTATTTGTGTGGGATGGGTCTTTCTTGATACCTTCTAACTGATGATATTACAGCAAAAAGAAATTATTTTAAAGACAGCAAAACTGGTTCCACTTTCCTTGGCTTCACCTAGCCTAGAAAATGGATGCTGATTGATTAGACTTTCAAGATTATTCCTCTGCAAAGTATCCTACACCTGTTTTGATCTGAATGAAAACCAGAGAGTGAATGTTCTACACCTACTTCCAGACAGCTGCAGAAGGACAGAACTGCAATGAAATGTGTTGTTTTAAAGTCTCTCTTCGTACACTAGACATCTTGGGTCCTCACTGCTCTGAATTTTCCAGCTTAATTTTCTGGAAAGCTGAAGTTTTAAATCAAGTTAGTGGCAGGGCTCCCTTTTGGGAAATGTGTGTAATTTGTGACCTATATTTATATGGATGTTCATTGACAGTAGTTTAAGGACTTGGTTCCTTTCATGCTGAGCTGACTGAGGGTGCTTGCATGGTCTGTAACTGCACCTCAACTGGTTCTGTGCTCCAGATAAGCTGGATTCTTACCTTCTGTCTTTGACACATTCAGAGAAAAATGTATCTGCAGTTTCTGCAAGTGGCTTAATGCTTCATGAGCAGGAAAAGTCTGGCTTATTTTGGGGTTTTACCCACTTGCTGCTTGGCTCCAGAGCAAGGCAATTGAAACCCAAGTCTTGTTGCATTCTGAGAGAAAATGGGATGTAAAAGGGAACTATGAAAATGAAAAATCTTCTGGTGGAAGGCAGGGTGTGAGTTTGCTACTTCAAGTATATAATAATTCTAAGAATGTCTTGTAGAACACTCATCAAGATCTTATGAGAGAGGAAAAATTGCTCAGAAAGCCAATAATTTGCATTAATGCACTGTAACATGAAGCTATTGCTCAGTGGCAACTGGTCCGTTAGTGTCTTTGCTGTAGTGAATCTGCTGCTGCAGACATGACTGCGGCTTGGTTTTGAAGAATTACTGTCAAGCTTTGTAAGTCATAACTAAGTAATAGAGTGCAATTGTCTCACTGAAGCACAACCTTATAAAAACTCCACTGCTCTAAGCTTAGCATATCAATTGTGTGCTAAAGATAAGTTGGTAAATAATCAAAGTTTTATGAGGCTTCTCACAGACAGTGTAATATGTAACACAAACAAATACGTTTAGAAGTGGCAAAGAGTAGAGAGCAGAAAGGATAATGTCTGGTATTTTGGTAGCTTGACCTTTCAAATCTTCTTTGTCATTTGGGAAAACAAATTCCACTGTCAATAGACTTGCTTACATATCAATAAAGTAACACCGAATTCCAGTAGAAAAGTGCATGCAAGAAGTAAATCCTCTTGAAGCGAGTGATGTTCAAATCCTACATGTCCTTGACAGCCTATATGCTATTCTGATTCCCGCCAATTTCAAATGGAGCATTCCCCGAGCAAAGACTGCCTTGACACACTGGTGTTGCACCTATGTTTCTTCAAGATCAAAGGTTAACAAAGTGTGAGGATAAATTCCCATAGGAGTACTCCAGGGGCTGCAGATGGGCAGGAGAGAGTCCCAGCTGTGGGGAGTGGACAATGCTCCCCTCTGCAGAGAGCCAGTCCTCACAAAGGCATTAACTGCATAAAAAGCACCCATTTACTTCAGACTCCTCTCCAAGAACCACTCGACAATGACCCACAATTAGACAATACCATGGAACCTTTATTTCTCAAATGGTTTTGTGGGTTCAGGAAAAACTAGGCAGATGGTTGCAGACAGTCCAGTCCGCTAGTGCTGTAGTTCATTTGGAATCTACTCCCTTGGCCCAGACAAGAGGCAGAAGAGCTCTGAACACTGCTAACAGTTCCCTTGATCTCCTCTGAGACCTCTCATACTGCTTAAATGCAGTGACTACGGCATACCTCAGGGGTCCCAGAGCCTCTCGTATTTTTCCCTTATAAGGGTTAATCTACCTTTGATAGTCAAAAAGGAAGTACATATTAAGAAAAACATTTCCTTTCTAACGTGATGTAACCGCCTGTTAATTTTGAGATAAACCCCTCTTCTCCAGAATGCTGCTACAAGTATGAGAGAAGGCAGAAAAAATGATTCAATTTTCAGTGCTTCAAATGACTGGAGACCCTTCTAGATCTAAGAAAGAGGAAGAGAACTTCCCTCCTGAGTAGACGCCTTATGATACCTCCATTTCCACTCAGAATCCTTCCCTCTAGTGCACAAGCAGGAACCTCATATATCCTCCCATTTAAAGCGCAATATTCCTTTTCACTTGGTTAAACAAGGATTTTCAACAGCTCCTGAGGGAAATACAGCTTAATTCAATCTAATGCTGAATGATGGATGCAATACTAAAATTAACAGCATCTCTTCCGCAGGACCTTTGGTTCTATCTTTGCTGCCACCACTTGAAGTCCTCCACCTATTAATAATGCAGTGAAAAGCAGCAGCGATGGTAGGAGTCAAAGTGCTGTTTAATAACTCATCTGGGTGCAGACCTGAAATTCAGGCTCCAATGTCCTCTCTGAGTTGAGGCAGCACAGATATTCTCTAACTCCGAGTGAACAGAGTCCTAAGCCTTTACATGTTAAACACATTCAATGTTTCCAGTTAATTTCATCTGACGTCAATCAAAGCTCCACTAAAATCACTCTCGGGGAAGGTGGTGGGAAGGGAGGGGAGTTGCAATACTTCTTAGCTGGCTTTGAGTTCTTTGCATTAAGAAAAATCACAGAACGCATCTGGGAAAAAGGAAAGACCTGTGTCCAAACCAGTTCTTTCTGAAGGTTACATTGCCTGCTCCACTTCCATTGGGAAAGTGTAGGAGAATGGGAGAAATGGTTTTGACTATACTATAACAGAAGAAGAGTTTTTCAAAAGAGATTTGTGGGCTTCATTTCTAGGTAAGCTCAAACAAAAATACCATGAGCTGAGTAACATCCTTTAGTCTGAAGAATTATTAAATTGGATACAGTTCTGTGCTCATAGACTAAATCGCAGTGAGTTTGCTTATCTGGAAACTGTTGAAGCAAGGTGCTCTGAGTTGCCAAGAGCTGTCCAGTTATTAGCTGGGCAGTACTTGCAGAAAGCAGTAATTCTTACTTGGTGAATTATCCACTCTCGAATGAGAAGGAGACACGAAAGAGGGAGAAGAAAGGATACTTTAGTGCTTATAGAGAGAAAGCAAGCTGCAAGCTACCTGTGGATAGTCTGTTCTGTGGGGCAAATGAAACAACTATATATTTAGATGGCATGAAAATATGTTTGAACTATAATAAAATGGGATGCAGGTCTTGCCAAGTGTCCTAACAATAAAAAGGGTGGTGGGGGTCAGCTTTTTTTTTTGGATGAGACTAAGGGAGCTTTCATGAGTTTTGCCAGCATTCCTATCTGATCGCCTACACCGCACCAGAGAATGGATCCATACTTTCGACTAGTCTGAGGAGAGAGAAGTCTCCACGCTGGTCACAACTCTGGGCATTATAATGGACTTCCCAATTTTCTTATCCTAGTGACTGAAAGGTTCCTTGGCCTGGGAAAATCGCTAGTGGCTGCTAGCCCACCAGCCGAGTTAGCCTGCTGTGGTTCGTCCCGTGATTCCGCCTCCATTTCTTTCTGCACAGATGCAATCAGACTTGGTCCCTGTGCCATTTTGCCTGTGTCAGTTCTCTTCATTATTTGTTTTTTTCAAGTTTCTCTCCCTTAAGAGAAGAGGCTTGTGCCAAGAGGTTGGGATGTGGCGCTTGCAGAAGAAAGCAGAGGCCCAAGAAGAGGCACCAGAGGCAAAAAGGGAGAGAAGGGGCTGCTCCCCACCTCATTTAGTGGCTCTGGTTCTCTTCCACTGCTTCCCCAGTCACATTACTCCTTTACACTGTTCTCTGCAGGTGCCAGTTCCCACTTGTCTGTGCCTATATTTGATCTGTTTACTGCATTCACTGGGGCTGACAGACATCATGTCTTGTTGGTGCCTCATAGTTCATTTTTAAGTGTTAAATGAGGTATATAATCCTATTATGATTATTCCTGCCTTCCCTCATTTTTCCCCCCCTTAAATTAAAATTGCTTAACAACTTTAATCAAACTCAACCAAGCTCTTGACTAAACTAGGAAATGTTGAGAACATCTCATTGCATTTCAATTTAGTATGTTTTAATGGGAAGTAGGAGGTACAGATGCTATTGAAAAGCATGAATAAGCCCTGAGAGACTTGGCAGAACACTATCATGAGAAGGAAAGAGTTGAATGCACGATTCTATAATCCATGCGTTGCCAGAAGCAATGGCCACATGCCACAAGCCTTCATGTGCAGCCAAACTCTATCAACTGCACTAACTGCTATAACTAATCCTATTTACTGTCATCACTCACCCTAAAAAAAAAAGGAAGTTGCAAAGTGTGAGCTTCCTATTACCTATATGTCTGGTCTTGTATCTTGCCTTTCCAATGTGATTATGTAGGTAAGTACCGAGTTCTTTGCTAGATGTACTGGAGAATTATTTGAAAGGGAAATATTGCCCATTAATTCTAGAGAAAACGTCAACTTGTTTGTTGGTGCGGAGAGGAAGGCCCTCTGTAGAAATATGTAACATAAAAGCAGAAACATCTAAAAAGTACAAAGGAGCTATGAAGACCAAGTGAAACCAACCACTTTTCAACACAACTGCTGATACTTGTGTGCATTCTGAACAGTAAACCAATGTCACCTGAGTTAGCTCATAAATGTTTCAGCAGCAGGAAACTCTGGCAGTTAAACTGAGGATATAATGCTAAGCATTTGTTTTAAAAAGAAAAAAAAATTAATGCAGATTACTCAGTTCTGAACCACAATGTATCGAATGTTTCTGTGGAAATGAGAAAGTCATGAGCAGCTCTCAATGGCCCTAAAGGCAACTTCTTTTTTAATCTCTCAGATTCTTAGGAGGTGAGAATATTCAGTTATGAATTGTTCAGTGTGTCGTTCAAAGCTCTGTGGAGGTTTAGGCTGACTGCCGAGAGGGTTGCTGTGCCTTTACTGTGAGCAGAGACCTGGTAGCTCTCTCCTGGAGTGCAATGTGAAGCTGTGGGAATTGCCACCCAAAGGCAGGAACAAGCAGTACCGGAAATGTGCACCTGGGGTCTGCTGGTGCACCGTGCTGTGTGGACGTAGGGACACCTATAGAAGCTAATACTGGACTTGAAGCCCAAATGGCCAGAGAATGGGTAGAACTCATTCACTGCGGCTGACACAGGGTGAGCTTTAATGGGTCCATCTGCAGGGACTGGAGTTCACCTCCCCTGTGATGGGTCTCTGCTCAGTTGTCCTCTAGCAGGTGGGTTTAAACCAGTCTGCAAGTGGGCAGCTGAATTCTAGGCACACACTTCCCTTTACCAGAGAAAACAAGTCCTTAAGTTGTGGGCAGGTGCCTTGGATCAAGTGATACCTTAAACTGCTGCACACTAAATCTTGTCTGTTAACAGCCCTCTCTAATGAGATACAGCACTCTCTGCACTGCACCGTTATCTTCTAGTGCAGGTCTACAACAAGGAAAGCTCAGTGGGTAAGCAAGGGAGAACTTGCTCTTGTTCTAATAAAAGATAGGATATATTCAGGCATTTTTGTTCACTTCAGAGTTTATCCTGTCTGTCTGGAGTGTTCAGTGGCAGATCAGGCTGACCATCCCGTTGGCACATCTGCATCCTGCTAAGCTTTCAGTCTTCCCTCCCCCAGTACATGTCTTAATAAATGAAAATATTCTCATTGCTCAGATTCAAAACATGTTTGTTCTGTATATTGGACCACAGTCCTTATGTGCTGAGCTACTGTTCTGTCTCACCTCACTTAAATTGCATTCTAGCTCAGCTTATTCAAATGGAAAATGAATTCTGACAACTGGCATCTCTTCATTATCCTGATTGGTGTAAATCTAAAATTTATGGTTTGAACATTAGCGAAGCTGTTGGATTCGGAAACTACCTCATCCTATTATCCGTTTAATAGAAAGCACTTTTCACTTTTTCTAAGCGAAAATTTGAAGAATTACCTTTTTTCCTATGTAGCTTCAGCTTTTTTCTCTTTCTCCATTCAAAAGTGTGCCAAACGATCTACTGCTTGTGCAGCCTATCAATGAAACTGTTGTAAGACATCGCTGTGCTCACTGATTCTGTCTTCATAGAATTCAGAAAATACACCAACAGAGAGAGTTTCTGACTACTAAATGTGCTACGCAGTCGAAAATAAAACAAGGAGAAGTTGAAGGAAAATTAGGAATATAGAATCACAGAATGGTAGGGGTTGGAAGGGACCTTTGTGGGTCATCTAGTCCAACCCTCCTGCCGAAACAGGGTCGCCTACAGTAGACTGTAGAGGAACTTGTCCAGGCGGG
>Ga0065711_1049754_pt1 | contig 11146 bp, 4 predicted proteins | sample Hoacrofraction12_FD_59098 | JGI IMG/M metagenome (GOLD analysis project Ga0065711, IMG submission 59098) | Hoatzin crop microbial communities from Cojedes, Venezuela - Epithelial fraction 12 v2 (version 2) | ecosystem: Host-associated > Birds > Digestive system > Esophagus > Crop | place... | reverse complement strand
CGGGCAGCCTGTGCCAGGGCTCCATCACCCTCAGAGGGAAGAAGTTCTTCCTCATGTTCAGCTGGAACTTCCTCTGCTTCAGTTTGTGCCCATTGCCCCTTGTCCTGTCGCTGGGCACCACTGCGAAGAGTCTGGCCTCGTCCTCTTGACACCCACCCTTCAGATATTTATAAGCATTTATAAGGTCCCCTCTCAGCCTTTTCTTCTCCAGGCTGAGCAAGCCCAGCTCCCTCAGCCTTTCCTTGTAGGAGAGATGCTCCAGTCCCCTCATCATCCTCGTAGCCCTCCGCTGGGCTGTCTCCAGTCACTGCATGCACGGCCCGCCTTCGCACCATGCCTGCATCTTCTGAGACACCTTCACATATTCTGTAATAATTTATTTGTTTTTAATTATCTTGCAAACCTGACAGCATTACAGGTAATTTAACACCGACTTCATCTGCAATGCTGGGACACTCTGTCCTTAACCAGGACAGTCACGACCAAAGGGTGTGTTTGCCTTTACAAGGCATTAATTTTCAGTTGTTTGTGACCATTCCCTTGTATAGTCAGAGGAGAAGATTTCACTTTCTTAGTTTTTAAAGTAAAATAGAGATTTCAGAGTTTTTAGGCCTGGTATTGGGTATGGGTTTCTCCAACAGGGTCCAGCCATATAGCTGAGATTTCAAACCATCAGCACAGTACACGCAGAAACAGGACTCCTACTGCCGAGGACAACTACAGGGCCAGACAGGCTGATGGCTTCATATTGAAATGCCTGTCACCGTTTCGTTGAAACAAAATCAATCCATTTTTATTTAGTACTACGTCTAGTCTACTGAAGAGGTCCACCACTAAGGATTTTACATGTTATTTGAAGCGCTGTGATTTGACTCTGCAGAAAGCTTTGGCTGCAGAGGCTGCTGGTGAGAGGATAAATACAAACAGTGCAGATTGAATGGGGAAACCTGCAGCTCGAGAGAGACATTTTCAAAGACTATTCACAACAAGTTCCTATAAAGATAAAATCATGTTTTCCCACATTAATCTCAAAACACTTTCAGGGGAAAAAGACATTTTATTGACTACAATGGAAATATTTTGCTAAACACACATAATGATTTTTATCATAAAATGGTATCCCTTTGATAAGAAAGGGGCTGCCTAAGGAAATCTTGAATAAAAATCCACTTTACACATATTATTATTTTTGTCTGCAAGGAAGCTTTGTCACTCACTATGCTCCAAAATTTCTTTGGTGCATTGTCACGCTCCCCTCCTGAAATGGTTTGAACTAGGACTGTGTCTTAAACCGCAGGGTAGATGTTATGGCAGCAAGTATACCAAACTAACAGGAGGAGGGAAAGGGAATTTTTCTGGGGAAGAACACTCTAAATGCTAAGTTTGTAATCAATTTATTAATAATTTTTGTGTCATATCTATTGCCTAGGAGTAGCTGGACCTTAGAAAATTGTATGCTTACGGGACATGATTGAGAAAGTCTTGCAAGAAATGTTCTGGTTTGTAAGACAGTAAGCTAGGAGGGGTACCATTTTTCAGGGATGCAGTAGGCTTGGAAACATTAAGATGTGCGCTGGCAGCCCAGAAGGCCAACCAGATCCCAGGCAGCATCAAGAGAAGCGTGGCCAGCAGGTTGAGGGAGGGGATTCTGCCCCTCTACTCCGCTCTCCTGAGACCCCACCTGGAGTCCTGCGTCCAGCTCTGGAGCCCTCAGCACAGGAAAGACATGGAACTGTTGAAGCAGGTCCAGAGGAGGCCCACGAAGATGATCAGAGGGCTGGAGCACCTCTCCTGCGAGGACAGGCTGAGGGAGTTGGGGCTGTTCAGCCTGGAGAAGAGAAGGCTCCGGGGTGACCTCAGAGCAGCCTGACAGTACCTGAAGGGGCCAACAGGAAAGATGGAGAGGGGCTTTTCACAAGGGCGTGGAATAACAGGACAAGGAGTAATGGCTTCAAGCTGAAAGATGATCGATTTAGACCAGTTATAAGAAAGAAATTCCTTACGAGGAGGGTGGTGAGGCACTGGCACAGGTTGCCCAGAGAAGCTGTGGCTGCCCCCTCCCTGGCAGTGTTCAAGGTCAGGTTGGATGGGCCTGTGAGCAGCCTGGGCTGGTGGAAGATGTCCCCGCTCACGGCAGGGGGGTTTTAACCAGATGATCTATAAGGTCCCTTCCAACCCTTACCATTCTATGATTCTATTCTATGATTCTATGAAGAAGGGGAAGGCAGAATGGCTTCATTTTTGAAGATGGAAGAAAGCAATGCTTGGATACACACCATCCCCCTTTTTGCTCTTTCTTCCTCCAGATAGCTAAAATACCACAAAAGCTAAGGAAGACTTTTATTACATTGTACAGTCTGAAATACAAGATTATAATTTTATTTTCTTTTTTGTAATCTCATCTATAATTCTATAATCAAGACCGCAGCTCTATTTTACAGCTCTGCTGTTCTTTTCAGCTTGCTTAGTGTTTAAATATGACTTCAACCAATTAAATACGTACAGAGCATGCTGCTGTCATGGAAGCACAAATCCAAATCAATCAAGACACCAGACAAGCCTTTTCAGTTGTTTGCTGCCCAAGAGAGGTGTGTTTCCACCAAGCTGTGGTGGGGCAGACAGATGCAGGCAAGGGAAGAGCTGGCCACAGCCCCAGAGGAGACTCCATCATGGATGTTTGCCTGGATCCAAGCAGGCATCAGAGCAATAGCTGTGCCAGAGGTGCTTCGACGGACCACGTAACACTTCGTAATTCTGTTTTCAATGTGTGTCAAGGTTGCTCACAGCTCTGGTTATCTGCTGTGGAAATTAAAATCCAATTCATTAAGCTCCTGAAAAACAGCCTTACCTGTTTCTTATTAGTTTTGTAACCCTGTGTTACTGTGTTCTTTATAATTTCTATGCTGCAAAGTGTCTCTTCTACTGCTCCATAAAGACTCTGTCTCAGACAGAATGCTGCCCTATAATTACAAAGGTATGATTTTTACAAGAAGCATGGCAGTCTGTAGCCACAAGAAATCACCCAGACTACAAAGATTAATGAGAAGGGACACCTTAAAACTCAGAGAAAAAACTGAACACAGACTTGAAGATTTTTCCCATGGAGTCCCACCTCTGGGAGGAGGAAGGAGATGGTTGCCATAACACTGACAAGGACAAATTCGCCTCATCCTGAGTTATGCTACATGGACTGACATTTTTTGATGTGTGGTAGCTCTGTAACTTGATAATTCAGAGTCACCGGGCTTGCAGCAGTCAGCCTTTCAGCTTCTCCCTTGCAATATTTTCATCCACAACTCCCTTGCTAGCTCCCATCAATATCTTCTTTCTTAGCATGATTGAAATTCATGCTTTAATGCCATCAATTTCACTTTTACATTTAAACCCCATTGAAATGGATAATGGCAATAGCAGAACTGTAAAAGACGTCAGTGCTTTTAGCCCTGCTAGGCAATAGCACTACAGAACGAATGCTGCAATGTCAGGCAGCTCTTATGTATTACAATAGACCGAAAACCTCCAGGGCCCTCATCTTCAGCAAAACAGATTTTCTATCAAAACCATTCTGTGAATAAAATGTAAGAATAGTCTCCTATTTCAGAGAAGATAGATGTGTGAATAGAAAACTGTTCCGTGCCACAAAGTAACGGATTGAGAGTATCCATACAATTATGCTCAACAAATCAAGTTTGATTTTTTTTTTTTTCTCCTTTCTTCTTTTTCCATTCTGGGAGAGAGGAATCTACGCATGCACACTCAGAGCAGTTTGGATCTCAGCACAGCAACAATCGCAGCTTTGATTCAAGGCTTCAGATCTGCATCATCAGTGGCATTTGGCCCTAACAAAATACAAATTCTCTGCTGGACTTTGTCCAACTTCATTGCCAGTGAAACCAAGGAGGGGAATGACGAAAGATATTCTGATCTGAATAACAAAGATATTCCAGATGCCCTAACAAAATACAAATTCTCTGTCAGACTTTGTCCAACTTCACTGTCAATGAAACCAAGGAGGGGAATGACGAAAGATATTCCGATCAAAAAAGAACGCCACAAGTTTTTTAGGAAACAAAAGAAAATTCAAAGAAAGTTGGCAGTGTTCCTTGCACTGAGTTGTACCTGATCTGGAGCGGTGCAACCAGAATGTTGAAGCAAGGGAGGCCCTCTTCCGCCAACGGTGCTAATCTGAGCTTGGGGCTGAGCAGGAGGTGCATGTGTTGGGGGGAGAGGAGAGCAAGGACCTCCAGTTGCCAGCAGCCTAAGTCCTTTGCTAGGAGGATGACAGTGCTGGTGGCTCCTCTCCCACTGAAGGGTCTGCTTGGTGTTGTTTTTGGTGTTTGGGCCATTGAGGCAGGGGCCAAAGGACTGAAGCCTGGTGAGCCCGTGGCCTTGCCTCCTCAGTACAATATTCACAGACTGTAGCTAGAGATGGCGATATTGTATTTCTTGAGCTACGGGTTTACAATTTACCAACATCATGCCAGGACACCATTTGAAAAGCAGCACGTAAATTACTACTTCATTTAAAATTAAGATGGTAGTATACTGATTTACTTAATCCAAACATGAATCAAGAAAAATAAGCCAAATGGAATTGCTACACAAGGTGTCAGCTTAATAGCAGAAAAGCCCTTTGACAACACACAAGAAAAATAATCGCAAAGTCAACAGATGAAGAGTGTATTAACATCACATACCAGCAAACTGAATTACAGCCTTTCAGGCTAAATAAAAATACAGGTTAGATTTCAATTCTCAAGATAAAACTAGCTCTGTATCTTTCACCAAAGTAACAAATGGCTGGCAGTCCTGAACAAAACCTGCTGAGAATACCAACACATCTAAAGATGAGTTCCAAGTCAGCAAAACAGAAAAGCTAGCTCTGGTGTGGTGACCATCACATCAAAGAATTCAGAACTTCAAGGATAAATGAATTTTAGAATTTTTTTTTTTTAATCACCTCAACTCTGGTAGGCTGTAACATTGTAACAGAATGCATTTTGGCTGATCTGACTAAAACTGGTTCTGAAACAACGGGAGTCTTAAAAACCCTGAGAGATGGAGGAAATCTGGCAGAATTGGGCTAAGAGTCCGCCTTTGTTAGGCTTTGCAGGAGGCTCGCAGGTGTCTAGAGTTTCAAAGCCAGGAAGAGATCAACATGTCCAGATGCAGGCAAACAGGAAAGTACATTTGAACTGAAAAACTGTGCTCATGGGTTTTAACCTCTTCAGTTTCTATACTGCACCTCAAACTCCAAGCAATTCCTTGAGTCTTCTCTTCTGGAAGTTCACTGCATGCATCTTTTCTGAAAGTGAGATCCTGAAAAAGGTTAACTGTCTCTGCACTTTTGGGTGATCTTCCACTGATGCCCTTGCCTCCTCCAGCCAGGAGAAGGTTGTTTGGTCTCTGCTTCTAGTCCCTTGGCCACCTCTTCTTTCACTACGAACGCCAGAGGTCCCGCACTCCTGCCATTGCTGCGACAATGGTTGATCTCATTACAGAATTTGTCACTTTTTCACATAGGCCCAAGGTCTAAAGGCCTAAACTCCCTTATGCAGAACAACGTACTGAGTAGAAGGCAACTACCTTTCGGGAATTACAAACTCAGGCTAGCCTTAAATTGCTTATTTAGAATTGAAAGATTCTCTGTGCTATTATTTGGGATCAACTTGAGCCACTATGGTCAGTAATACAGGACATAAAACAGCTTACATAAAAATTGCAGTAAGATGGATAGCAGTTTGTCTCCTTGCCGTTATAAATTATCTGCTTTCATAAAGCTTCTCCAGTGACATAACACTTACAAGGCATAGATCAATGGACAGAAACACAGATGCTAAAGTTTGTTTTACTCTGCCAGTCACTGTATTTGCTGAGTGAGGGAAAAGTGCAATCGCATTTATCAATGCAACGCTGCAGTCCATGAAACAGGTTTAGTGATGCAGAAAAGTTTCCAGCACCTGCTGTGCTACTTGCAATCATCTTTAGAAGATCATTTTTCAAAAGTCTTGGCTCCTGGTCACAGTGTCTGATCAGGATGCATACCCTGTCACTGCTGGCATCATTACTTACACCCATCTAAAGAATGAGAGGTCCTGATCTGGCATGGTTTACAACCCGGAGCTGTGTAACGTGCTGATGGAGCTTTAATGACGCATGTAAACTGATGTCCTTTCAAGGGAATGTTTTTCAACAATAACTGACCTGCAAACATCAGCCTGATCACGCCTGTGCCACAGTCAGTGCAGTGTGTAGGAAACCTGCCATGATGCCAGAATGGTGAACGTTAAATACAGCAACCTGCTGCTGTCCACAAACCGTTACTCACTATGAGAATCTGATTCTCTGTTGCCTTGTAGATATTGGTGGGTGTTTATGGCTGTGCAGAGCAATCGTGCTAGCTTACCATTCCCATCTGGTAATACTACGTAACCACCGCATGCTCAGCACGTGACTGTGCAAGACGTGAGGCAAAGATGCAGGCGCAATAATGTAAGGAGACAACCACCCTTCTTAATAGTTCAGTTCCTCTGTGGTCCTAAATTTATTCCCTGTGCTGTAGAGATGAACTGCAGGAAAGGGGAGTTCTTAGATCCCTCCTTTCTCCTCTCCAGATCCTTGGCTAGGTCTGTGGACAATGAGGTGCAGCTCTAGAGTTCAGCAGAGGCATAGAGCCATTGCAGTGGCACAACACCATGTGGACATCATGATCCAGTAACCACTTCTACTTCTGCCATTCCCATTTGCTATCCCTGGCATGACTTTTCATAAGACGGATGTGCTGGGTAATCTCTATGCAGCTCTCCTCCTCTACATTTTCTCATTTCTGGAGCAAAGTTTCTCTTATTAGGGTGACATTTCTGCTTCTGTGTGTGGCTTCAAGGTCACCAGTGTTTGGCTATGGATCTGGCCTCAGTGTCCTGGCTCTCTGACCATCTGATTTGTGTTCCCCTTGAGCAGCTCCACTTTCACAATGGAAAATGTTCTTCAGAATTAAAATGTAAGATGCGCTTTAGTCTTGATGTGGCACATTAACTATTTTTCATGTCACTGCTTCCAGAATTACCTGTTATTCACAGAGATCATCAAATTATTTTGCTTGATCTTCTATTACTAGACGGATTTCAGAGCCTTCTGAACTAAACTAAGAATATTTAACTCACAAAATATAACTATGTCCTTTGATGAATCATAGTCCTCGGAGCTTTGACAAAACCTATGGCTAAAACCATTTGCTTGAAGTATTAATTCAATTCAGCAGGTGTACTAATGCTGTTCTACTGATTATTTATAGAAATATACTTCCAATGACTCCTTTGTTCATGTCCCAGTCCCGATTCCACAGAGATTAAGAAATACTTAAGACATACATCAAACTTACAAGCTAAGGAGTGAAAATGTAATCTGCATTCTCATGGTGCTGCTCCAGTTTTATGTCACAGTAACATTATTCAAGGTCCAACTTCCCATAATACATTTTCTAGGCATGTGGTTTTACAGATGGTTGCTATTTATACTATCTAGCCCATCAATTAAGAGCATTTGTGGAGAATCTGAATTCTAGAGGTGGACATCCTGTGCTGAATACAAACAGTTAAGGGCTTAAAAACACCTCTGTGGCTTCCCAGTCCTAGACTGCTCTAGGAACTGAAGAGAACCAGTAGAGTCTACGTTACAGTACCGTTCTACCCCATAAACTGAAGCTTTGGCTAGAACATCTGCTGTATTATGTGCTCTGGCCCTGGACCTTGATATGCCTATGCTGACCTAGCCTTTTCCCCTTCAGTCACAATCACTGTGCCCAAATATCTTATCGTGATCTTACACTATCACAGTAGTGTTCTAAACCCAAGACTGCAAAGAAAGAGTACTTACAGTTTCTGGTATGAAGTGGTCTCCTAGAGCCCTGTGCCTGGCTACACTCCCTTTATCCAACATTTTCAGTCTGAACGTGACCATTAGTGCCATTGTTACTGTTGTTATCGGAGACTAAAGCCACCTGGGCAAAGTTACTCAGGTGATCTCACTGCAGAACTGCAGCTGTCACTCCTTAGGCAGTCATTGGCTTGTCCCTCTTCAAGGAAATCTGTGATGAGTAACAGCAAATCTAAACCAGAACTCTAACTAACATTTTTTAGATTAAAGAGGTCAACATACGGAGAGAGAAGGGATCTATTGCACTAGTGTTGCAGGTAGTCATAAAATTCTGGTGGACTTGAGTGGCAGCAGCACTGAGACTGAGAATCTTAAAAGTATATACATATTAAAAATGACCTTATGAATTTACGGAGGATTAAACCAACCAGAGTTCACAGATACAGAAGAAAGACTTATACATAGCACCCCCAACAGAAAATGCTTTAGCATTCCCAAAAAATTTAGTACCAATAACCTGTGTTAAAGGTTTAGCTTCTCTAGAGACCCCTTCCGACCCCAACTATTCTGTGAAATATTCCGTGAAAGTATGAACGATGACCAGAAAAAAAACCCCAAAACCTGGTTCTGGCTTGAATAAAAATGGCAAGGAAATCAATCTCATTCAAAAATTGAAATGAAATTAGTATTCCAGAGATGAAAAGCTTTGTGAAAGCGAAACACTCCTCTACATCTACAGGAGATCTTATTCTGACCACATCATTCAGGCATAGCTCTACTGTTCATGGCATTACACTCAGTTTCTACAAATCTCAGAACACTGACTCAGTGCTTACTTCCCAAATGTTCTCCATCTCAGCCAAAATAATATGCAATGAAAGAGAATAAAGTGTGAAAAACATGTCTCAAAGAGAAACAAAGATCTTTCCCTGCCTTCCATTGCCTGCCTGCCTTCCTCCCTTCCTTCCCTGTCCTCCTGCCCTCCCACCTGCCCTGCTTCCTCTTCTAGGTTTTCATATGCTAAATGTCCCTCTACTAAACAGTCATCCAGAAATCTGGATTTCTAAAGGAATGTTTCAGCTGGCACATAACAACAGCTTGCAGAGAAAAACTGCCTTGAGACATTTTACAAAGCACGACACAAAGCGGAAGAAGCATGCCCATCTAAAACTAGATATGCAGAACACAAAAGGAATCCCTCGCAATGAAGTTTTTGATCTCAAATGGAAGGGTGACTTGGTGTAAAGGCACTGTTCCACAATTCAGACACTCTAAATTCAATTTCTTGGCTCTGACATTCTTATCATACATGACCCTGGCCAAGTTGTTTATGGTTATGGCTCCAGAGTCCAAGACCTCTGAGGTGAAGAAAATACCTCTTTGTCCTTTTTCTTTATAAGGTCTTTTTGAATCTCAGTCCTGTAGGACTGTCAACACACACAGCAAACTGTGCTTACAATCCTAGGCTGCAAGAGTCAGCTTTTTCTCCTGAAGCACAGTACTGAACTTGGCTGGAATTTGAACGCACGACTGTGATACGAGCGTTGACAATAATTTTCCATACATTTTCTTCTTACCTTTCACATTATCCAAATGCATTGCTGTTGTGTGAAGTCATTAAATGGGTTTCAAAACATATTGAAAATAGAGAACGCAATTCTTAACATTTTTCTGCCTGCTCAAATTGCAACATACCAATGCGGTAACATCATTTATGGCTGAAAATATACACATGGGTAAACAAAAGATCTATCAACACTCAGAAAGCAAAGACGACAAATATTTTGCGATGTGTTAAGAAGGAAATATTTCTTCACAGTGTTCTGTAACCTTGCGTGAGTGTAATTATTTCATGATGACCAAGATACACGTTGCATTACTTGTTAAGACATTCCTTTCCAATATAAATATAAATAGATTTAATGAATTACTTTGATCATCGAAGATTGCTGGTGAATTTTACTCAGGCTCTGCTTGAGCCTCGAAGGCCACTCTATTACTTGTAAGCATCATGCAGCCCAAAGCAGAAGGCTCCCTAGGACTCCATTAAACAGAGGAATAAATAAGCATCTGCCATGGCAGTTCTAAACTTCTTGAAAGGGAACATCACAGTCATGCTTACTATCGTGATTACTAGATCAGGCATTTGGTGTTGAGAAACAGTTCAGGCTGTACTAAAGAATCGGTGCTTTGGTCTGTATTTGGTCTAAATAAAAAACTATTCACAAGCTGTGAAGAGGCTGGGCTGCTTGACACCAGAGGTGTACTTTGCTTTGATCTACAAAGTCTTTCTTCTTCTGCCAGAGGGAAGAGCTGTGCTCTGCACTGAATTTTACAATTTTCTTCTTTGGGAAAAGATAAGTCTTTGTGAATGGCAATCTTAGTTCTCAGAAGGGCACAAAGGGACCAAAATCTGTTTGTATTGGATCAACTGAGACTTCAAATACACAGTTAAAGGGCAGTCTTGGAGGCAAAACTTGGAGGCACAGAAACTGACGCGAATCAGGATCTGATTTAGGGAAACCACTTAATTTCATAGGAATTTGTTGTTGCATGACAGCCTTTGGTCTTGAAAGAAATGCTTTGAAGGACAGTAACCAGTGCAGCGTTTCTCTGAGGAAACACGGCCACGAGTCAAGAAATGCCCTGCAACAAAACCAGAGCTAACCCTGGAGACAGAAGTGCTCGAGCGGTGCGGGGGTACCCAGGCCGCCGCAGCATGTCCACCTACCAGGCACCGAGACGGAGGGCTAGTGAGTAGCGAGCAGAAGCTGGCCAGCACAGCCATCCCATACAGGCTCTCTGCATTGCGCTACGTTCCTGTCATGTAGCTGTACAAGCTTGTTCCCCATCTGGAGTTCTGTGTCCAGTTCTGGGCTCCCCACTTTAAGAAAGATGAGGAGCTGCTGGAGAGTGTCCAGCGGAGGGCTACGAGGATGATGAGGGGACTGGAGCATCTCTGCTACGAGGAGAGGCTGAGGGAGCTGGGCTTGTTTAGCCTGAAGAAGAGAAGGATGCGAGTGGACCTTAGAAATGCCTATAAATATCTGCAGGGTGGGTGTCAGGAGGATGGGGCCAGACTCTTTTCAGTGGTGACCAGCGACAGGATAAGGGGCAATGGGCACAAACTGAAGCAGAGGAAGTTCCGTCTGAACACGAGGAAGAACTTCTTCACTTTGAGGGTGACGGAGCCCTGGAACAGGCTGCCCAGGGAGGTTGTGGAGTCTCCTTCTCTGGAGATATTCAAGACCCGCCTGGACGCGGTCCTGTG
>Ga0065711_1049752_pt1 | contig 11146 bp, 12 predicted proteins | sample Hoacrofraction12_FD_59098 | JGI IMG/M metagenome (GOLD analysis project Ga0065711, IMG submission 59098) | Hoatzin crop microbial communities from Cojedes, Venezuela - Epithelial fraction 12 v2 (version 2) | ecosystem: Host-associated > Birds > Digestive system > Esophagus > Crop | place... | reverse complement strand
CTTTTTTTTTTTTTTTTTTACACTTGCGATAAGCTGGACCACGTTCTTGACATCCACCTACAGAACCTGTCATACTTCAGGAGACACTGAGACATGCAAGAGTGGTGGCTGAGTGGGATCACAGGGGCGGGGGGGGTGGCGGGGGGGAAGAAAAAGAAATAGATATCATCATCATCTCTAAATCAAGGATTGTGGTTCAGGACCAGTTATTCCTAGGGTGCCAAGATTTCTTCAAAAATTTTGAGCTCCAGCAGCCACAGAGGTGCAGCAGGATCTTGGAAGATGAAGGTGAGGGTTAGGTTCTCTTATTTGAACCATGCAGGGCTGATCATGCCAGTCCTGTTTTGCTGAGTAGTTTTGCTCTTGCTTGGTGATAAGAGATTTTGCTGTTCGGGCTTCCCGTATTTGTGTGCTTTCCCTTCTCCCTCTTTCCCATCAGCTACTTCAGGTTTCTGGCAGGACGGGTCAGCCTGGCTGCTGTTCCATCGGGCTGGGCTTCAGGGCAAGTGCCACAGGCAGGGCGGACATCACCGTGGCAGGAAGTCCTGACTAGCGGTGCGGGGTGGACATCGCCATGGTGGGAGGTCCTGGCTAGCAAGGCAGGGTGGACGTCTCCATGGCAGGTGGAGAGTGGGAGTTGCACACAGACACCATGTCCCAGCAGTCAAACTCTGAACCATTCTTCAGTTTTGCTACTTAAAATAGTTGCTGCTATGAATACCAGGCAGCACGGTCCTACCACGTGCTTGGTGGTCTCATCTTTATTAACACAGGTGGGTCAAGGGTATCTGCTTAGGTGTGTCCATTCATGCAGCTAGCTACAGTCTGTTTGGCTTGCTAGTTAATAGATGAAGCAGCGTCATTATCATTATGTGACAGTGAGCTGGCTGTGTCCAACCTCACTTCTGTCAGCGGGGAAGATGGTGTGAGCCTGCCAAACTGTTCACCTTGGCCGGACGTGTGTCCACACCAACAGCAATCTCTGAATGTCTTCTGTAAAGCCACTGCTCAGACAATTTCAGTAGTTTGTGTGAAATTAGTGCCTAATTACACCACAGAAGCTCGGTGTGCTCCAGTCCTCGTGCATGTCGTGTTACATGCCAAGAGAATTGCCCAAGTGTGTGATCATCAACTTTGTCTTCAGCTTTTTCAAACACAGCCTCCCCCCTCCCAGGGGAGAAAAAGGGACTCAGAACTTCTCTATCCCTTGTTTGTCCAAACAATTCATCTTTGTTAAAGCCACCATGAACTGCAGGTCCTAACCTCAGTCATCCACATCTAAAGTAGCATTTTGTAGTGAGAAGGCAGACAGTGAATCAGAACACCAGTGCTACCTGTACTATTAACAGGTCTGCTAATGCCCACTCTGTGTTCTCTTTCAGAAACCCTTCCTGCATTAAGACTACAATGTGGGAAAGTGTGGAATGTCCCAGGGTAGGGCAAAAAAAGCTAAATAATTTACTCTCTATCCAGAATAAGAAGGAAATGGAATAAAGCAAAGCAGGACTGCTTCAGGTCATATAAAGCAGCTTAAGTTTAGTCACAGAGAAGGAAGAAACTCACCATTTACAGTAGAGGGTGGAGAGAAAGAACAGGGAGGAAAAGGTCAGGTGAAGCAAGAGAGCAAGGATTGAAAGGATCTGCGGTGACCTTTATGTCCATATGGGATTTAAAGCAAGCCCAGGGCTGCAGGAGTTCTTTAGAGTCCAGAGGAGGCCTGTGAAGAGCTTAGTATTAGCTTGTGCTCAGTGTAAACCATGTCTCCCACTACATTCCTGGTGGCACACAGGGCAAAGGGTGAGAGTTCTGCAGGCACACCTGTTCCTGTAAACTGTAGATCAGTTTCTGTTTCACTTGTTACTTCGGTAAGCTGCCCCAGATATTTTTTGTTTGGTTGGGTTTTTTTTAAGAAAATTATCTGCATCTTGTGTCTCGTGTGTTCAGATCCTGTCACACATAGTTCTAAGGAATCGTGATACACCATTGGCCGTTCCTCCATCTCTTGGTGGAAATCCCATCTAAAGCGTGTCTTAAAACACAAGTAGCGGACTGCCACCAAAGGAGTCAGCATTTAACAGCAGCCTGCTTTGATGGTTCGTGCTGCTGATTTCAAGCTTTAGCGTTACTATTCCCAAAACTAAAGGGGAAAAATCGTAGCGATTTCTAGGCTGAGGTGTGCCGCAGGAGCCCGTATCTCCTGATGGAGGCAGCACCAGCTCGCGCTGCGGCTCTGCCTGCTGAGTCGCAACACCCGTTTGCTCTGCGGACTCTTCGCAGACATCTCTGCTGCCCCGGAAAGCAGCGCACCGGACGCAGCCAGCGAGTACAGTGGCCGGCTTCGCTGCGCGGGCAGCCGCTGCGTGTCGTCGGGCATCTCTGCCTTGCCTCGGAAGGCTCCCGGAGGCACAGCCACCCTTGCGCTGAAGTCCCTCGCTGAAGCGCCATCCCGCCAGGCTGCGTGACCGTGAGGGGAGCAGCGGATCTTCAGCCCCTGAGGGCCTGGAGAAGCCTCCCTCCCTGCTCGGAGGACTCTGGAGCTCAGCGCGTCCTGGTGCTGGGGATGGGGAAGCTGTTCCCTGGCTCTGGCCCTCGGCACTCCCCACGTGGGGCTCCAGGCTGGCGCTGAGCCTGCGCAGGGCGTCCCGAGAAAGCCCTGCCTTTCCCCAAAGCCTTGCAGTGACGCTGCATGCCCTAACAGGCACGTGAAGTGGGCGTGTGGGGTAGCGATGGCGGAGGTCACGCTGCTCCCATCACGCTCCGGAGGGAGTTTCAGAGACTGGGCTCCATTTTGTCTTCCCACCTGCAGTTCCAGGAAGGGGTGGTGAAGCCCAGTTTCTCAAGGGCTACGTGGTGCCAGATATAAAACACTGCTTTAGAATCATAGAATCATTAAGGTTGGAAGGGACCTCTAAGATCATCCAGTCCAACCATCAACCCAACACCACCATGCCTGCTGAACCATGTCCCAAAGTGCTACATCTACACAAGTTTTTTTTAAACACCTACAGGGATGGGGACTCCACCATCTCCCCGGGCAACCTGTTCCAATGCCTGACCACTCTTTCAGTGAATAAATTTTTCCTAATACCCAATCTAAACCTCCCCTGACACAACTTGAGGTCCTTTCCTCACATCCTATTGCTAGTTACCTGGGGAAAGAGACCACCCCCTGCCTCACTACAGCCTCCTTTCAGGCAGCTGTAGGGAGCAATAAGGTCCCCCCTCATCCTCCTCTTCTCCAGACTAAACAGCCCCAGGTCCCTCAGCCACTCCTCATAAGACTTGTTCTCCAGACCCCTCACCAGCCTCGTTGCCCAGGCTGGGTACTGCCGTGCCGAAAGTGTAGACACTGCACCCCGAAGACTGTGGTCCTTGTTACCCAGCCTAGTCACCTGGTCTCCCTGTGGTAGTACAGTCAGGCCCTTCTGCAGGCTGAAGAGGAGTCCTGGGGTAGAGGGCTGGAAATGTGGCTGCTGGGGATGGGACAGGATGCCTCCGCTGCCCCCACTGCTCTGGCATCTAAGTGCCTGACATGGAGCCCCTACGCTAGATGCCTCCGCACATGCAAGATGTGTAGCACTTCTCCCACGTTCCAGGGGGAAGCTAGAAAAGCTGTTCTGCACCTCCCACTGCTGCCTGCTTCCAGGAGCTGTGGCAGAAACAGAGAGAGATAGCAAAAGAGCAGCACAAGTGAAACGCTTGCCATGGATGCCAGGGGCTGGCGCTGGGCAGGGCAGAGCCAGGGGAGGATGGTGGGCACAGATGCGGGCGCTCGGTGTGGCTCCCAGTGCTGCTCGGCCGTGTAGTTGTGGCCTTCACACACACGTAAGTCCACATACTGTTTTAATTAATTTCTCTTATGCAGGCAGTGGATGTTTGGAAAGGCTTCCGACCATGTCTAAAAGCATACAGCAGGGAGCCAAGAAACCTGTTTATAAAAAAAAGTCAGGTCAGCATGGCTGGCAGCTGTGCCTCCACTGGGCTCGGGCACCAGGCTGGCTTGGCTCCCTCTGCTCCCTTGGCATCCTTCTGCCCTGATCGTGAGGAGCCTAAACCCTGAAAACGGCTGTGGTATTTACGAGAGTCTCATTAGGGCTTCCAGGGCCCGTGGTGTAGCTACACCTCAGCTTACCCGGTCTGTCCTCATCCTCCTGATGCTATCAGTCACTCCTCTCTAGCCCCCTTTCTCCTGCCTACAGCTCTGCAATGCTTTCCACTGCTGGTTGTCCTCTTGGCATTGGGGCTGTTCATTCGAGGCTTTTGTTGCTGCAGTTGTGTCTGGGGAAGACTTGTGACTCCTTTTTTTGTGATCTGTAAACATGAAGCAAGCTCTCCTGTTGTGCCAGACTTCACGGGACCAAGAAATACTGGAGTTGTTGAGTTTCTTTGCAACTCTTCCAAGCTGGAAAACTCCTGGGATAGTTTTTACATTTCATGGTTGACTATAAATAGCTGTCACATAACTGCCAGTTATATTCCCTTCAGGAGACTCTTAAGAAAGGGAATTAAGGCCTCAAACTGCAGTGGTGCATGATGCCTGTGACTGAAAGCTTTGCTGTGAACTCAGGTGCCTTTGATTTCTGCCTGTGCCATGGACTAGGGTCAGCCTTGCCGGTCAGCAGGTGTTGGGTCAGCATCCGTAGGCAAAGCCTGTGCAACCCACAGAGGAGAACTGCAGGAACGTGGGGTGGCAGGAAGATTAGAGGGCTGTTCGATCCTTACACCCTTGTTTTTAAAAGCAGAGGTGCGGTGTGGTTTAGGTTAAGGTGTTTGGTTTGGTTCTTCACCGTCGTAGCAAAGATTTGTACCCATGGAGCTGTGAATAACGGAGCAGTGTTTCTGTCCTGGAATCAGCCGTGCAAGAGGCTGAGGGGAGACCTGTACTCCCTGGAGCAGCTTGGATTTGTGGGGGAAGGGAGGAGAGGGGGGCATGGGACTTCTGTCTGCAGCCACAGCGGCTTTGCTCTATGTGTTTGCAGCCCCAGGGCTGCACCGCTGCCCCCGAGCCCTCCCTGCTCAGTTCTCACCAGGCCAAAATCACTTGTCCTAGGTGAAAAATGTTTTTTTTTTGGCTGGGTTCTTTTCTAACAGTTGCAAATGCTTTTACTCAGCAGAATGGAAGTGTCAGAGGAATAACACCGGCGCTCCTTTCCCAAACCGCCGTAGTGAGCCCGACGTTAAAAACGTACGGGCACAGGCAGAGCTCATCTGTTGTTTTGACAGCCTTCGGGGTCATGTGAGGTTCTGCACCAGCGTGTGAGTTTCGTGCGTTTGGAGGGGGTTTTGGCTTCTGCTGGAGGTGAGACTGAAACCCGATGAAGCGAGCCGTCAACAACTCCGCAGATGCTGGCACCGTGGCAGGAAGCGAAAGCAGCTTTTTCCCTTCAGCAGTGTGCTCCCCGGCTCCTCGGTGAAGCTGGTACGTGCCACCCTGCATTACCCCCGCCCCCCTAAACCTCTTGTCATCCTTTCCTCCCCGCAGGTGAGCGACCGTTCCCCTGCACATGGCCCGACTGCCTTAAAAAGTTCTCCCGCTCCGACGAGCTGACCCGGCACTACCGAACCCACACCGGCGAGAAACAGTTCCGGTGCCCTCTCTGCGAGAAGCGGTTCATGCGGAGCGACCACCTGACGAAGCACGCCCGCCGCCACACCGAGTTTCACCCCAGCATGATCAAGCGATCCAAAAAGTCCAGCTCCGGCAGCTCCTTGTGAAGGCAGGGCCGGCCCGGGGAGGGGAGCGGAGGCAGCCGAGCTGAGCCGCCGCGGGGATGCCGGCAGCGGCGCCCAAGCATCTGCGGTGGCACCGGTTGCCCTCGCTGCCCAAAAGCACATGTAGCTGACGTTCAAAAAAAAGAAAAAAAAAAAAAAGTACTCTGTGACTCCCTCCCCGTGGGAGTGAGTGGGTGGCGGGGGTGAGAGGAGGCAGGGGATGGCCAGCGGAGGAGGCAGCTGCCTCCCCCAACGTGAAGCGTTGATGCTGGTGTACATACGTCTGACTGGATGGTCCGGCCTGTGCCACCACAGTAGCGTGACCCCGAGGTCTTTGTGATTGCTGTGTCATGAACATGTTTTGTTGAACGGTGTAATGCTGCTTGTATTTAGAGTTTGTCGAGTAAAACCACTTTCTGAGTCACATAAATAACTCTCAGATAAAAAACTCCATAGCACATTGTAGAAGTGGGTTTACTTCTGTCTCGGAATGATCCTGCATTTAAAGAGACTGTTAAGAGAAACATTATGTATGTTACTAATAGCATCTGATTGATATACTGAGATAAGGTGAATTTATACTCAAGAAGGCCCATTAAAATAATTGGGTCTTTTTAATGTTTCTTTGTATTAACTATACTTTTGAATATAAGCTGCACTTTTCCAGTAAAGACATATATAATTCAAGCAGATGCTTCAAGCGAAAAAAAACCACGACAGCTCAGTCTTTTTCTGACCGTATGTGTATTTAGCCCTGTTATTCACTTACCTGGAAAAATACAAGTCAGCCTAGATAACGTGGCAGGGGCGTGGGAGCAGAAGCATCTCAGAGAGGTGTCTCTTAATTGATCCTATACTTCTGATTTGTCAATAAATACAGTACTGTACTATAGAAATGCCACTAACAGTGCTTTATTCTGCTGTGTTTTGTTTGAATGGATGCATAACAGCAGCTACCATCTTTATAAACTGCTGCTTTTTTAAAGGCTTTTTCTCTTCCTACACTTGCCTTAAAGATTTATTCTCTTCATACCCTCGCCTAACTCCTGTGGAGACCTGTGGGAGTTGTGTGCACTTATGGAGAGAGTAGACCTTTCCTTAAGAACACTCTGCTAATGGAAACAGCTGAAATTATTGTAAGGAGCCCTTTGGAAGGGCTCCTGTATCTCTTGATCACTGTTTCTGTAGAGTATGGGGGATGACCATGACCTAATTGGAAGTACAGCACAGGAGGTGTGTTGTAATACTCCTTACGGCATAAGCTTCTCTTTGTACGTTGCATTGTACCTGTGTCATGCATGGCACGTCAAACACTGACAAAGGCAATATTACTTTTATTTTAAAGCTATTTTTTTGCTCTTTAAGAGGAGCAAAAAGATCACTGAAGAAAAACTTTAAGTTGTGGTCATTAGCTGAGTATTTCATTGTGGTTTTTTTATGTTAAAAACATGAACTGTAAGTGGTTGTCAGTGATTTTTTTTTTCCCCCCTCCCCAGCTGCTTATAGAGGGGAGAATTCTGTTTACACATTCTTTTTTCCAGAAACATTCTTCTCCTGTTGGTTTTTTACCCCTTCCTCCAGAAGAGGAAGGGCAGGTGCAGCCCTACTATAGAGACTTGGGGCCAAATTCATCTTGTGAGTAATCACAATGAAACCCAAAGTGTTTCCACTGCAGATGAATTTAGGTCGTCTTGTAAAATTCTGTACATAAAAAATCTTGTTAGTACACCTGCAATTACCATATCTTATTGTTTTACCTGATTAAAAGCTTGCTTCCTAGAAACAAACATAAAAAAATGAACTCAGAGAGTAGAGTGTTTTCTTCTGCAGTTGTATAAGGCTTTCAGCATTAGAAATCAGTTTGCATATAGTGTTTTTACTGTCTCGTTCATGATAAATTCCGTCTATGTGAAGAGAACTGCTTTTAAGGCATTGGGGATATTGAGCAGTCTGTGGAGTAAAAAGGGATGTGTTTTCTTCAGTGAAGACATCAGGAAACCAAGCACACTTTCTACCTCCGTTTCAGCTTTTTGAAACATTTATTTTAGAAACCAAACTTTTCATTTCTGGTGTCCAAATTGAGTCATAGGGACATACGTTCTTCCTCCTAATAAAAATAGGTAGCCTTGGTATTCCTATTGATCTAGAAATGCAGAAAGTCTTCTGCTTACCAGTACTGTCAATGCTGCCTTGTTGAGTGGGGTCAGGGCCGCGTGTACCCCGGTGAGATTCAAAGGCGCGCGCGCCTTCATCTTCGTTCTTCCCTGCGAAGATCACACACAAGACTTCAAGCCTGTCCTGCAGTCTGGATTGTTGCCATTTTGTAGGACAAATGCAGCACTTCCTGGAAAGTTAAGGCCTGGTCCTGTGAAACACAAGATGCACATCTGTCAACCACGGTGGAAGGCCACAGCTGATAAGCAGCTCCCGAATCAGTACATAGGTGTTTGGTCACTGAGCTACCAGGATTAACCAATATGTGGAAGTGAATGGCCAGATGTATGGTTTCCACCTTGCATATTTTGGGGTAGAATGCACATTTGACGAAATGTCGTCGTCCTTCCTGCAAAGTCCGAAAGAATCAACGGGTGTGGGGGGTGCTTTGGTCCATGGGACGACGGGACGTACAGGCACGTGTCGTCACTGTGTGCGACAAGATCCTGTTTCTGAAAAAACCTTCCTAAACGGTAACCCATTTGCTGTAACGTATGCTGTATTTCAGCATTGGACAGACGGGATTAATGCGATTCATTAACCACTAACAGAATATATTGAGAATGATCAGGTTTGGAGATTTTGTTTTATTGTTTTGTTCATTTGGAGTTTTTTGGGTTTTAATAAAAGCAAACAATGTCTCTAACATAAAATAAACTGCAGGTTAGTTCTTTGCATCTTGAAGTTAAGTTTTGAAGAGTGTTGCAGATGTCGGAAAAGAAAAGGGAAATCAGGTTCTCTAATACCGTATTTACTTGTTGTACTGTTTCGGAAATACTTAATAGTGCTGAAGTTAGGACATCGCTTCTTGGTTAAGAAAGCCCATTACTATAGAGAAGTCATGGCTTTGAAGGTATAGCTGTACAACATACTTCGGTTTTGAACGGTTCTTAATGACGTGTATTACAGATCTGTTTTCGGTTTGCAGATGGACTTAGCCCAGCGTACACCAGACTGGACACGTACTTCAAAATGCAGTCTTACAGACTAGTGATCTGTAACACTGTAAAATACCAACTTCCAACAGTTTAATCAGTTTTATTTTTGTACAGTATTCGTATCCTTTATAAGTTATTTTGCTGTCCTGTTTTGTAAATCACATGAAATTGTAAAAAAAAGAAAAGTGAAAAAAAAATAGTAGGCATAGATGTTTTTGTACATATGTATATATATATTGTCCAAATAAAGAAAAACGGAATTAAAAAAATGAACGTGTTGTTTTGAATGATTGGAGTCAAGCAGGGGTCACGTAAACTAGTGTGAACGGTTATGAAAAAATTCCTGCTGTGCACCACGAAGTCCGTGAGTTGAGTGGCAGATGAACCGGCTTCAGAGGTCTTGGCACGAGCCATCGTTCAGCTTGGGTCCTGTTGCTCTGCTTTTCGCAGGTGCTTTCACGGGTGTTCCTTCTGCCGCTCCCGGAGGCAGGCAGAGACACAGCTTGCAGTGTGGGACAAGTGTCCCCTCGGCAGCGTGCTCCAGCTCCTGGGAAGTCTCTCTGCCGTTGCCCGGTGGCTTCTCAGCTGAGCCTGGTGCTCTCCCTCACTCCTTGCAGCTGCTCCGTGAGCTGATGGTGGAGCCATGCTGCTGCCGTGGGGTTGCCATGGGTTTGGAGGGGTTGTTGGTGTGAGGAGGGAAAAACCCATCCACTCCACCTCTGAAGCAGGGAAAGGCAAGCAGCCCTCTGCCAAAAAGCTCACCGATGTTTAAGGTCACCGACACTAGGGTTGCTGAAAGCGACTACTGAAACAAATTAGCTTAATCTGGCACATAGGGACAGTGGTAGGGTGTGACTGCGAGATGAGACCCTGGGCCCAAGGGAATGACGAGCCCTGCAGCGGTGCAGGCAGGGATGGGGGTGGAGGCATGCCAGCTGTGTCTGGGGAAAAACTTGTAAGCAGCCTCTGCATCTTGACTTGACGGCAAGTTGGCGTTTTCTGTCCTCGGGTTGGGTGGCCAAAGGACAGTAGAACAAGCCCAGCAGAGCGCTTTCTTTTTTTACCTCGTCATCGATTTTAGCACCAAGGGACACAGGGCTGTGGCATTGTTATGGGTTGCGTGGCAAAGTTTTGGTAGCGGGAGGGGACACAGGGGTGGCTTCTGTGAGAAGCTGTGAGAAGCTTCCCCCACGTCTGATGATAGACTGTGCTACAGTTTGGCTGTGGCCGGCAGCAAAGGGCCACGTGGTCACTCTGTTGCCCCTGGGGTGGGGAGGAGAATGGGAAGAAACAGGCAGAAACCAGTGGGTCGGGATAAGGGCAGTTTAACAGAACAGCAAACAGAGGGAACAGGAACAACAACGATACAGATAAGGAGAGTATACAAAAGAAACAGCAGAATGCACAGAGCTGCTCTCACCGCTCGGTGCCCTGCAGGCTCCCGAGCCACGACCCCTTCCCCCCACCCAGCTCCCCCACCCGAACCCAGCGTGGCAGCACATGGTATCAAACACCCTGTTCTGTTTGGCCAGGTTGGGTCAGCCCGCCCGGCTGTGTCCCCTCCCGGCTTCTGGGGAAAATTAACCCTGTCCTGGCCAAACTCAGGACAGAGCCAGAGCCAGCCGGCTCTAAGATGCACCCGCCGCTGGCCAAGGCCACGCCAATCAGTAATGGTGGTAGTGCCTCTGGGATAACCTATTTAAGAAGGGGAAAAATACTGCGGGCAGATGGCAGTCGAGAGAGAGGTATGAAATGATGTGAGAGAAACAACTCTGCAGACAGCAAGGTCAGTGAAGAAGGAGGGGGAGGAGGTGCTCGAGACGCCGGAGCAGAGAGCCTTCCCCTCCAGCTCGTGATGAAGACCATGGTGAGGCAGGTTGTGTTCCTGAAGCCCATGGAAGGGACCCCACGCCGGAGTAGGTGGATGCCTGAAGGAGGCTGTGACCCTGTGGGGAGCCTGCGCTGGAGCAGGCTCCTGCCAGGACCTGCAGACCCATGGAGAGAGAACCCCACACCGCAGCAGGTTTACTGGCAGGGCTTGTGACCCCGTGGGTGACCCACGCTGGAGCAGCCTGTTCCTGAAGGACTGCGGGAAGGACTCACACTAGGGCAGTTTGTGAAGAGCTGCAGCCCGTGGGAAGGACTCATGCTGGAGAAGTTTGTGGAGAACTGTCTCTCGTGAGAGGGACCTTCACGCTGGAGCAGTGGCAGAGTGTGAGGAGTCCTCCCCCTGAGGAGGACGGAGCGGCAGAGACAGCGTGTGATGAACTGACCACAGCCCC
>Ga0065711_1049753_pt1 | contig 11147 bp, 4 predicted proteins | sample Hoacrofraction12_FD_59098 | JGI IMG/M metagenome (GOLD analysis project Ga0065711, IMG submission 59098) | Hoatzin crop microbial communities from Cojedes, Venezuela - Epithelial fraction 12 v2 (version 2) | ecosystem: Host-associated > Birds > Digestive system > Esophagus > Crop | place... | reverse complement strand
AGATAAGGAGGTGGGGTCCCACCCATGGGAGACAGTCCTCCACGAACTGCTCCAACTTGAGTCCTTCCGAAGGGCATCTTCCAAAATATGTTGACTAACTAGATTTGTAGAATCAAATACTCAAAAATTAGCATGTGACAGAATTACACCGTTACTGCAAACTCAAAAGTTCAAATTACAATAAAGTTCAATTCCAAGATCACACACCATTCTTTCTCACAGGATCCCTGCCTCACTGAATACAGAGTTATTTAATATTTCCTTTCAGCTCACCACACATTCATGTTCTTTTTTCTAGTGAATTGCTTGCTACACAAAAACTCAACTTGAACATAAGAAACAGTTTCTTCCGTGAGGTTATCTGTAATATTCATCAATGCAATAACTGAATGGTTTACAAATAATTAGTTAATTCATCTTCATAGCAATCATCTAGTCCATTTTACAAACAAGAAACTGAAGCACAAAGGTATCACAGTTACAAATCTTCACTGTTCTCCTATGCTGCTTTTGTGGTATCTAACTGCGTAGCGCTGCAATGTAATGTCGTAAAGTACCTGAAAATGGTGCAGTTTTTGAATTGTCAGAATCATATATCCATCCTATCATCCTCAAAAACATTAGACTAAAACCCTCAAAAGTGGCAATTCCTAACTCACTATGGAACCTAAACAGAATATAACAATTATTTTTTTCTCTCATATTCTGTGCAAGGCTTGTCTTCTGATGAAAAAATAGTAAAATTCCTGCAAGAACTCAAAAATAACCCTCTATAGCAGACTCCTTGCTACAAAAAGTCTTCAGTGTGAATTTTAAAGCCAGCACCAAAAATGGAAACCTATCACAGAGGGTGTTGGGAAACCTTCACAGCAAATGGAGTCGCAGCTCCTTTCCAAGCAGCACATGCCTGCAGCCGCAGACGTGTGCGAGTCCTCTGGCTATCGGACGGGTGATTGCACCCACGGCAGTGTAACAACTGACTGCGATTCACGGCACATAAACAAGACAATAAAGACATAAAACGTTACCTTCAACAGTGTATTTCAACAAGGAATGTCCATGACTTTATCAGACAAACAAAAAGCTGGAAAAGCAAACTTAATCTACCAGTTGTAAGGTACTGAACTTCAATAGAATGCAAAAAATTTTAAAATTTTATTAACTAAGTGAGGGTATAAGTGGCCATGTTTGTTTCTTTCTACTAACAATCTAAACAAATTCAGTAAGCAGTTACCAAAGGTATTATTAATACTAATTATGTATCTGTTCTTTGTTATTTATAATGCATAGTAAATATATAACATGATATAATGCAAAAATACACAGTAGAAATATAAATATCCTTGCATTAAATAATTTAACGATTACCATCGTCATAAGTCTATACAACGCTGAAGGGAGAATTGAGTTAACTTTGTGGTAAAAAGTCTTTAAGGAACAGATAAATCTTCTCTACTGAAAACTAGAACTGTGAGTTTTAAAACAAAGCTGTATAAAATTAACGACAGTAGATGACAATGAGCTATATTAATTATTAATGGTTCTAATGACCATTACCTGGAATTGCATTTGAAGCATTAATGAAGGCATAAAAGATACCCCAAGCAATAAGGAAAACAGAAGCTAAGCCACCCATGCTTAGGAAGAGTGGTGTGAGCTGCTCTGAGCTTCTTTAGCAAAAGAAAAGCTGCATGGCACCACGGGCTGCCATAGCCTTGGCACAAAATCCATAATTTGAGGCCTCCAATCAGTAAAATCTCAATTCCTGCACTGGTTCAAGGAATTTCATTTTTTTATTATTTAAAAGTCAGGTCTTAGTTGCTCCCGCCTTATATAAAGCCCACTCTTGGATAATTTGTCTTTGCCATTCATCTTTCCACAAACTACTCCATTTTTCTTCTCTTTTTATCCCCTGTACTCATGGAGTGAACTACTTACAGTTGCTCTCTGGGAGACAAACTCGCTGTCTCCGTTCTAGACAGCCTCCAACTCTGCCGCTGCTCCCTGCACTGCACTGACACTGCTTTCAGCAAAGTCTCTAATTACATCTCACTGGTTACCGTTCAGAATCGATACTTGTTTTATCCTGACCTGTCAGCCACTTCTGACACCCACCAGCCACTTTCTTTTTCATGATCTCTTATCATCATTAACTTCTGTGTTTCTCTCCTCCACAGATGTTCTTCAAGCATTCCCACACCAGTTTCCTGAGGGCAATGAGTACAGCTCTAGATTTCATCCCCAATTTTTCTCTGTACCCTGCCTCAGGGTAATCTCTCAAATGAATTCTCTGCTTTATATGATTACTAGAGCCCCAAAATCTCATTCCCCGGTAGTAATATCAGCTCAAATCCCATCATCTCTGCATCACATTTAGTTACATGCATTATTGTCTTTATCTACGTAGAAAAATCTCAAGCTCTCTGATGCAAGTTTGTGGATATACAGTGAAAAGAACAACGTCAGCTTTCCTAAAACTGAGTTTTCATTGCTCCCCATGGCTTCTGCAAGCACGCAACCTTTGGTGGTCATCGTGGTTTCTATCACTGCTCCTGTTAACCCTCTGCTTAATACCATCTACTTCCACAGACCCATGCCATGAAACGGCACTAAATACAAGATTCTACAATTCTGTGATTCACTGAAGGTCTTCCAGGGTAGAAATCATTCTCTAACAGTAAGAAACCGGCTAAAATGTGGAATATTGAGGAGGATGAAATTATCCTTACCCCACTGCTCCACAGAGAGGATAAGTTAGCACTTATTACACAGAGGGATCACTGACCTTTCCAAAGATCTGCACATTCTCTCATTTTTCCTTCCTCTTGATTAAATAGCAGGAACGTGCAATTATTTTTTTGTAATACGAACAAAAAATCATACCAATGCATGACAGCACAAACACGTGCAGTACAGGCAGGTAGTCCTCCACTATAACATAGCAAAAAAACCCAAACCCAAACCAAACAAATAAATGCCCAGCACCAAACAGACTGGATGATTCCATTCTGCCCAGCAACCGCTAGTTCCGACACTGCGGAAGAGTTAAAAAATAAAATAAAAAAACGTTAAGCAAGACCGTGATCACCATCACAGGGGACTGGGATCCCAGCCCTCTTCAGGAAAGGGACTGCAGTGTACTCCTGTGTAGTGCCATTTTGCCATCCTCCAGCCAAGAATTTTATTATGTCTGTATGTAGTTCCCTATGCAAAAAAATCCTCTACATAATATAACAACATAATAAAATGATACAGTAATTGACATGACCAACGGCAATTTTAAAACTCTTCTCTTACCTTAGTGCACCCATTCCACAGCCTCACTTTGGTTTTGGGTTTGTTTTTTTTTTATTAGACTGAAAATAATTAAGTTAAAACTGATCTACTGTTCCAGCATCCCCATCCCAAAATGTCAGCTTCTGGTTTCTCAAAAAAAAATTTAAATATTCAGGACAATCAGACATTTCCCATTAAAAACGTAGTTTTGCTCAGTGCTCGGTTTCCTTAAAAATGTTTCAGTGACAAATTTTAAACAAGTTCTAACTATAACTCAGAACACGAATGGGACACGTTCAGTGAAGACGGATAACTTGTTTCCTTTAAAATTTTCTAAAAATAACCTGTGTTCTTAACGTAGTAACAGTCACAACAATATAAGAAATTTTTATTTCTACAAAAATACAAAAGAAAAATCTAACGCTTTTGCTGCTTAAAATATTTTCAGCAAGTGGTCTTCACGAGCATAAACTTTCCCTCTTTGATGATCTTCTAGTCTGCCACCTTGTACAGACGGCAAGTAAGTGACACCAGGTGGGATCACACACCACTGAGACATTAACACCTCAGACCATGAACCAAAGTGCTGGCACTCTGTAACAAAAGTTCGATAATGTTTTTGTAGAAAGACCCTATAGAATTTTAGAAATAATGAGCATTTTATAAATAACGAGCATTTAGTGGAATGTGCAGGCAACAGAGAACAAACTGCATTTTCTCCAGAGGAGTTTTTAAAACCACACCTGAAACGTGATAAATGTAGTCTGATGGAAAAGACTACAAATGTTAATATGCTCTGCAGCATAAAATGTGCAAAAATTAGAAGCCAGTGCATTTACTTTCTCGTGTTTAATGGTTAAGCAATCAGTTCATCAAGACATTTTCTCTTGTTACAGTAGCTGTGGGTCAGAGCTAGCATTTCTCAAGATTTTACAGATGGCAGCAAAACATAATCACTTGTTTCTTTTTTTTTTCCCCCCCAAAGGTGTTGATCAGGATACTTTAACATACTTGTAGTTCATTGAAATGCACTGCATGTGAGACATGTAAATATCTTCACAAATTCACTGCACTTTACTCTTAAGTAATGAGGCAATACAGCCTTCAGCTCAGGCACCGTCTGGGAGTCACAGAAACAGCTTTCCTGACTGCGCTGAACCTCCCGCCCTTCGGCAGGAGGGCTGGCAGCGACACGGGCGCGTAGCCAGCACCGAGTGCAGCAGGGTGCTGGGGGCACCTCTGCCCGCTAACGGCTGAGGATACGGTTTGAACGCCCTCCCTTATTGCCAATCCATAGCTCTCTGCTGTTGCCACCGCTGCCCCGGGAGGTGTTTGGGATGACCATACCCACAAAGGGCAAAATGCTTGTCCTTTCTGCCTCTCTCCTACCTCACAGGCCTCACATCCTTCCTCTCTCTTTCCTTGGTACAGAAGAATGAAGCCTTGACCTTGCTTTGGTCCCTTTTCTCTCCTCTCATTAACAATGTAATATTCCAGCTAAGAAGAAGGGGACAGAGCTCAGCAGAAATATAGAGAGAAGCAACAGCTCAATTACTTCTTCTCAGGTAGAAAGTCCAAGCAGCAGCTACTTGTTACTCTTCAAATGCTCCCTTGAATCACGAACACTATTGAGAAACCTTGACGAAATGCCCAGGCATTATAACTCAGGGCTAAAAAACAAAGTCCGAGCCTCCAACCTGGGCGGTAATGTCTGACCTCAAGATTTTCCTTTAGTGCTTCCCATACAGCCATCCCAGCATACCAGTGATACTCCTCTTCCAGCTCTTAGAACTCGGTTTTAGCAAATGCTTAAGTCCTCAAGCAGGAAGGGAACACCTGGGAAATACAAAAGCTCTTCTACCATTTCAATGTTTGTTTCAGATACTATCAGCTTTTAGTCTAGAAATACTAGAGTTGCCTCCTATTCTCTTCTATACTCTCTTGATGACTGTAGAAAAGTAAGATGGCTTTAAAGGGGACAGGCCACTTGCTAATTACTGCGGGAGATCACTATTTGCTGCTTTCCAACCCGAGGAGGTTTTGCCTCTCCCTCTCTGACTGCTCGCCTCTCCCCTGCTCTGCAGCAGGAATCCTGGCCCCCACCAGCCAAAGCGAGAGCTGTTGGCTGAGCACATGTTAATACCAGATCACTGACCTCCAGGCCAGTCTTTATGAGTTCACATTTTCAAACGGCATTTGCAAAGAACTAGATGTCCTCTTCGAGCAGGATGTTATTGGAGAGAGCCTTAGTGAGTTATGTGAGGCATGCAGTCTTATTCGAATTTCTTTTCAGAGGTATGCTGTCAATCCAGTTCGGAGTGCCTTGCTATTTTAAATACTGTCAAGGAGGTTCAGAGTAAATAATGGATGCCTTTCTATGCCACCATAAATCAAGGCAAATAATGAATAAAAACAATGTTCCACTTGATAGAGTTAAAGTTCTTTATGGTCTTCTAATCAACTGTAACTCAGAAAAATATGAAGGCAAAGACTAACTCTGTGTCTAATGCATCCAGAAGATTTAAGTGGGGAAAAAAACAGTGGTAACCAATAAACAAGATTTATCCGATTGCTGTGTGGCGATGTTATTTAATGCACATCTGTGTTTAGAAGCTTAGCAGCAGCAGGGAACACGGCATTCTTTTCTTGGTTCTGTCAAGGTCATGATAGCCTTTATGCTCTAGACAGCGGTAGCCCAAAGTCATGCAGTTAGTTTTAAGTTATTGCAAAACATTGATGTTAATTCATCTAAAAGAACACCTATTCATTTTGATTTATTTCTGGAAGGGACTTAGCCTACTTGGAGGCTGCAGCAAGTCAATAAATTTCATCAGCGGTTGTAATCTCTTGGCATGGACCGAAAAGAAAAGATGAACTGACAAAACAGAGAGAGTCCGTACAGGGAAGGTGCTAACCCAGTCTTACAAATCTGCCCACCCACCTGCAGCAGAGACAAAGAGATCCAGCGCTCACTTCAGCAGTTACCGATTGTGGTGTCTTTGCTTTGCTAATCAGTGTAACTCATGGGACCTTCTACTCTCCTCACATCTTTGAAAACATAGCCAGCCAGATGTAAAATTCACTAAGTTAATGAATTTTAAAATCAACTAACCCTAGCATTAGTGTTTTATATCTATATCTCTCTATACATATTTACATAGGTAGACAGATATATATGTAAGCACACACAGCAATGAAAATATTTAAGTGAATAGTATTAGTTTGCTTATATGAAGCTCCAAGGTTTGCCTTTCTTATAGAATAAAAAATTTTACACAATGAACAATAACAACTTGCTTGGGAGCTTCTGGCCGCATATTGGCAAATGCAACTTTTTTCCTTTTTCAGTCTCTTCTTTTAACAATAGCTGTCTGCCAGTCCCAGGACTTCCAATCTCAGGACAAAGAGTCTCTTCTTCTGAGAGACTACAAGCTGAACACTGTGGTTACTCATCAAAGTCTTTTGCTCAGTCACGGCTCAACCTGCTCAGTCTGTTTTGCTCAGGATCTCTTTGGGTCAAGTCCTCATGTGATCCCCCACCAAACAATCAAACAACCAAAATTTCTCAAAGCTGGCAACAGCGCTCGCGCTATTCTGTGATACTCATGAGACCAAAACACTTGTGATATTTTCCTGTTATAGAAAGAAAAACAAAAGATATCTTCAGCAGATAAACAACAAGCAAGCATAGGTGTGGTAGTATCAAGTTTAATGCAGAAGTTCAGGTTTCAAAGAACTACAGACTCAAGGCCTCAAGCCCTTCGAAGGCCGACCAGACTAATGAACTAGCTTCTGTGATTCCTCTATTTACTATGCAAACTGCACAGATTTCTGCAACACTGCAGGCTAAACTGCAACAGTGAAATCCATAGAAGATACTCATTAGAGCTGGATATTGGTAGAGACTTTCAGCTGTTGCAGTATGATAATGTTTATCCATGCCCTCTGACAGAAAATTGACTTTACCGTCCATTAAGTACTGACTATTTATTATATTAATGGTTTGGATTCTTAAAACTAATACTTTAGCAGGTACAACATGGATATGTTAGACTGCTTCATGGAAATTAAGGCAAGTCCTTCAAGACATCACGTCTCTATACTCATGCTTTACAATACTGCTCTTTAGGACTGTCATCTTCAGCAAAACATTTGTTTAATGGAAAATGAGTAGTAAAGGCACTAAGAAAGCAGTAGGGGAGTGTCTTCATTAATGCTGCTATTACCAGAACAGTACTCAAAGAATTTGGGGAATTTATTTAATTATGTCTTGAATAATTTAGTTTAGAAGAACATGCTCACAAACACACACACAAAAGCGTTTCATATTTTCAAACGAAAGCAACATGAACAAAATAATGCACAGGAAATTCTTATCATTGTTATTACATTGTTTTCGATATATATTATTTATTTTATCATTCTGACGAGCCTGCAGGACAGAATAACAAAAGAAAGGGTAGAACGGAAATTAAACAGTTCTGCTGATGGGCAATAAAATTCTATGTGGGAGACTAAAATTCCATTATTCCACAGAACAAAAATGTTGTTTAACCTAAAAAACAACAGCCCTTGCATATCTCATCTCTTCATTATAATCCAAGTCTAAAAGACCTTCAAATTCTATTCTCACTATAAGGGTCAGATCCTTTGCCAGCTTAGAGCCCTTTACATCCATTTTAATGACACTATATTACTGAGTACCTTTTGTATTTCTAGCCGACAGCAATCAAATGAAAAAAATCTTAATGAGATTGTTAACGCACTGTGTCTGTTCCAAGTTACTAAGGTTGAGAAAGACACTTGCAAATGAAGGCTTGCAGATTTTTTGTTACGATTAGAAGTGGTTGTACTCAGCACACAAAGCTGGAATCACACCTCTGCTCGCCACAGGGATTTATCAGTGGAAACAAGGTCTTGCAAAGACAGACAACAATATAGTTCTTCTCTGCCTCTGACTTACTCTCTTTCTCTTCCTTTCCTGTTCCAAGCAGCCTGCTAACAAGTGGACCCTGGGAAAAGAGTATCTGGAAACTCCTCTGTAATTCTGCGGTAATGTTGTGGTCCTACTAGCTGAAAAAGCACTCTTTCTGCTATTTCCAGCGCAACTGTTCCAATATTTTAGAAAGCATTGAATGTAGACAGGGAAAGTTTCACCTTTCAGACAAAAATATGGCTCACATTTCAAAGCTGTATCTCTCCCTTAAGTGTTGAGTGCATCTGTCACTCCTGAGAGTGCAGTAAAATTCAACAAAATCTATGCGGCTTCATATTAAAGTGGAAAAACAATAAATAGTCTCCAATTACTATTACATCTAGAAATATATTTTTTCAGGAGATACTTTATCACCTAAAGCTATAAGAAAAAATCCAAAGACATTTTAGTATGTGCAAGGAATGGACACATAACATGCATGTGGCATGTAGAAGAGTTAATATATAGTAACCGTTATATTTAGACATTAAAAAATTATCTGCTTAGAACAGGTAACTAACCCAGTAATTATACATACATATTTAGGTCGGACATTTAGCTTTCAACTTAATTACCAGCAAAAAAATTAACCTGGGGTGTCAGCAGGAAATTAAAAAAAACCCTGATGTGTTAGAAACACAAAGCAGAGCAGTCTGCTTCAAGGCTCAGATCAATTTAATTTTTTAATCACTCTCTCACACATTCATTCTATTATTCATATCATAACTTATTCATCCCAAGATGCACCTGTGAAACTGCCAGACACTGAAATTTTGGTATATTAGCTTTGGAAAAGGTGCGATATATTTACCTCTGAAAGTACACGAAAAATCAATCATTAAATGGTTTATCTGTTCTGATTTGAGTGGTACGGCGCTCTCTGTGACCACAGCTAGCTATACTGGTGTCAGACGTTAGACATCCTGTTAAAACCTCCAGTCACTGGAGCTGTTTCTGAACACGTATACTCAAATTTACCAAGTACTGGTTCCAAAGCTCCTGAAATTAAAAGTTTTCAGCTGTCTTTCGATCAGCTCCTACAATCCATAAGCATCATCAACATTTTCTCCAAGTCTCTGCCTCTCTTAGAGCAACACAGGCTCTCCATCCTACTTCAGCTTACTGTGCTCTAGTTACTTTCCTCTTGCCTAGAGGAGAGAGCAGAAACTAAATCGATTCTCAGGACATGTACTTGTAAGTTTAGTCCAATTCTTTGCTATCTGTGTTCAGAAAAAGATAGCTGAGATGTATCTCATAGCCTTTTCATATTTCAAAATGTATTAGGATTTGAAAACCAGGACATCAGGTATGTCAATAAAGTAAAAAGACAGACTAATTAGGCCTTTAACCCAAACCAATCTGCTTCAAGTGACATTTACTTTGTCCCAAGATTCTCATGCAATGTGCTTGTGCAGCAATCGCCTCCTCCCCTCTCCCTGCTTATGTTCAGAATTCTTGAAATCACATGCCATTGTAGCCTGTATTTGGGATTCTCAAGGGTGTTCTGAGAGGAGTTTTACAAAAATCATGCCAAGAAAAGGCTGAATGCTGAGAAAGGCTTCTATACAGTTTATCAAGAATAGCTTTTGATGCAGATCATGCCTATGAATTTTTCTTTATTCCCCACAGAGGTGGGAGATAGCAGACTTCTACCTCATACACATAATTAGACCCACTGTCCGCTAAAAAACCTTAAACTATTGTAACATTCTTTTTCTAGAACTCTTTCTCTAAAATCTAACTTCTGAAGGAAAAGATAAGAAATTTTTATGGTTTAAACATAGTAATTTTCATACAGTTTTGTAAATAAAGGCTTCAAAATCATCCAATTTCACAGCAGAAGTATGCTCAGTTCAGCAAATGGAGATTCATCTGAGATATGAGTTCGGACTTCTTAGATTATGATCTTTTTATAAAAATTTTTGATTTCCCAAAGGGGACATAAGTAAAAGCTTGGAGCAATCTGAAAATGAAGAGAGATAAATGTAGTTAATGAAGTCTGGAAATAAATCTATTTAATTATCCCATCTTATGTTTTGTCATTTATTAATCTAGTCAACTAAGTGAACCAAATTACCACTCTTTTGGTTTTTATTTGATATTAAAATATTTGTTATGCTTGTGCAGGTCCACTGCAGGTGGTTATCTAGTTTCAAAGCATTTACTGGACAACCCAGATAAGAATGCTAGCAACGCTGTGAGCAGGCTCAGCATTTCACCCCAGCCTGCTGCAAAAAGCAGGAGGAGGAGCCGTCTGTCACCGGAATCGTCCTACCACTTGGTGCTCTTGCAGAACATGCTGACAAAGTTTAAAACCTTTGATCTGTAAGCTCTTTAGGTGCTGTCATGACATAATTAAACAGAAGCCACAGAAGTTAAAGGAGATTCTGCATTAACTTCTGTTTGGTCAGTCCCTTTTCTCTTGTACACTTTCAAATGTCTTCATGTAAATAAAGATAGTTGTGTCTGGCCATCGTGGTGGCCTGTTCTGCAAATTCTTCCCTGAGGCAAGGAGAATACAGGAACAGAAGCCGAGATGTTATTTCATGACTAACAGTACTGGTAGGTTATCCAGAGAATAAGGCACCAAATCTGAAAGACTGGTGCTCTGTGCAAAGGCAGAGCGAAGAACCCACCAGCGCCCAGCAGTTCCGTTTGCACAAGGCAGCATCGCTGTCCACGCCAAATATTCAGAGAGAAGATTGTGGCCAGAGGCTATTCAACTATAATTCATCCTCCCAAGCTCAGTCACACCTGCCACTTAAACAGCACGCTTAAATTAATAATTTCAACTTGCAACAGATTCTTTATTGAAACGACAATGTCAATGACAGAGCTGGATTTCGCATCCCTTTTTTTTTTTTTTTTTTTAAGGGAAAGCAGTACATTACAATTT
>Ga0065711_1049751_pt1 | contig 11147 bp, 3 predicted proteins | sample Hoacrofraction12_FD_59098 | JGI IMG/M metagenome (GOLD analysis project Ga0065711, IMG submission 59098) | Hoatzin crop microbial communities from Cojedes, Venezuela - Epithelial fraction 12 v2 (version 2) | ecosystem: Host-associated > Birds > Digestive system > Esophagus > Crop | place... | reverse complement strand
TTCCCCTTCCCCTCTACACTGCCCTGGTGAGGCCTCATCTGGAGTACTGTGTCCAGTTCTGGGCTCCCCAGTTCAAGAAAGATGAAGAGCTACTGGAGAGAGTCCAGCGGACGGCTACAAGGATGATGAGGGGACTGGAACATCTCCCCTACGAGGAGAGGCTGAGGGAGCTGGGCTTGTTCAGCCTGAAGAAGAGAAGGCTGAGAGTGGACCTAATAAATGCTTATAAATATATGAAGGGCGAGTGTCAGGAGGATGGGGCCAAGCTCTTTTCAATGGTGCCCAATGACAGGACAAGGGTCAATGGGCACAAACTGAGGCACAGGAAGTTCCGTCTGAACATGAGGAAGAACTTCTTCCCTCTGAGGGTGACGGAGCACTGGAAAAGGCTGCCCAGAGAGGTTGTGGAGTCTCCTTCTCTGGAGATATTCAAGACCCGCCTGGACAAGATCCTCTGCATCCTTGTGTAGGTGACCCTGCTTTGGCAGGAGGGTTGTACTGAATGATCCACAGAGGTCCCTTCCAACCCCTACTATTCTGTGATTCTGTGATTCTGTGATTTGAATCTAGGAAATCAAGTGAGATAAATCATGCTCTGGGATCTTTCCAAAGCTAACACATTTCCAGATTTGAAGCACAAGCATGGGTGCTCCTGCATGCTCAGAGGGAGCTGTACTCCTTTGGGACCAGCCCAACATTCTGGGCATAGATAAGCAACAGGCTACTGTAAGTGATGGATTTCCGAAAGTAATAAAAGTAATCTAACTACAAAGTGAGCATATCTTTGGTTCTTAAATAACTTCTAAGTCCTGGAAAATACACTTTTCATTCTCAACTTTTTGTTTGCAAAGTGAAAGGATATGCTTATATAAAGAGACTTACTCTGGTAGTTAATTTTTCAATTTAAGAATGATCTTATTAAGAGATTAAGTGTTTTTGAAAAAAATCTCAGGGCCTACAAACAGTCAGTTCATACGACATAAATTTCTTGCTACAGACTCTTCTTTACCAGCAGTGAGAATTCAAAAGGGACAAAGACTTATTCTTCCATAGCGTATTTTACACAATATCTGGGTATTAGAGAAAATCTTTTTCTATACACAGCTAAACCTAAAGCAATTTCTGGCTGGCAAGACCATACACAAACTAAATATTTTACCCTGCTTCTATAAGCTGAAGGTAGAATATGATCTCTACCTCTGAAATCTGGGCTACAGAGAGTCTCCTGCTTTGCTACTGTTGTTTGAATAGGAAGCTATTCATTAGTGCTTTACTAATGGTTGTAATGACTGTGTCTTTGCATGTGAAAAGATCATCCTATTATAAAAACAGCAGACACAGCGTTTTCTGAGCAGTGTTGCACACAGCCACATCCACAATCAGAGGACTCACCACTTTTTTCCATCTAATACTTTCTCCCTTGTTTAATGAAATCCTGATGTTTTTGCATTATTGTGTTATAAGTTTCAACCAGATATTTATAAACTCTACAACCTTGTTCCTGTTGAAACCCCCTGATAAGATCAGTAGAGGGAACATGCATGAATTTCATGATAATAAACCTTTGATTTGAGTGCTGATGGATACTGTCAGATATTTATGATGATTTTTAATGGATGCAACTGCATGCAACTGCTGCTTGGTTAGCACAGTTTCAAGCATTCTTGTGCTGCTTTGATATGCCAAAGAAGAGATGGGGTCAAACCACAGTAATTTGCCTCTAGCTTGATTACAGGACTGCAGAGACATAACTTTATCTGATACAGCTCAGGAACCCTCCTGAGACTCAAACACATTCACAGGAGAGGGGAGGACACAGAACTACTTCCTCTCCATCTTCATAAATACTACAGGTTACATTGTTTCTAACCCTACTCCCGCGTGAAGGCCATCACAAGACAGTTCTTTGAAAGTATCACTAGATATACAGAATATCAGCAATTAAATGTTATATAAGTTATGTGGAAACGTTCTTGATGCAATGTTTCTCTTTGTTCCTTTCTTATAGATGTGTTTTTTCTAGCTTGATTAAGAAATGGAATTTACAATAGGAAGAGAACAGTGGGAAAGAAACACTAGTCGTGGAAAATCAAAAGCAGAAAGGAAAATATTTTTACTCATTCCCGTAATACAGCTTGGTTGTTGACTGTTCCTTGAAGGCAGTGTTCAAGCCTGTAATGTGACTGCAAAAACAAAGTCTTGGTCTTCTCTGGCAGTGACTTCAGTTTTTCAGCATTGCCTTTGCTCAGCTTTCCTCTTTCTTTTTCTTTTTTCCTCCCCTTGTGAATACCAATTTCAAGAACTAAATTGACCTTGTGCTTCTAGAGACAATTTAAGGTTTTACCTGGTCACAGATTAACATCAGCAATTGAGATTTTACAGTCCAAAGGGTAGCCTTGATTACAGTAGGGCAGTCCCACTGGAGGCTGATATCAATAGCTAGGCTGCATAAATGCACTTGAGGTCACCATTTAGCTTGGAGGACCTCAAACCCAAGTGTAACACTCCAATAGCATAAATCAAAAATCATCAAATAATATTACACTGTTAGAAAACTTCAGTAAGCAGACATTCTGGTCTTATATGCCTGGCAAGTGGTGTGAGAAGAAAAGAACATGACCCCAGGCTATGTTTGCTGAAATGACAGTTAGGAAAAAAAGAAACCTACTTTTATAGGAAAAAAAAAAAATCACTAAAAATTACAAATCCAACCAATGTCATCCAGCATCTTTTTTGAGTGAGACACTTAACCTCTGAAATCACTCTCAGATAATGTCTGTTTCATTCACCTCAGGCTAAGGGAATGACCTTCTTTAACTCATCCAGTACCTGCAGACTGCAACACAGCCATCCACATTACAATTTCTGTTCTTCAAGGAGAAATTCTTTCATATCTATTAGTGGGAAACAGATACTTTTGATGAGGTGTACAGGATGAGAAATCAAGATTGTGGAATTGTGGACTTGTTCCAGACAGATTTCTTGCAAGTGATGGTATTTGTAGCATAAAAAGTTCCTAAATCCGACAGAAAAGGAAAAGAGCTATGAGCTGGGCAAAGCATTAGTCTAGGAACCTTGTGCTCAGCAGAACTGGGTTTTTTAAGGACCATAGTGGCATGCTGTAAATGACACAAATCTAGTCCAGAGCTGGTGGACTTTCTGTCCTTAAAAAGCCCCAATAACCAATTTAAAATAAAGTTGTAGAAAAAGCAAAACCTCTAGAATTGTGCAGAACCACCATCGTGAATATTTCCTCATGTTATTGGTTCTAAATGAACAAGTTTGATTCAGTTCACACCCTGAAAAATTTTTAGTACTGAAAAATGACATTGAAGATCCTCATAAAAATGATCTTATGTTAATTCTATCAAGCATGTCTAAAACAGTGTGCTGTAATGATGGGTGCACTGCACCAGCTCTTGGAAGAAAATGTTCTGTAGCTAGCTCTGACATCAGTTCATCACAAGGCAGTGACTTTTCTCCCTGTGCTCCACAATGAAATGAAGATTGTTATACTGTTGAGACAACAACATAGTGACAGACCTTTTCTGATCTGATCAATACCTTTTCTGATCTGATCAATTTTCTTATCAAAGGATCATATGTAATCAGGAAAATGATGAATTCTGGAGTCTCTCAAGGTTTACAGATGGTGTGGATTCACCTATCAGATGATGACCCAGACAGCTGCAGAAAATGATGCTCCATTACTACAGAGGAAGAAATTATATAGAAATATATTTTGCCACTAGCAGTACATTTATACGAACAGGAGTCACTTTGAAGTTACAACTATGTGCCAGATGTTTTGTCTTTCACCATTATTCTGTTCTCCTCCCAAGCAATTTGATTTCCTGCAGTACTTCATTGCTCTGCTTAAATAAAAATTCAAGTTTGTACAAGAGCTAGAACAGCACTTGCTTTCATCCAATAGAAATAGACCTCTTGTGGTAGAAAACAAACTTAGTTTATTTCTTTCAAAGGCTAGATAACTTGAATTTAAAAACCCCTTTGGCCTCGTGCTCCCACTTTTGTCAAGGCCAGACTTCATGTCTTACCTTGGGTTGTTTTTGATTTCCCTATGTTGTGGTGTTACACAATAGTTTGTTGCAGTGTTCTTGCCTAGGGAGTCAGAGATTTCATCTAGGTCTTTCGATCTCCCGGTACTGCCCTGTGTGTTCTCCAATATTTCTTAAGTGTACAATACGTAGGTAGTCCATTGAATATAGGACTTTAACCACTGGCTAGTAAAATAAGATATCTTTTATTTCTTCTTTTGTTGTAAGTTTTCATTCTCGCCTACAGTGCAACCCCTCTAAAACAAAGGAGTGTAAAGCAGTCATATACATTTTTTATACTGCTTTTAGTCTTAAGAGCAGAGAACTCTTGCAAATCAGGAGCAGGAGGTATATAGCACCTCACGCGAACCAGGTCTTACAGTTCACTGTTCCTTTTTCAAAGCGTTTACCAAATAACTGTCCGTTATTCTAAGCTCAGTTACAACTTCCCCCATAGAAGTTTGATCAATTATTTTTTTTTATGCTTAATGAAAGGAAACAAGATTATGAAGTTTTTGCTGAGTATATTCGGTTTGAGACTGACTACACTTAATGGACCACAGAACTTTGACAGAAGCTGAGCTACTGCCTTCCTAGTTTGAACCATCACAAGGCAGTGGTATCACCTAGACATTGAGCTGATCAGACTACTCTGCATTTAAGGTTCCTCATAATCATAATTTACAGTGCAGGTAATTTATGATATAAAAGTATTAAATGATTTTTTGTTTTCTTGTTTTCATGTCTCAAAGGTAGAACATCTCTTCTCCTTCACTACCTAAACAGCTATATGTTTCCATCCAGATAAATCTGAACTGATACAGAATCTAGGCAATCCATCATATTCTATTCATTTAAAATGTTAGGTTCATCTAAAAGACAGACATACAGTAATGACTTGAATCAGAAAACTCCTGAAGGCTAAATTCTACTCTTTACCACTATGTAATGCAAAACTGTAATAAACTATATTATTCTTTAATGAAATTTGTGTATCTGGAGAAAAATCCGTTGAAGAAACTGATATTAATCCTGCTGGAATTAATCTAATAGAGTGTTGAAAGAGTACAACTTAAGAGTGACATTTCTAAATATGTAAACAAAAAATTTCTAAACCCAAAATTTTTCTTTGTTGCTGAGTGGAGGAAGGCTACTGGAAATGAGAAAAAACAGCAAAGAAAATGCTTATAAAAATCAGGGGAAATCAATACCTCATTCTATATAACAGTGATTTCTTACTCTTTCTGAAAAGGTTATGTATAGCAAGAGGTTACTTGTTTTTCGCAAAGCTTACTACTACTTAGCAAAGAATGGCCCTTCACAAAACAAACTAATTGTAAAATATGAGAGTAATTTTCAGTTATTTGTTTGGAGGAGGGAAGAGAGAATAATGTGATGGTACCATAAACCATGTTTCATAGTGCGGTTCAAACAGGTTATTATTAAGTAAATGGTTATTTATCACAAAACAAGAAGTCACCTGACTACTGCATACATTGAAGAGCTCGTATGTCACTTTGTCTAGAACTAGTCACTCAGCTAAAGCTGTGGCACTTAATAGGATGTCAGAAGCTTAGGCTCAGCTCTTTACGAATAAGTTCTCTGTTCCTCTCTATGAACATGACTCGATGTCCTATTTTTTCTGCTGTTTCTGCACAGCACTTTATCTTAATCCACATTAACCCAGTATATATCTGTGATGTGAGAGTAGTGTAGCAGTATTGTAATTAGCCATAGTAATTAAAAATCAGCATTTCGCAGAAATGGTTGACTGTGTTTTGCATACTGTACATTTTATTCTCTCCTTGTTATTACAGACAGCTGTTTGACACACACTAAATTTCCCTGCAAAAATATTTTCTCTTTGCAGATTGAAAGATAGAAGGTTTTATAAAAGGCTGTCAGTGTAGAAAGCTCAGTAGATGTAGGGAACTGCTAATTGCATAATATGGTGCTGTAAAGCTAGTTAATTTTCTTAATGAATGCCATAAAGTAGTTTTCAAAAAGGATCAAAACAGGAAATCATGCTGAGTGACCCTTATTTGGAAATCACTTCTGAGGCAAACAGTAAATAAATGTACAGACCTTGCAGCTGATTCTTCAAATGCTGGTGTACGGCCCCAGCTTTCTGCAAGTCAGAATTTCCTCTGGGAGAAAAAGAGAAGTTCCACTGGTGGTAGAAGCTATGACTGGGTTACCCTGTGTGAAGTGTGGTTACAGTGGAGTGGTGCACCCTCCCCACGGTACTATTGAGGCATCTGTGAAAGGATGTATATTTGCACCTCAGTACTTCCATTACTTACAGCTCTGGGGGGCTGAAATGGTGTCCAGGGCTGTGGGTGGGTCAGGGGAGACGCCAGAGGGGCTGGACAGGGGCAGTCGTGTCCTTAACTGTCGTCAGGGACCTGACAGCATGGATCCTGAGCCCGGCACCTCTTTCATTAGTGCTTATCGAAGAAAAGAGCAAGTCTGCCATTTTTACCAGAAGGATAATTTGAAAGAAAAATAATAACAAGAGGGAGTTTCAAGACACCAAGTTCCTGTTTAACATAATTAAGTACCTAAGCTCCCTGGTTTAATGCATGGGGAACTTATCATGAAATCATAGAACAGTTTGGGTTGCAAAGGACCTTAAAGATCATCTCGTTCTAACTCCCTTGCCATGGGCAAGGACACCTTCCACCAGAAATTGACTGCCGAACTCGACTGCCAAACTCCATACATAATCCCTGGAACCAGAGAGGAAACTTTAAGACTTTTCCAATTCAAATATAGCAATGTCCCTTTTGGATCTGGTCATTCTGACAAAAGGACATAAATCCTTTAATTATTATAGAAATGTTTCTGCAGTCTATAAACTTAATTACTGGCCTTGTGATCTGATATACAGACATACATGTATTTTGGGGGCTAAGAAAGTAGTTATTAAAAATGTAATCTAATACAAAGGAACTATTTATTCAATGGTGTATCTAAATATGTTATTTTTATTGTCGGGAGAAAAATTTCTTTTATGGTTGTACTATACACATACCCTTTTATAAGAATTTTAATAAGAAAAAAATTCTTTTTACAATAAATGTGCATGAAATAAAAGATATCCCTATTGTATTCATATTGAAAAATTACAAGTAAACTGACACAGAGTTAAAATACTCTACCAGAGTATTATTATGAGTATTAAGTCCAAATACTGGGATTTTCCATTTAAGTTAAGCATTAACGTACAAATTAGTGCAACAAATACCATAGACAAAAATTGTAGGTTTAAAGAAAAATACTTTTGACTGCCTTCTGATTAAGTCCACACGTGCCTTTTTCCCCTGGCATGTTTAATATATAGATTTTTATTCCATTTCTCCGTCTTGCTCTTGGGCTAGCCTCCTTGGATTCTAAAATTCTAAAATTCATTAGGACCATGGCTAGAAATAGAAGGAATCTGATGGCTAAGGTCAAAGTTCATCAGTGAGTCACAGAGTTTCACTGAGCTGTTGAAATGCACACAAAAGTAAATGAAACTGCATATTAAAAAAAGTCTTTGCTTTCTTTGTACCTTAAAATAATGGAGGAAAAAAATAATCTGCCAGATTTCAGGATTTACCTTTTGAGATGACTTAAACATAATTACTCATCTAGAAAAAAAAATGCTGCACAAATTATATTTTGATGGTAAATCATTGAAATTACTGAACATAAGGATTTGATTTTTTCTTATGAAAATTCTTCTTAATACCGAAAGCAAAAGAATAACTGTTTTGTATGGATTATGTATACCTCTAGGAAAATCATACCCACTATGTAAGCACTCCTGAGTCTTTGCACCAGGTAGCCTCATATGTTTTATTTTATAACCTAACAGTACATTAACAGTCACTTTCTGAGAAGTTTCAAAGGTAAGCTTAAGTATCATTCAACATATTTTTTCCAACATGCCAGAATTACACAAACAGCCTAATAATATTTTAGTGTCATTGTAAGGTCTGTTTTATGATAAAACACATTTCATATTCCATTTCTGTGGTGAAAAACAGAATAAATACGTCTCTAGTTGTCATCAGATTTGCTGAAAACCCATTTAGGAAAAGAAATTCAAGTATTCTCGCAAGGGTATTTCATTAAATAATACCTAATTGCCGAAGTCTTTTCTTTTCTTTTAAATATCAACTATTTTGTTTTTCTGATATCGTAAGAGATGACTCAGAATGCAATTATGGATAGGGGACTTATATGAGGCAAAATAAAATCTGGTGAAACTCATCTGAGTTCAACATTTATGTCAGGTATGAATTTGGATTACTAGATTGACTGGATAACACAACTGAAGCAAAGATTCTCCCAAAATTTGAATATGCCATACAGGGGAGGAGACAGCTGGTGCTTCTACTCTTGAAACCCAGGTAGTCCATAGTAAGAGACAAGGAAACATTGCAGCAGAGACAAGAGATAATTTTCCCCATGAAGATTTCTCCCACTGTCCCTCATTAATAAGAGGTCTCTGTTTATTTTACACAAGAAATCATAAAAAATCTAAAAACTCTTTTAGAAGGTTATTAGTAGTGACTGTAATCCCTAAATATAGCCACTTTTCTTAGATTCTCGCTGTGATTAAATTCTGTGCATTTTAAGTGCCAACATAGCTTCTGTCAATAATTATCTTTGATCTACTCTTGTATTACACAAATATTTCTTTTGTAAAGGTGTGACACATGGAGACCTCAGTGCAATACAGCTCATGATAGTTGAATCCTTTTCTTCACAAAGACAAGTGCATCATGTTCCCCAAGCCGTTCTTTAGTCTTTTATATACAATCCTTCCATGCATACATCTTTTCTTCTCTCTTGGTTACTGCCATTTTCAAATCAAAAAACTTTGCTGTAAGCTCTTTGCTTTTTTGAGATACAGCTTTTTCAGGGCTTTTTCACCACTGATGTCACCATTTTCTCATAATGTTATGGCATCAGAATAATGACACATGAATGTTTCATATTCTGATGCCATTACCACTGCATATGTTGTTTTTCATATTCCTCAGCACTTAATTATGGCAACCTGGGTTATTTCTTGAGTTTTATAACACTTATTTAGGAGTGTTAGCTGTTAGCATAACTAAAGAGTAAATAATCAACAAGGGTACATTTGAAATTATTTACATGACACTGTAACACGAGGGCATGGAATACTCCAAGTAACGGATAATACGGAAATTGCAAAGCCACATGTGCTGGATTGGGTAGCATTGTTTTTTTGCAAATGGTAGCCTGCAGCAGCTGGTGTATTAGCGAAATGTGGGAGAAGGGTTACATAATGAGTCATTTCAACTGACTATATCTCAAGGAGTTCACAACTAAATGCCACAAAAGCTACAGAAATCAGCTATATGGAATTTGATGACATTGTGTTTGACTTCAAGTGGGTTTTGAAGACCCTGCTTTGTTTGCCTGTCACACTTTTTGCATTTCACTTGAATATTTGTGGATGTGACCCAATACAGAAAAAAAAAGGTGCAGAAAATCAAGCCACTATGTAAAGCTCCCTCAGTTGTGCAAAGGTTATAAGAGGTCATAACAGCTGACACCCCTGGAAGGACTTATTCTATGGTAAGGTTTCACAACCTTTTGTCATGAAACTAATGTCTGAACATAAAAAAAAATTAAAATACCATCTACAGAGAGCAAAATTTTTCCTCTGAGATTCAATTAAATGACCAGAATCTCAGCTGTTTTCAGACACAAAACTACTATAGTCTCATACAGGTTCTGATTTTGTTAAGAAAAGCTCACAAACTGTTGCAAGTCGTTCATCCCTATCTAAGTAAGTGTTCTACAAGGGGGAACCAAAATACATGGTTTTAGTTTCTCAACAAGAATGTTTAACAGATAGTGGGGGGAAGGGAGTGCACGGGGCCAGAGAAGAGACTCGCAAGGCAGAAATGGGATCATTTAGTTCTTGCTTATACTACTCCCACTCCACATAAAAGCTATAGCTGTTAGGTTAGGTCCTTGTTTGAAAATGTCTTAATTCAAGCAAGTCTCATCTTTGGTTGGAAACATTGTTATAGATTCATAAAAATAGAATTTTTTAAAAGAAATCAGTTGTTTAATTACAGTGCTTGTAATATGCATTCTTGATTTCTGTCCAGATTGTCTTATTCTCCTGACAAGTTTTACCCTCCCTTCCTATCCCTTATTGCATCTGATGTAGTTTGGCACTGAGAATTTTTTGTAAATAGCCCTCTGAAACAACATTTCCTCCCATTACCCAGATGGGTTATTCAGTAAGTATAGCACAAGTGACTTTGTCACTCCCTTATCTTCAAATGCTCTTTTCATCTAAGCATTAATCAAAAGATTCTCTGCTCTTCCAAATATAATAAAGATATCTTTACCTTAGTTTCTGAGCACAGTTCAGACAATAATAAGCAGACTTTATTTTGATTATTTATTCCAGAATCCAGTTTCAGAATTCGAACTAGTGCCTATCTAAGACCAATAAGATTCAATGAAGCGCTGCACTGGGAATTAGATTTAACAATATTTCAGTACAAGCATTCCCATCTAGCAGTGACAGATGATTATGTCTATTAGATAAATTCTCTTAAAAGAAACAGAGGGGAAAAAAAGAAGCAAATTTGTAGTAAAGTTTGAACAATATTTATCCTAGACAAAATGGAAAATTTTAAACTGGTAAATCATATACTTTGAAGTAAACACAAGAGAGTTATTAAGCAAATCTAACACATATTCTAAGGGAATTATATGGCATTACTGCTATATTTTTTAATTAGACTAGCACTAAAGGAAGATTAAGTGTGAAAATGTCGATGTATTAGGAGTTTATAGAATCATAGAACCATAGAATGGTAAGTTGTCCTGGGTTTGGCCAGGACAGGGTTAATTTTCACCAGACTCCAGGAAGGGGCACAGCCCGGGGGTGGGGGCTGACCCCTCCTGGCCAAACAGAGCCCGGTATTCCATACTATGGGATGTTACGCTGGGTTCCGGTGGGGGGACAGCGCGGCGGGAACACTCGCGTGGCTTGGGGGGGGCGCGGCGCCGGTCCTGTTCGGGAGAGCGGCTGTCTGGGTCGTG
>Ga0065711_1049750_pt1 | contig 11147 bp, 4 predicted proteins | sample Hoacrofraction12_FD_59098 | JGI IMG/M metagenome (GOLD analysis project Ga0065711, IMG submission 59098) | Hoatzin crop microbial communities from Cojedes, Venezuela - Epithelial fraction 12 v2 (version 2) | ecosystem: Host-associated > Birds > Digestive system > Esophagus > Crop | place... | reverse complement strand
AGGTCCTCTGCAGCCTGCTGTAGGTGACCCTGCTTCGGCAGGAGGGTTGGACTAGATGACCCACAGAGGTCCCTTCCAACCCCTACTATTCTGTGATTCTGTGTTTCTGTGTTTCCAGCCTGTTTGTGGTGGTAACTCTAAACTGTCTTTTTTTTAGGAAAAGGAAAAAAAAAATGAAAAGGAAGGCAGGGTGATTATAGACTGGTGGTCATGAAGTTTATACACTTTTTTAAAAAATCCATGATAGAGTATAGTCCTCTTAAGATATTTTTTTTGTATGTTATTCCTGTGAGATGAGAAGACCAAATAAATGCTAAATAGTTTTCATTGTGTTATGTAGCCTGAAATCTGTTTCATTTCATTTATACTAGCAAGTTTACTCTGGGAAACAGGAGAAAAAAAAAAAAAAGATAGCAAGAAAACATTACATAAACGTGGAGCTGTTACGGTTTTGGGGCCATCTTTGGGGTGATCCTTTCTATTGGATTACTAAGGCTTTACCAAAATAGTTTGGGACTTGTTATGTTGATAAGGCTTTGAATCAGATGTGTTTTGTTTTCATGAGTGTTCTGGTTCAGAACTACCAGTGTGGTTCAAAATCAAGCCATTTGCTTTGTGAAGAGAGCATCAGACAAATTGAACACCTGGACCAAATTCGAACCAGTGAACAGCTACTTCCTGTTCATCTGTTGAAATTTCGAGTAAGGACGTGTAGTAAATGTTGTTTTCTACTTGGTACTGGGTAGAGCTGCAGTGCCTGACAAAGTGGCAGGCTTTTGCAAAAGGGAGTGTCATTTGGTTTTGATGCTTCTGAGAATTTGCGTGTTCATATGGCTGCGGCGCTTGTTGCCCATCATGTTATTTCCCTTGCACGCAGGCCACTCTAATGTCAAAAATGGAAAAGAGTTTACACTTTCTTTACCTGTTGTACTGAATTTTTTAGTCTTCTGCATGTCAGGGCTTAGTGATACTCCTCATCTCCAGAGGCTTGTGACTCTGCCAGTTTCGTGTGTGATAGCATGAAAATGATTAAAGGATGCTCTCTGCACCACCTTCGGAGTCATGCTGAAAATTTTGGGAAACATTATAAAACTTACCATACTTGGAACCACTATCTTTGTAGTAACACCGGTGGTATTTTTATCAGTGATCCTGCTGACCTTCTGTGTTTTCTTACAGAGTCAAATTTCTCATTAACAAATCTTGTGCCTTGTTACCTGACTCTCTGATGTCAAGGTCTGTATCGTGTATGTCATTTTGTTGTACGTTTTTTGTCTGACTTGAGTGGAGTTTTCTACCCAGAGTTTTCAGCTAGGTCAGTAAGTTGAGCTGAAAATAATATGTTTTCTTCAATACTGGCTGATTATTTAAGATACATTATGAAAATGTTTCTGGGAATGCAGATTTGATGTTTCTTACAGTGATTTCTTTAAATGGGCTTATATACTTAAGAGGGCTTATTGAAGATCTGGCTAGATGACTTTGTCACTTCTGGACTGAAGACCTTGTGAATTTTTTACCCTTTGACTTCAAAAGCATCTCTTCAGTGATTAGGTCTGCAGTACAGTTCTGGTTCTTTGTGAGTTGGACAAAGAAAACTGTGGCTTAAGTGCTAAATAAACTATGTTACGTATTACAAATTGAACTAGTCAGGAACTGAAAAATAGTAACTAATGAACTATTAAGAATATCACAAATGTTCTCAAACTAGCAAGCTAAAGTTAGTGGTATTATTTTATTAACGATAGTGGCACCCTGCTTAAAATCAGTGCCTGACAAAGTTGCTTGGAACCAGTGCCTCACTGAAATGCTGGAGAGATGCCTTGTGAACATTGCACATGTGTAGCTTGGCTGTCCTTACACTTGGCTGTGCAGTTGTGCTTGCTAACCATTGCCTGAGTGGTTTAGTGAGGTCAAAGATAAGAGCTTCGCACCTTCAACACCTGGTAGAACTCAGTCTGATATTTTGGTTAGCTTAGATATCTTTTTCTTGAGCTTCTTTCTCCCACCTTGCCCTGAAGCATAGAATCTGCATCCTCCAGATTTTATGTCCTGAGGTGTCAGTACAGCATACCATGGCAACAGCACATTGAACTAATTAGCAGAAGGTGCTGTCTGTTCTTTTCAGTGGTGGCTGTGTAGTATTTCCCTCATAACAGTGAAACTTTAAAGAAAAGTGTAAGTTTTGGCTTTTTGTGAGTACCTGAATTTTCTAACTCAACAACATCTTACTAAAATACCTAATGTAATGGTTAGTATGGTGTTTTGGTTAGTGCCTTTTTACTGATGTGAACTGTTTCTACTTGGTAGCTGGTAAAGATAATTGAATTAGTCTTGTCTAGAAAAAGTGCAGTAAGTAGAGGGGCAACAGCAGTTGAAACGTTCTTCAGAATTTGTCTTAATGTCATACTATGAGAGCTAAAAGAGGTTTGTTTCTATGATGGTGTTTAACTTGCTGCTGAAAATTTACGTAGCTTTCTGTCGGATTAGATGCATTAATGGCCTGAAATGGAACACATGGAACTGGAGAGTGGAGCCTGGTTAGCTGTTCCCACATCAGTCTGGGAATATGAAAACTTGCTCTACCTTGGTTATCGTGCTGCCTTTACTGCTGTAGTAAATCAGCTAACCAGGTTGCCATGTTCCTTAATCTGTGAAATGGAAAGGAATGCTTCCCTGCATGGAGAGCGCGTTTGATGCTGTATGCAAGGTATTCTGATTATTAATACTTATTCTTTTATATTACACATGTATTTCTAGTCAGAGATTATTAAGTGCTTTAAGTAAATTTAAACACTGATTTGCTTCATTTCAAATTGATTGATATTGTCTTGTTGTAAATAGGATAATTTACTTGAACTCCCAGTTCACTGCTGAGAGAAGCAGAACTGGATCTCTTTGAGGAGATCCTACCATCCTTCTGCTCAAGAAGTTAGTTACCTTTGCAAGTATATCTTAACCTGAGGTTTTAGGGAGCCTGTGGGTGAGGTGTGGTACGCTACTAGCATGCCTATTTAAGGGATTTCAAAAGCTGTAGTTCTCTATTGCTGTTAACTGTGATGAAGCCAGACACAGGACACAATGGGTCTGGACATCGGGCAGCTTCTTCCACTCCTTAGCCTGTAATGGAGGTTACTGTCCTTAAAGCTCAGTGCATTTGTGCAGTGTGAGCTTTTCAGAGCTGAAAAACTGGGCTATGTAAACCAGGGCATATTTTGGAAGGAGTAAGACGAACAGTTATTTTTCTGTGGTTTTGCTACTGTAGATTATGTAGTGGTACAGAATATCCATTTTTTTCCAGGTGATTAGCATGTCTTGGGCCATGAGTCTAATGTTAGTTCTGTGTATAAGTTTAGCTGTTCAGCTGTTTTCACATCACCTTATCTTTGACTAAGCTTGACCTGGGCTTGCATAGTAGTTTTGGAAAGCCTTGGTAACATAAGAAGCTGAAGTAGTATTGTTTTTTAAAGACTAAAACAGAGGAGGAGTCTGATTTTTATGGTTAGAATATTTGCTAAACAGTTTCAGAATACATAAATAAAACCATGTAGTGCATAACTGGAAACTTATTTTAGTTGAATGGATGTCTGGGATTGCTTCTGTACTGAATTATTCAACCTAGCATCCAGAATGGAAGTATAAGCTACTGCTTATGTGAAGTTGAAATGTAGCCTACAGAGGAAAACAGGAATCTGGGAAACTACTTCACTAGGAAGGAATTTATCAGTGCCTAAGTTTGGCTAATGTCTTGAGTTTGCAATTTCTTTTTTTGCAATTTGTTGTATCAGAAGTTCCAAAGGCTTGCTGATTTCTTGTTGAATTTATGTGCCTCTCCAGTACTGATAATTGAAATACTTAAACCTGAATGTTCAGTTGCATGGTATTTGTATGTGTAGGGAGTGGTGGAAAAGCAATGAAGAAATTAAAGATAAATTTTCTTTCCTTATGAAATTAAGAATCTTTAAACACAAGAAAATCCCGTACAACATTAGAATGATGGAACTGAAAAAGTCATCACTGTCTTCTGGAATGAACAATATGGGTTTTGTTTTTCTTTTCAGCCTTTTTAGGAGAATGTTCTGGTGTTTTGATGAGATCATAGGAAAGACATCTGCATTTGGGGGTAGGGAGGAGTAGGAAAAGGAAAACCTTAGTCTGAAAGCTGTTGACTTTCATGATCTTTGTCTCAAGCCTAAAGTTAAGTAAAACAACAGGGAATCTGACCTCTGTAAGTCTAATCAGAACATCAGAAAATCAAAGTAAATGGTTCTGTGCTCCGGTGTTCTCAAGGTGTGACATCTGCAAGGTAAAAAGCAGGGTGGCTGGAGTCCTGAGTAGCCTTGGCTGTTCCTAGGCACGCCAGCCCCCGATTACTGTGGTGTGCTAGGCTGCTCCGTGTCATTGGCTGTCAAGAGGTACTTTGTTCTTCTTGTTTTCTGGTTTATTGGATGTTTCATTAGAGAACCCTGTCTTCACTTTTTAAGTAAGTTGTCTGTACTAATTGTCTGCTAATTATCAGTCAGACACACAGTAAACACAGTTAACAAAAATTGCACAAACCCTTAAGACAAATCTGGGATCTGTAAAGTTTGCTCATCAGTGTACGTCTACAGTAAGCTTACCCTTCAATGTATTCTACCAAAACTGTAGTCTTAACTGTAGTTATAAATTTTCTGTGTTAGGTGACTTGAGAGGCAACAGGCAGTCATGCGCCTCAGAGGGATCTATTGCGGAAGATATCTAGCAATTTTACTTGAAAATAAAATCCAAGTAATGCAGTCAGGCTGTATGATTCATTTTCTGTATCTTACCTGTCAAAAATAAGACCCTTCTGGATAGCAGTAGTGAGGTTTGTAAAGTGCATGGAGATCTAAATCTGGAAGTTACTGGCTATTAAAAAGAGAAGTAATTTTGTCAAAACTTGTGAACTTATATAGGCATATATATGTATCCAGGAAATACATACATTACTTATCCTGCTGTTGCGATTTTAGTTATGATTATCTGTAAGAATTTATAACTATTGGGAAGAAAAAGTGGACTATGTTTTAGATATTGTGTTTTCCTAGGTATTGTGCTTTATCACTGAGCAAGTCTTTGGTCACTGCCAGAAAAGCACGCATATTCTTTTTGAAGGACTGCACAGTCTCTTTAGTTCTGCACAATCAAGATTACAACAACGAATGGCATTTTTTAGCAATGTTTTAAGTAGGCTACTGCAATGACACGTCTGTCAGTACTCAAGAAATGCGCAGAAACCACTGCTGAGGTGCTGTGCTAACATGACACCACAAAGGGTGGGCGTTTTGGAGTAATTCCCAGGAACAGTTTGGCTGATCTGCTTACCTGCTTTGTAATGTCTTACCCTAGCATTGACATGTGTCAAATGCAAAAGGCAATAGTTACTTTTATTTTCATGCATTTTCCCCCTCCAATTAAAGAGTTCTTTTATGATTTCTGTCACTGCTGGTGCCCAAGACAACAGTTTTCCATTTTTTGAATTTTGGAGGAGAAACAGTTAGCTGTTTGGTGTGGGGGAAAGTAATACTGAGCAGGGATCTGTGTGTTGACACTGGTCCAACTCTGTTGGTTCTGCTCTCTCTATCTGGCAGAAGATTAGTGTGATGCCTACACAGTGATGCTGTGAGGAAATTGCTGTGTTATCTGGACATGGCTGAAGAGAATTCTGTCCAGATACAAGTATGTTGGCATTGCCAAAACAAAGAAGAGCAAAAAACCTCCAGATATGCCTCAGGGGACAGTTTGTCCTGGAAGTGCTTGAATGGTGTGTTTGGGCACTTATCCCTTGGGTCTGTTTGTCATTACTGTGCTTGGTTCAAGCAGAAGAGGATTCCAAGCACAGCGTCAGCTGCCTCTTTTTCTCTCGAGTTGAGACATTGTTCATTTCTAAGGCAAACTTCTGTGATTTCCAACTTCTGTTTTTTAACTGTCTTATTCTTGATGTCCTTGAGCAGAAATGCATGTCGCTTATTATCTCCTCTTTTGTATGTTGGCTATGGTTTATGCTTTGGAAGTGCTCTGCTTCCATTTCTACTGATATTCCTGTTGGAACTTTGACTAGCTTGACTAGGCAATGAATCTGACCTTTGGAGGTTTTTTTAATGAGGTGTTAAGAACATCATACACCTGCCTTTCAAGTCTGAGTACGTAGTAATAAAATGGTATCATATATTGTATGTTTTTCTGGATACTTTCGGATTCTTCAGTTAAGTTTGGCCCTCTTCTGCGTAGAGTTGGGCTCATGAGCAGCGTGTTCCAGTGCTCTGAAGTAGCCGAAATATCAAAATGTAGTCTTTTCCCATAAATAGATTTGGTTAATGTAAAGAACTTACCTGGAGAGCAGTATCCCTTAGCTGGATGTGAAAGGCCACCAGTTAGACTTTGTGAATCAGTAACATGTAAGAAATGAAAGAAAAAAAAGCACTACAAAATATCTGATTATTTAAATCAAAGCAGCAAACACTTAGCTTTGCAGACTGATTTCCAGCATACTTGAAGGAGGACGGAAGTGTTTGATGCAACAGCTTTGATGGACTTTTGTTTTGACATGACTGCTTATTGACTCTCATTTTTGTACTGACAAGGTGAACTTTTAATCAAGACTGTGCTCAAGACAAACACTTAACTCCAGTCATCAGTAGCATGACTGGGTTCCTATAGCAAACCAGCAGACAGTGAAGCTGTATTTGTTGCACACGTTGTGTATTCTGTGCAATGAATGTCCATTTGAAAAGTGTCAAGATTGTGGGTTTGACTTTTCCGGAGGTATTTCTTGGCTTTATTCTCCCTTGCTTCTGTGCACAGAGATGTGCAGAATATTCTCCATATGAATGATGTTATGTTTGTGATATTGCACATAATGCCATGTCTACTTCTAAAGATGGTCTTACTGGCCCCCTTGTTACACTATGACTTAAAATTACCTGTGAAGAAATAATCTCATCTTTATTTTGATTCTGCCACCTGTTGGTTTGCTTTGCCCTCAAGAGCCTATGTGAGAGGAGTTTGTGCATAGTCATTGCAGGTTTATGTTCTCTTTTCTACTTAGGTACTAGTTAAATCTGTCAGAGGCTCTTCCGTTCCCTTTTTGAGCCTGAAGAATTCTAGTGTATCAGTTGTGTTTCATAGTAAATTCAAGTATTTAATAGAATTTTGGAAAATTCTACCAAGTATGTGCTGCACAGTGCTAGTTCACAGAAGTAACAAGATGCCATCATTTGACAATATTGCATCCTTTTTGAATTGATTATTATTTAAAGTAAACTCTGGCTGATACTGTGAATGGGATTCCTTGATGAGTCGTTTGCGCATCTCTGCCTGAAAACAATTTGCAGTACCAGTTGGCCAAATCTGAGACAACAGGGAGCACGTGGTTGTGCTCTGCTTCATCAGTGTGGTAGCTACGAAGATCAGATCTAGGGAGATCAGGAGCTAGGAAGGTCAGTTATGGGGAAGTCAGGGAGTGTAGGAAAGGTCTGAGTGAGGAAGAAGAATCCTGGGTGCTTTAGTGACTCTGTCCAAGCCCAGTGATCCTACTGACAGCTTAGGGCAAGATCCAGGTGTCTGTAGGGCACTCAAGGCAAGATTTGAGGTTTATTGTATACCTCGCCTTTTATCTTTTTATGACAAGAGAAACTAGATTCAGAGCCTCTGTGTGGTGGACATTCTAGAACAGGAAATGTTTAAGCACTCTTGAAGCCCAAGAAGTGCTACACCTGAGATCTTGTGTACTCACTACATTTTCACAGTAGTTTAAAATGTAATCATAGTCCCAAAAGTGTGCTGAGAATGTGCTTTTTTTTTTATCAGTGTGTGTGAGAGAGAGCAGTAGTCCTCTTGAAACAAGGATGCTATTAGAGCCAGGGGTACGATTAGAGGACCAAGAGACAGAGCCAGCGTCACAAAATTGTCTGACGTTTACAATATAGCATGACATAGTAGCCTGTGGATTGCAGCTCTGGATTTACTAATTGCTGCCTTGACTTCCAGTGTAACCAAGAATGACAAGGTATAAATACATCTAGCTTCCCTTGAATATGAATGAGTTCAAAAACAGACATGTATGCAAAGTTTTAATAAATTTGGCTTGGATAAAGTTTCTTTTTTTCTTTTTTAATTTCTAGCCAAAGTATTTCTAGTGTAAGGATTTTCATTTATGCACGGCCTAACTTTCTTTGTTGCATGCCCACCCTACCACTTCTGTTGCAGTTCTTAGTTTATATTAATTAGATGGATTGAGCTTTTAATCAAGAGAGAAAGGACCTGAGTACTTCAGGTTATTTGTCGCATTTTTGCATGCCCCTCTCAAAAAAAGATCTAGTTTCTTAAATGGAACGAAAAGCACCTTTATTCTGTAGTGGTAAAAAGAAGTTTCTTTCTGTTCCAGCAGGATAGGAGACCTTTATCATATCTTTTAAAATGGTTTAAAGTGGAGTGTTTTTTGTCATCTGTCAGCTTGAAAGGTCATGGTTTAGGCGGTCATTCCTAAGCTCCTTGGATAATGTTTACAATGCTCTCAAATGACTTAAAATGGACTAAATTGTTTTCAGCCGACAGTAGTAAAGGTCATGGAGGAAATCTGTTTAGTCAGCTTTGCTTGCTTCCTAAGTATACATAGTAAAAATGTGCCATAAACTGCAGCAAGAAAGAAGTTTTAACTTTAAGAGACACTGGAGGCTCAGGGAATGGAATGTACCTCTTGTGGATATAAATTGCTTGGCAGAGAATTTGCTAAGCAGGGGTTGTTATGGCAAACTTTTGTCCAATCGTTGCTAGCTTTTACCTTTTCCTTTTGTTGTCCCCCTTCACATTACAGTTCATTACTTGGAGAATTTGTCGACTTAGGGGCATGTCCTAATCTCAGTGCGGGTGCTCATAACTCCTAGAGACTCTAATGAGAGGCTGGCACACTCTCAAGGAGGTGTGGGGAGGTGCAGCAGACAAAGACTATACCTCAGTATTGAATTTCCTGAGATTCCTTTTCAGCCCTCACTTGCAAGCAGAACCTGGTGCTGTTAGTCTCATTGCGTTAGCCTCTGTGCAGTACCTCACCGTGAATGTCATCTGGTTGATTACAGTGACAGTTCTTGCTGAGTAAGGTATTGCCAAATATAATGATCGAATAGTCGTACCATTAGAGAAAAACAAAATAAATAACTGTCTCCAGTTTGGCATGATACCATGTAGCAAGGAGCAAGTTTAGAAACTCCAGCTACAAACGAATGCTACTAGGCTGATTCCAAGCAGGTTCTGCCAAGTCTTTGAAAATGGGACTCTTAAGTGGTGTTTATGGCCTGTTTTGTTAGTACCTAGTGGTGGTGTCGTGAATCTTATCTAAGGCATCTCACATCAATACAGATGAAATTTCTCCACTATATATACACTTAGATAAATAGAATGTGCTTCCAACAGTTCCAATGGATTCTCATCATATTCTTGTTCTGATTGAGGCAGCCACAGGGAAACATTGTGAAGACTGAGGTTCACTCAGTGTAGGACCAGCGAGGGAAAAGGGAAAGTCGCAGGTTGCCACATTCATGAGTCGTCTGATCCCAGGGCTGCTTAAGAGCTGCTACAACTGCAGTTCCAGGGGTTGTCTACTGAGTTATTGTTAGTTTTTTTTGAGGTTTTTTTTTGTTTCCCCCAGCCTACAGTCTGTATTACAGGATTGAAGTAATATTGAGTTGCAGCGTTTGCCTCATGCCTTCCAAGGCCTGCAGTATGGTGCAAAAGCAGTCAGAAATAGCTCACCTGTTAATCACAGCTGAAGAAGAGACAATAAAATCTTTAATGGGTTAATTTTTTTGCTGTTCTGTGTAATGATACCTTTCTTTTTTAAATAGGCATGATTAACTCATATGCTGTACAAATTATTATATTTATTAAACTAAATACAACCAAACCTGTTTCATACAATTGAACTGGTTTGTCTTGATTTGCAAAGGAAAACTGAAAACACCACCTTGCCTGGTATAGTCAGCATTTATTTATTTATATTGCGCATAAAAAAGACTTTAACCAGGGTAGAATATTTGAATCAGTTGAAACTTGGATATAGAACTGGCAAATTAGCTGTTTGGTTGTACATGAAAAAATTCACCTATGAAACTACATTTAGAACCTGTGAATTGTAGGAATGAAAAAAGCCAAAAACGCCAGGTCCCAGTCTTATTTCAAGTACAGTAGCATGCAAATAGCAGTTTGACTTATTTGATAAGTTGGTACTATTCTGAGCAAGGTCTGAGAAGGTATCTAACTGCCTGGTCTTAACACTACATTAAGGAATTTTATTGATCCCAGTCTTGATATCCCCACAAGCCTCTTCCCAGACTTTGGGCTGGATATTGCCACACCACTCCTAGGTCAAATTCCGGCTGGACACGTGATATCTGTCTGTCTTCATCCCCCTCTGCATTGCATATACCTTGGAAAACTGCATTTTGTTATTGCACAGCTCCGAGTCACATAATGTCTGCAGCATTCTTGTGTGTGCAGAAGTGGGGGCATCCAGCCATTTCCGGGATTGAGCAATTTTTTTTTTTTTTAGTTTAATTTCTTTTTTTTAAGATTATTTTTTCACAGCATGAGGCCTGATAGATATATTTGTTATTGTAGCTGCTGGATGATAATTGACTAATAGAAACACATTATGTCTCAGAATGTTAGAGAAATCTTTGTTCTCTTCAAAAGTGCAAAGCAGCCTTCCTTCGAGTAGTAATTCAAGCCCCAGAAAGAATTCTGTGATTCTGTATGCTTAAACAGAATCACAGAATGGTAGGGGTTGGAAGGGACCTCTGTGGGTCATCTAGTCCAACCCTCCTGCTGAAGCAGGGTCACCCAGAGCAGGCTGTACAGGACCTTGTCCAGGTGGGTCTTGTGGAGTCTCCTTCTCTGGAGATATTCAACTTCCCTGGGCAGCCTGTGCCAGGGCTCCATCACCCTCAGAGGGAAGAAGTTCTTCCTCATGTTCAGACAGAACTTCCCTTCAGTTTGTGCCCATTGCCCCTTGTCCTGTTACTGGGCACCACTGAAAAGAGTCTGGCCCCATCCTCCTGACACCCACCCTTCAGATATTTATAAGCATTTCTAAGGTCCCCTCGCAGCCTTCTCTTCTTCAGGCTGAACAA
>Ga0065711_1014940_pt1 | contig 11147 bp, 8 predicted proteins | sample Hoacrofraction12_FD_59098 | JGI IMG/M metagenome (GOLD analysis project Ga0065711, IMG submission 59098) | Hoatzin crop microbial communities from Cojedes, Venezuela - Epithelial fraction 12 v2 (version 2) | ecosystem: Host-associated > Birds > Digestive system > Esophagus > Crop | place... | reverse complement strand
GAACGCCGAACGCATATCGGCCAACATCGACGTATTCGATTTCAACATCTCCGACGAAGATATGAGTGCCATAGCCTCGATGCCCACGTTTGGTGAATCAGGATTGGACCCAGACGAAGTGGATTTCTAAAACAAAAAGAAAATGACCGAATTAGAAAAATTGGAGGCAGGGTTGGAGTATTGCTACGACGACCCCGAAGTGGATGGGCGAAAGGAGCAGGCAATCATCATGTGTCAACGATACAACGCGCTCGACCCGCTCTCGGCCATCGCGCGACGCAAACACATGGCCTTCGCCAAACCCGTCGAGATAGGCCGTGTTCATCTCAATGGAGTGGTTTCCCGACTTCGAGTATAGCGTCAACAAGGAGTGGCGTCGCTACGGGTGGAGCATCGCCCGCTATTGTACCCCCGAAGACTTCTTTGGAGAGGAGCGCCTACAAGTCGCGCGCACTCCATCGGAATCATACGAGCGCATCGTCAGTCACCTGCAAGAAATACTCCCGTGGGCATCCGAAGATGCTATCCGTCAATTGGTGTAAATTTTAATTAAGTTTTGTACCACATAAAAGTAATTGTACCACTTGTTTCCGTGATACAATCGCTTTGCCATTCATTCAAAACAAGATATTGTAAGGTGTGCAATTACATTTTGCCTGTTTATGGATAATACAACCACAAGAAACAATAACAATCTTTAACAAATCAAATGTTACAATATGCGACTTGAGGGCAAATAGAATCGAACCAAACTGTCTATAATTTGGCGCAAGAAACTCCATAAAAATGATATAACTCGCTGATATTCAGCGAGTTATATCATTTCGCGGAGAGAGAGGGATTCGAACCCCCGGAAGTTGTTAGCTTCAACGGTTTTCAAGACCGCCGCGATCGACCACTCCGCCATCTCTCCAATGGTTTTTGCTACAGCCGCTCTGACTTTTGCGGGTGCAAAGGTATAAACATTTTTCACTAACCGCAAATTTTTCTTTTTCTTTTTGCTCGATTTGCCACCTCAAAATAATGTTGTATATTTGCAAATTCAAAGATATTTGAAACATAAATCTGAATTTTATAACTCAAAACCAACCGAAATGAGTAGTAAGTATAGAACATTCATCTCCTTTTTGCTGATAATTCTGTGCTCGCCGTGGGTGAATGCACGGGATTATAAAGTCTTGTGTCTTGGAAATAGCTATACCGATGACATGACAGCATTGGTCTCGCTATTGGCCAGCAATTGTCAATCCGAGGCAATTAACGACGTGACCGTCTATCGTGCAGCGAGAGGGTCGGGGAGTATCAAAAATTGGTTAGACGTTTATAATGGCACCGACAATTCATCGTATGTGCTATCTAAGGTCATCGGACCGAGTGTCGATGGTATCCCAGCTGGCCGAATAAAAGGCACTGAATATAATACAATCCATTTCATGATTGATTCGGTGCAGTGGGACGCTATCATCATCCACCAAGTGAGCACTTACGCAACTGATTATGACCGATGGATGGGCCGCGACAACGCTGGATATCTCGATGTGTGGCTCGACACATTACGTGCTCGCCAGCCTCAGGCACGCATTGGCTTTGCGCTTGTGCACAGCAAATTGTCGAGCATCACGCAGCACGAGATGTGGCAACAGATTGCAAACTCGGTTCAGCAACTCGAGCAATCGGGGCTCATCGATTTCGTTGTGCCCTACGGGACGGCTGTCGAGAACGTGCGGCAGACGCATTACAATGATAGCACTGGCATCACGCGCGATGGCCAGCATCTGGGTTACGGCCTAGCGCGTTACACTGCTGCATGCTGTTTCTATCAATCGGTCATTGCGCCCATCACAGGCGAGAGCATCCTGCGCAACAAGGCTCGGCACATGTGCAGTGGAACCGTGAAATATCCCGAAAGTTCTATCGATGTCATGGCCGATGAGGCATGGCTCGCACAACGCGCTGCGGTAATAGCCACCAAATATCCTTATCGCTGCATCAATCCTCTCCCCATGGGTGATGTCAACACCGACAATCGCGTTAATGTAGGCGATATTACCACTATTGCCAGCGTGATTATGGGTGATGCAGAGCAAGACGATTACCCCCTTTCTGACGTGAATTTAGATGATCGCATCAATACTGCTGATATCACTACCGTTGCAAGCATTATAATGGGCAACGACTTGACGCCTCGTGATACACTGAACTGGCACTATGCCACAGCCGATTTAATGGCCGATACCCTGCGTGTCCTTTTCATCGGCGACATTACCATGAACGAAACAGTCGAAATGCTACCAAGCATTGCCACAGCCGCTGGCTGTGACCTCAGCACAGTCGCACTCTACAAGTTGATAGTCACTTATCAATACAAAAACTACAGCTATTTTGACACCTGGTTCAGCACCTACACAGGTCAAAATACATCGTTCTCCTACTCCTTTAATAATGTGCTTGGTGAAGCGCCCATCATGGGACCCGAAACAGGCGCTTACACAGGCCCTTCGATAATGCGTGCTATCATTGAAGGCGGCCCATGGGACTTGATTGTCATCCAGTATTTCCAGGGCAGTGCCATCAGCTACAAGACCATGTTTAATTCTAACCTCTTGCCCTGGCTCAACGTCTTGCATGCATGCCAGCCACAAGCCGAAATCGATTACCTGCTCGAGCATGCTTATAGCTACAGCTACGCGCGAAATTACAAGAAATCATCACTCGAGTATTGGAAATTGCTGGTCGATGTGGCGCAGCAGATGGAGCAGATCCACGGCTTGGGCATTATCCCCACGGGCACTGCAGTCGAGAACCTCCGCGCAAGCTCGCTCAACACCGACAACGACTTGACCTATTACGGCTATCTGCTTGCTGATGGATTGGCGAAGTTTACCGCCAATGGCCTCGTGTACGAACAAATCCTTGCGCCACGCACGGGCGTGAGCATCAACGACGTGGACTTCAGCTACACCGTGGGCAGCTACTGGCGCAATAAGAATGGCGACAACTGCATTGATGTGAACGATACCACCATCATTCCTGCTCGCAAGGCCATCATCAGCGCACTCCAATCGCCCTATACCGTCGTCAACCCCGATAGCATAGAGTAATTCACAAAAAAATATTGCTCAAAACAGCCATCGAGCCACGCAACATCGATGGCTGTTTTTAATATTTTTCCCATGATTTCGCAGGAGGGTCAAAATAAAGTTGTATATTTGCAAAAGTTTAAGTAGCACAAACTTTCTAATATGCTCAACGATACTATCATTTCGGGGCTCATTAACCTATTTGCCCTCTTTAGCACGCGCAATGGCGGTGATACCCATCACTGCCAGCAATTAATCGACAGCTATTTAAGTGGCCACTTTGGCATCCGCAACAAGGAACCTTACATCGACCTGTACGACAGTTTTTATGCCACCTACGAGGACGAAAGCATCGACAAGGAAGCCGTGGTCAAGTCGATTACTGGGAGCATCAAAAACGTCATCGAGGCATCGGAGCTGAAATTGTTGCAACTGCGCTTGATGGAGTTCTGCAAGACCACAGGGGGACGATTTGACCCCGAGGATGCGCTGTTTAAAACGATGGCTCGCGACTTTAGTGTCGACGACGATACCTATCACGATTTTGTGAACTTTGTCGAGCGCAAGGCCTCATCGCGGGTGAAGTTGCAAACGTTTGACGGCTACGCCGGTAGCATCTGCACCCTGTGGCTTGCCGAGGACAGGAAACTCGTGTTTGCCTACGATGGCGACGACGAGGTGCTCATCAACGATGTGCCCGTGATGCACGGCTTGTTCCAGGTGTGGCAGCCCAGCTGCGTGCTCAAGAATAACAAGGGCGCATCGCTCTATTACTCAACCGTTAAGCACCCTTATGAGGCAGAATCGCCCACACAACCACTCGAACTCTGTGCACGCGACGTGGTCTATCGTTTCCCCGATGGCGTAATCGGCATCCACGACTTGAATTTCACCGTGCATGGCGGTGAGATGGTGGCACTCATGGGCGGCAGCGGCTCGGGAAAGAGCACACTATTCTCGCTACTCAATGGTAATGCTCACCCAGCACAGGGCGCCATCACCCTCAACGGCCACGACATCACCGAGACCGCAGTGAAGGAACTCGTGGGCTTTGTTCCGCAAGACGACCTCCTCATCGAGGAACTAACTGTTTATCAAAACCTTTACTACACTGCCCGCTTGTGCTTAGATGGATTGAGCGAAAAGGAAATCGACGCGCGCGTCATGAACGTCTTGCGCGACCTGGGGCTCGACAAGCACAAGGACTTAAAGGTGGGAAATCCGCTCAACAAGACCATCAGCGGTGGCCAGCGCAAGCGCTTGAACATTGCCCTTGAACTCATCCGTGAGCCCGCCGTTTTGATGCTCGATGAGCCCACTTCGGGCCTATCATCGGCCGATGCCGAGCAAGTCATCAGCCTGCTCAAGGAACAAAGCTACAAGGGCAACCTCGTGATTGTGTGCCTCCACCAGCCCTCGAGCGATGTCTACAAGCAATTCGACCGCCTGTGGCTGCTCGACAAGGGCGGATATTTCGTTTACGATGGAAACCCCGTCGAGGCCATAACTTACTTCAAGAAGGTCGCCAACTACGTCGACCCCGACACGAGCGCATGCGTCACTTGCGGTAACGTCAACCCCGAGGTTGTGCTCAACATCATCGATGAGAAGGCGCTCGACAACGTGGGCAACCGCAGCAAGGAACGCAAGACCTCGCCGCAAGAGTGGGCTACCATGTTTGCGGCTACACGTTCCGCTATGCCTGCTCCCCGCGTTACCGACACACCACCAGCCTCGCTCAAGCGTCCAAACTTCTTCAAGCAACTGCTCATCCAGCTGCAACGCAACGTGGCAGCAAAGGCTACCAACAAGCAATACCTGCTACTCACGCTCCTCACGGCACCACTGCTGGCCCTCGTGTGCGCCTGGCTCTCGCGCTACGCCCCCGACACAGGCTACACGGTCATGGGAAACCGCAACTTTGTGTCCTTCCTGTTCATGGCAGTCATCGTGGTCACTTTCTTGGGCATGATTGGTTCGGCCGAGGAGTTGATTCACGACCGCATGCTGTGCAAGCGCGAGAAATTGCTCAACCTCTCCTTTGGCAGCTACATCTCCTCAAAAGTGGTGCTGCTGGCCCTCGTTTCGCTCCTGCAGTCGGCCCTATTTGTAATCGTGTCGCAGTGCGTGCTCGGTTTCCACGACCTGTTCCTGCAGTGGTGGGCCATCTTGTTTGTCACCGCCTTTGTCGCAGCGCTCACGGGCCTGCTCCTCTCGCAATGTTTCGACAACATCGTCACCATCTACATCACCATCCCCTTGCTGCTCGTTCCCCAAATCCTGCTGTGCGGCCTGGTGGTTGACTTCAACGACATCACCAAGCCCAGCGCCACGGGCAACGTGCCCCTCGTGGGCGAGGTGATTCCCTCGCGGTGGGCTTTTGAGGCTCTGGCTGTGACTACGTTTGCCGACAATGCCTACGAGGCACCCCTCTTTGACTACCACCGCCAGCAATACCAGGGACAATTCTTGAGCAATTGCTACATCCACGAACTCGCCTCGCAACTCGAAACGATGCAAAGCGAGAAAACGACAGGCAGCAAGGTCAATCCCTCGCACTGGGCGATGATAACCAACGAGTTACAGCGCATCCCACGACTTTGCAACGTTGCGCCCTACGCTGGCGACAGCAGCTACCAGTCGCTTAAGGACTACTTCAAAATGGTCGACGCAACGTTGATGACTCGCAGCAACGCAGCCACACTCGCTGCCGACAGCGTGACCTGCGCCCTCATCGACCAAATGGGCAGCGACCAGTATCACAGCCTGCGCGTTGACCACACCAACTCAACCCTCGAGACCGTGGTCACTAACGCCAAGCAGCCAGCACCCGCCACCATCATCGACAACACCATCGTCGCCCGCATGGGCCAGATGTATCTCAACCCCGTGACCCACGATGGTCGCGCACCCCTCTATAGCGCCTATAAACAAGTTGGCAACACGCTCATTAAGACGCTGTGGTTCAACTTGATGGTGCTCTCATTCATGGCTATCGTTATAGCCATTATGCTCTATACCGACTGCCCAGGTCGTTATTTAAGAAGAAAATAGTAGACAATTATGAAAAAGTTCTTTCTTTTATTTGCAGCAACAACAGTGATGATTGCCTGCACAGGCAACAAGCAAGCAACAACGAACGAAAACGATGAGGAATCGCAAGAAGAAGTCCTCATGGACGGGCAACTCGAGAGCGAAATGAAGGCCAATCTCGATAGCCTCGTTAACCTATGGGCTAACTTGAAACCATCGCCCGTCCTTACCACCACAGCCGATGGAAAAATCACCCTCACCGAGGACGAAAAGCTCGTCAAGCCTACCTACTTGTTTTATCCAGATTCACTTGAAGGAAAACTTGAAACTTTGTCAAGTAAGTACCGCGCAGTCACAGCTTTAACAATCGACCGTGAAGTCGCTAAACTTTATGGAATGCAGGACGTCTTCACGCCAGCAATCACCAAAATCTCGGCCCAGATTAACGACCCCGCACTCAAGTACCTTTATGACAATAGCGACAAGATGGACTATGCCGACCTCATCAAGGAAGCCTATAAAATCGAGGCTGAAAATGGACGCGAAACGCGCTTCTGGGAAGTCGCCGCTACCTCGGTCATCGAGCAGACCTACATCCTCTGCAAAAACAAGGACAAATTCCTCGCAAACTTCACCGACGACGATGTTGACAACTTCACCAATCGCGTTGCCCTGCTCGTCGATTCCTACGAGACTATCTCGCAGCACAACAAGAAATTCTATAACCTCTACAACGTGGTGCAACCCCTCGACCGTCTCAACGCCACCACCGTTGCCGAGTTGAGCGACCAACTCACCACCCTCGAGGGTGACATCGAGAAAATGCGCAACGAGCTTTTCTTGTAGCCACTCGCAGGGAGTAGGGGAGACCCACTAACTACCACACAATCAGGGGAGGAGCACAACCAGCAGCCCTCCCTTGATTGCTTTTACCCTCGTGGCATGCTTGTTGCATCACAGCCACCAAAGCGGTGCAGCGAAAATAAAAAGTGCCAAAAATCGCTCTATATATTAAATATGTGGCTTTTTTTCGTTACATTTGCACCCAATAATAACAATAATACTGAATCATAAAACTTTAACACATTAACGATTATGAATTTCACAATCAAGGAAGAAAATGGTGCTCTCAAAGGCATCCTCGACGGAAGACTCGACACGGCTGCAGCAGCCGATTTTGTAAAGGACGTTAAGCCTCTGCTCGACCAGGCCGACAAGGAAATCGTGCTCGATTGCGAAAAACTCGAGTATATCTCCAGTAGCGGCCTGCGCGTCTTCCTCGCCCTGCGCAAGGAAGCTGCCAACAAGGGCGGCAAGGTCATCATCGAGAACATCAATGCCGAAATCCGCAACGTCTTCACCATGACGGGTTTCTTGAACCTCTTTGAAATCAGATAAAAGCGACATAACAACTATGCCAGTCAAAATCTTAAGCGTTGACGACGAGCAAGACCTTGAAATCCTGTTAACCCAGTATTTCAGGCGTCAAATCCGTAAGGGAGAGTACGAGTTCTACTTCGCCCACAATGGCATCGAGGCACTCAAGGTACTCCTCGAGCACAAGGATATTGACATCATCCTCAGTGACATTAACATGCCCGAAATGGATGGTCTCACCTTGCTCACCAAGGTCAACGAGCTGGGCAACCCAGCACTCAAGTGCATCATGGTGTCGGCCTACGGCGACATGGGCAACATTCGCTCGGCAATGAATGGTGGCGCCTTTGACTTCGCCACCAAGCCCATCGACCTCGAGGACCTCTCGCGCACCATCGTGAAAGCCATTGAGCAAATCAAGTTCATCAAGGAGTCACAGAAGGAGCACGATCAACTCGAGACCCTCAAAAGCGACCTGCTCGTTGCCGGCGAGATTCAAAAGTCGATTCTGCCCACCATCTTCCCACCGTTCCCCGAGTTGGAAGACGCCATCGACATTCACGCCTCGATGACACCCACCATGGACGTGGGCGGCGATTTCTATGACTTCTTTAAAATCGATGACAACCACATTGGGCTCGTCATCGCCGACGTCTCGGGCAAGGGCGTTCCCGCTGCCATCTTCATGGCTGTGAGTCGCACCCTCATCCGCGCCACGGGCATCCGCGGCGAGGCCACCGAGCGTTGCATGGAGTACGTCAACCAACTGCTGTGCAAGGAAAGCCACGACATGATGTTTGTCACCGTCTTCTACGGCATCTACAACACACTCACTGGCGAACTCGAGTACACCAACTGCGGCCACAATCCGCCCTACATCCTCACGCACGACAACAAGGTAGAGCGCTTGCCATTCTCGCCCAACACCATCGTGGGCGCCATCGATGGTATCCCCTTCAAGAGCGAGAAGGTGCAACTCAACCCCGCCGACGCAATCATCCTCTACACCGATGGCGTCACCGAGGCCGAGAACGCTCAGCACGAGGAATTTGGCGACGACCGCCTCATCGCCACGCTCAAGTCGGTTCCCGGTGCCGGTAGCGAAGAAATCATCGACTCCATCAAGGAAGACGTGGCCAGCTTTGTGGGTGACGCTCCACAATCCGACGACCTCACATTACTCGTGTTAAAACGACTGAAATGAGCAAGAATGGTATCCTTTATGCCGCCTGCGCCGGCCTGTTGTTGCTTTCGGGCGCCTTAGGGGTCTCTTACCTCAAGGAACGAAAGGACAATGCCGAGTTGCGCACCACCATCGACAACCTCGCCGAGGACGAACGCAAAAGCGAGGTGGTGAAACGCATCAGCAAGCAAATGGAGGATATCGCTTATCAACAAAAGGATATCTCGGACAAGGAAAGAGAGAAAGCCGAGCAGCAAACGCTCGAGGCGCAGCAGCAACGCATCAAAGCCGAGCAACAAACACAGGTTGCCAACGAAATGCGCTCACAAGCCGAGCTCGAGCGCCGCAACGCTGTCGCCGCCGAGGGCCAAGCACGCGCCTCGGCCGACCAAGCTAAAGAGTCGGCACGACAAGCCAACGAGCAACGCAACATCGCCGACCAGCAGCGCCGCACGGCCGAGTATGCCAAGCGTACCACCGACACGCTCAGCTACGTTGCCCTCGCGCGAAGCCTCGGCTCCCTCTCCTCGCAACGCTACACCGCCGGTCAGAAAGACTTGGCCGCACTCCTTGCCTACGGGTCGTGGTACTACAGCGACCGCTACGGCAGCGACCCCTATTATCCCGCCATCTTCAACGCCCTGGCCCTATCGAGCAACAACAAGAAAACCTGGGACTTCAACAAGGGTGGCATCACAAAGCTACTCAAGACCTCCAGTGGCTTTGTCACCGTGAGCAACTATGGCGAAATCACGGTGTGGAACAGGCAAGGCGACGACCTGACGCACAACACCATCTTTGCTGACAAGAGCTACGACTTCCGCGACGCTATGCTCGATGGCAACAACCTCTACGCCCTCTCGCGCGATGGCGCCGTTGTGCGCATCAACATCGGTAAACCTGCGCAGCGCTTCGTCTCCCGCTTTGCCCGCGATGGGATTTATGAAGAACTTTACCCTCACGGCAACGAGTTGCTCACCTTTAACGGCAACCAGTTCACCGTCCTCAACAAGAGCGACCTTGCCGTTAACCGCAACATCAAAGCCCCTGAGAAAATCACCCACCTGACCACCTACAAGGGCAAAACCACCTTCTTTACCAACGCTGGTAAGGTCTATTTCCTCGAGAATGGCGACAAAATCCGCCACGAACTCACCATGGGCGTCAAGGACATCTGCTCGTTTGCCTCCACGTCCCGCGGCGACATGATTGCCTTTGGCACCAAGAGCGGCATGGTCTACCTGATGGACTATCCCAAAATGAAGAACATCCAGAAATTGCGCGGCCACCAGTCGATGGTCACGCAAGTCGATTTCGTCAAGGGATACCTCGTGACCGCCAGCTATGACCGCACACTCAAGCTGTGGGACACCGGTGCCAACAAACTCGAGCCTGTCACCCTCAACACCTTCGACGCTTGGTTGCGCTGCTTCTACGCGACCAACGACAACTACATCTGGACCGGCGACGCATCGGGCACCCTGACGCGCGTCAACATCTCGCCCTCGTCGATGGCTCGCAGCATCCAGAAAGGCCTCAAGCGAGACCTCACCCAACAAGAGTGGAACTACTACATCGGACAAAACCGCCCCTACGAGAAATTCCGTGATAAATGATGCGACGTTTGGCTCAAATAGGGTTTTTACTGTTGTGCATGCTCGCAATTGCGTGCCTGCCACTGCGAGCCTACGAGGGCATCCCGTTCTCGCTCAATTTTGCCTCTGAGGAATATAACGGCCACAACCGCAACTTCGACATCATTGCCGACGGCCATGGCAACGTCTTTGTGGCAAACTTCGAGGGTCTGCTTTACTACAACGGCATCACCTGGACCATGATTCACACGCCCGGCATCTCGCGCATCACGGCACTCGCCCGCGACGACAAGGGCATCGTTTGGTTCGGTGGCTACAACGTGTTTGGCCACATCGCTGCCCACGACAATGGGAAACTCTACCTCAATACTCTCGTCTCCGACAAAACCGACACGCACCTCGGTGAAGTCGTTGCCATCAACGTCACCGGCGGCAACGTAATTGTGAGCACGCTTTCGGGCATCACCTACCGCTGGGACGGAAAAGCGTTGCAACAACAGTCCACCACCAGCACCGAGGAAACAACACCAACCATTAACGGTCACAAAATCACCGACATTGTCACCCTGCCCAATGGCGAGAAAATCTATGCCACCGCTGGCAATGGCCTCACGTGCGTCACAAGCAACGGCACCGCTAAATTCACCATCAACCACAACAACGGCCTTTGCGACGACAACGTCAACGCGCTATCCTACGATGGCAACGGCCGCCTGTGGGGCACCACCGACAACGGCATCTTCTGCCTAGCTTATCCCTCGGCTTTCACCCACATTTCAAGCCCCGATGGCCTTAACGGCGAGGTGCAGTCGATTCTCGAGCATCGCGGCGTGCGCTATGTGGGCACGATGCAAGGCCTCTTCATCGACCAAGGCACCC
>Ga0065711_1010381_pt1 | contig 11147 bp, 4 predicted proteins | sample Hoacrofraction12_FD_59098 | JGI IMG/M metagenome (GOLD analysis project Ga0065711, IMG submission 59098) | Hoatzin crop microbial communities from Cojedes, Venezuela - Epithelial fraction 12 v2 (version 2) | ecosystem: Host-associated > Birds > Digestive system > Esophagus > Crop | place... | reverse complement strand
GAGGTAGTGGAGGCCCCATCCCTGGAAACATTCAAGACCAGGTTGGACAGGGCTCTGAGCAACCTGATCTAGTTAGCGGTGTCCCTGCTCGCTGCGGGGGGGTTGGACTAGATGACCTCTAGGGATCCCTTCCAACCCAAAACTTTCTATGATTCTATGATTCTATATTTAAGAAGAATTTTGACTTCTGCTGTTAGAAATTGTAATAAAGAATAGAATTATTAGGCAGGTGAATATATCTGATGCTACAGTTATATGTCCTCTACAGCCTACTGTAGGTGACCCTGCTTTGGCAGGGGGGTTGGACTAGATGACCCACAGAGGTCCCTTCCAACCCCTACCATTCTGTGATTCTGTAATTGTGATCATTTCATGGAAAGGAGATAAGCTGACCAGGGTTGATCCTGGCTGGTGGATCTGATCTGGGATGTATTAGTCCAATTCTTTCAAATAAACTAACTGAAAGATAGCAGCCACGTGAGTTTATACAAACGGCATCAACAAGAAGTTGCACAACCCTTGTAAGGACTGACTTAGCCAGAGATATATGTGTTTAGTAACAGTTATTAGTTAGTTTCCTAAACTCTGTAGTCTCCCTTTGTGGAGCTGTGTAAGCTTTTTGCATCCAGAGCAATTTGTGGCAGCTTACATATGTGCTAAGTGACAACCCACCTCCTTTGGTTTGTTTTGGCTGAACTCTGAAAAAGAAATAACTGCAGAGAAAATTGAAAAAAATCTCTATGCATTCATAAATGGCACAGAAAAAGTGACTATGGAGGGTCTTGTGTCAAAATGTGAGGACTGAGGTGGTCCAGTGAAGTTATCAGGTGCCTTATTTTTAATAAAAATACAAAAGTTTTGCACAATGAAAAAAGAAGTCCTATGAATCTTTGCAGTGAGATTATGTGGAAATCAATAGTGTGAATGGGTTTGAAAAGGGATTAAATATATTCATAAAGGTTCTACTGATAATGGTTGAACGTGGCAGTGCAGTTACATCCTTCAGCACAGAAAATGTCAGAAAATGGAAAACAAAATAGCATTAGGTAAACTACGGTAAAATTATGTGCTCATTAAAAAGGTTGAAATTTCCTATAGTGCTGCCTTGTATATTACAATAAATACAAGATTTAGCTATATGTTTATTAAAACTACAATGCCAAAAGGTAGCAGAAGTGTATTTGTGGTTCTACATATAATGATCTATGACAGGAGAGAGAGTGGAACTTGACGTTTAGTAAAATGTCAAGAAGAGCACTGAAGCTGTTACGTGATTTGCAACAGGGGTTGCGGGACTGATTTGTCTGGTCATATAAGGTGAATTTCATTTCCACTTCATGTCTATGAATAAGATTAAAATGAAGTATGGAAATACTACTGTTAGAATTATTTGATACTCTGTTTCTCACATGTGTTTTCTATTACCAACTAAATGTTTAAAATAGTTCCAGGAGGCTAAAAACAAGGTTTTGTCAGACACAGTTTATAAAATAGTTTCAACAACTTAAAATGGAAACAGTTTAAAATGGATTATTATAGGTAAGCCTAAAAACTGCCCTCACTAAAGATTAGACCATGGCAGAATCCTGCTGTTGCTCGATAGCGGAGTTAATTCCACTTCTTTTCTTGAGTTGAATATGGCTATCTGTTCATATTTAGGTAATCTTTAAACCTAAAAGGAAGCTCTACATGTTGTTTGCGAGTATCCTTACAGCCACTCGCCGATCATTCATTCGGAACCGGTCATTACAAACACATTGTAAATGTAAAACCTTCCCTGATGAGGAAAAGCAGCAATTATTTTGCCTTCTCCCTCTCTCCAGAAAGTAGATGCAGCTCAGCCTGTGAAGAAGAAAAATGTTCTATTTAGAATGAATTAACTTATTAGGTCTGATCTAAAAATCCAGCTGATCCCAAATTGCCCAACTTTGAAACTGCCCAGCTTTGGCAAGGTCTTATATTAGGTAACCAAGTCCTCTCTCAGCCCAGAATGACACCATCCCCACCCCGTTCCTTGCTACTTCCTTGTTTTAGCCTGCTATAGCACCAGGTGTCCAACAAGCTTAAGTTTTCAGCAAACCTCCTGATCCTGTTTATTGTTGAACAGTTACACTGGAGAGTAGTGGGGAGGTCAGCAGTTGGCCTGTTTAAAATAACAAAACCCGAAGTAATTGATTTCAGAGGAAAATTAAATGCCTTAAGTAACATATAAAAGTGGTGTGCATTTTTAATGTTTAATTTTGTGTATGAGTGAACCAGGGCTGCTTTGTTGTTGACACCTAATGATAAGTTCTTTTTTTTTAAAAAAAAAAAATCAAACCAAACTGTGTTTTTTAATCATTTAATGGGAAAACTTGTAATAGCTTTTGTGCAATGGTTTAAACCATACCAGAAGCTTGATATTTTTTAAATTTTTTTTTTTAATTCAGTGCTCTGTTCACTTTCATTTAGGAGGCTTTCTGTTCCTGAGATACAGGTGCAGTGGGCTGCCCCCTCAGTTGCTGTAAATTAGTGCGATGCCAATGCAGCCCGTGCACAGGCCCAGCCTGTGTTTTCGGTGAGAATCTGAGCAGCTGTCTGTCCTCTCTGACTGGTTTCTCTATTTGCTGAGGTTCGCAGAGTCTTATACAGACCAGTACATCAAGACAAATTCTACTTGGTATCTGGTTCACTATTTGGGCTTTTCCACTCTTCAGTTAAAATCATAATTTCAGCTTGAAGATCCATTTTGGAGCTAAGTGAGTGTTCTTCTGAAGGAGTTACCTGAACTCCGTACCTTTTCTATTTTATTATTTTTTGTGTCTCTTAAATGCTTTTTTCTGCCAAGTGTCAAGTTATGCTCCGTATTTAAAAAAAACAGTATAGTCTGCACAATCCTCCCTTTACGCTCCCTGCTGCTGTTTTATTTAGAGAAATTTAGCTCTTCAAAAATTATAACTTAACAGTGCTGTCATGATGTTATAGTGCTTTGAAACACTTCATGTTCTTTCCTGATACTAACATCCTGTTAAACTGCCAGAAATACCAAGGAAGGGAATCGATAACATGTGCACATCAAACAAAGGACTTGGCCGTGGAAGAGTGCTTTCCTTTTAATGTTGATGTTTTGGGTTTATTGTCAGCTGTCCTAGTAATCATCTTGAGTAGTCTTGGTTGCTAAGCCCAAGAGGGGTGCATTTGAAGAAAACTATGATCTTCTTTTTTCCCCTGTTTTCCCCCTTGCCCCATCAGTGCTACGTGTACTTTGGGGTCAGTTTTGGAGTTCTAACCATGGTTTGTAATTTTCATCCTTCACAAGTATGGAATTTGCTTTCCCTTGGGAAAATGAAAATATTGACAGTACGCAAACTTTGACTTCAGTGGCAAGATGAGACTTACTGGGTCAGTATGGTCCAATGACATTTAATACTTGGCTAGATAGCTTATGGGGCGTAAGAGCTAAGTTTAGTTACTGATGCTGTGTTGAGCGTTCTGAGTTAAGCTTCAAGGGGGAAGAAAAGCATGTAAAATCGCACAGCATAATTCTTTGCCTTATTTATAAAACTCTTGTTCTGAAGTATCTAGGTAGTGTGATGTATAATATTTCACTGAAACTGTAATGAATCCTGGACGAAAAAGAGAGGAAGGTGACTTGATAGTATGGTCACTTTTAGCCATAGGATGATTTTGGAGATAGGCTTATTAAATGTGATTTCATTAAGAAAATTATTTGAGCTTCATATTGGGATTGACTCCCATTCAAATGGACATCAGCATGCTTAAAAAAGAAGTCCTGTAAGAAACACAGAAAATGGACATAAGAGACTTTTGTAGAAGAATCAGCTTTATCAGATGCTTAGTTTTGTTGGTGTGCATTCATGTACTTTATTTTTGAAGCATTTGTTTGTTGCATAAACTCAGTGCAAATTATTATTTGTTACTAGATTTTATTACAAAAATCTTTTGACTAGAGTACTACTGTATTAGAAACACAGACTCTATTATTTCACTCCCTGCTTGACATTGCTTTATAACAAAGAGACTTTTTGTGGAGAAAATGGTTCTGTCTGTCTTGCTTTAGGTGGCTATGATTACTGTAGAGTTAACATGGCCATGTGCTCCTAGAAAGTTCATAAGGCAAGGAGAAAAGCTTGGCACTTCTTTAGCTAAAAAGCTGGTGTTGGGATGAGTCCAAAGTAAACATCATTACCTCTCCGGATTTATGATTTGCATCTCTCTCTTCAGCTGTTGGGGTTCCTTGGGATTCGTATCATTGCTCAGGGTCTGCCTACAGGCACTATGGATCCCATTATCATATAGAACAGATATATGGAGTGCATCTGGGGAGAAATAAAATTTCTATTCTTTGACTTTTTAAAGAGAAATTTTACTGCGTCTCACTTGATAAACAGTTCCGTGGGTGAGTGATTACTGTTGTCCATGAGGGGAAATGTCAAAAAACATGTGGGTGAATCCACACGTTTTTCCATTACCGTTTTAATGTGTGCTTCAATGTTAGATATTAAAAGTACGTCTAAACTAACCGGCAAACCATAAATCCTCATTAAAACTTACTGAAGTTACTTAAATATGTATTTTTCTTAAAATCACACTCAGGCCTTGTTTTTTTTTGTTTGGTTTTGTTTAGAAAAGTTCAGAAACATTTGTTATTCAGAAAACTCCCTGTCAACTCCTGTATTGGATTTTTCTTTCTCCATTCATTTGCCTATTTGCATAGATATAAGTAAATTCTAAAAAGCAACATTCTTAAGCTTGGAAGAACTGTCTTCTGTCTTTGTCTGTCAGAGATGCAGTTGCCCTCTGTCCTGCAGCTGTCAGCTGCCGTGATCGCTTCCCTGCATGGTTCACTTCTACTCATCAAATGCTCCTTCAGCCAGAAACTGCAGCATGGTTTAGGAGTTCGTCTTCAAGGAGAAAAATGATGAGAAAGAGCTCTTTCAGTTAACATGCATAGGGCCCAGAAGGATCTGCTCATTAGAAGCAAAAGACGAACTGGAAGTAATTTGCATGTTTTAATAGTGAGGGTTATTTATTATCCTTTGGAACACTTTGTCATGGGATATGCAGTAAATATCCCTAGTTGTGTGTTGGTTTTTTTTTAAATTTAAGTTCAGCTACCTTGATAAAACTGTATTCTGTTTATTTGATCTGATGAGGGGGTTGCAGGGTGAGATTGTGGCTATGCAGAGTTAAAGTTGGGTGATTTTGATTCTTCTGGCTGAACAGGAGCTGCTGAGATTCATTCAGTCTCAGCAGACGCAAATGCTGATTTGGCTTTGTTCTGCCACAGCCAGGGCAGCTCTGCTCTTGATTTTTCAGTGGGAGTACATTTGAGTACCTCTGAAAATATCACCTGTAGTCACTTGTGTAGTAGCTGTGGCAGCCAAGGTTACTTGCCTGTTGCTACTCAGAGTAGGTTTATAACTGTAACAAGTAATATAATGTGGCCATTGCATTCTCCATTTTAGAAATGGATAATTATATATTGTATTATATATGAAAAAATATGAGCATGTCACTTTACCCAGTAGGTCACTGTGGAGTGTGCAAATGAACATGAGATGGCTAAGTATGTTTTTAAACTCCCATTTTGTTAATGCGAGGTATACTTCAGGTAGCAGGTCGTTATAGTTTAGCTGCGGCCATGTGGTCGCCCCTCCCCCCACTGGGGTGCAGAGGAGAATGAAGAGAAACAGGCTGAAAACTGGTGGGTCGGGATAAGAGCAGTTTAACAGAACAGCAAACAGAGGGAACAGGAACAACAACGATACAGATAAGGAGAATACACAACACAAAAGAGCAGAACGCAGAGAGCAACTCTCACCGCCACCGCACGCTCCGAGCCACGAGTGAGTTCCCGCTGCCCAGCTCCCCCCCAGCCAGAACCCAGCGTGACGGCACATGGTATGGAATACCCTGCTCTGTTTGGCCAGGTTGGGTCAGCCCACCCGGCTGTGTTCCCTCCTGGCTCCTGGTGAAAATTAACCCTGTCCTGGCTGAACCCAGGACACAGGTCCAGAATAAATACCTTGCTTCTTTCTTTGGTTTATATGGCAAGGTAGTAAAGATAAGTGAGATTTCTCTACCCTGTTGTTTTCTAGTGATTTCTATGTAATTCTTTGCACTGGCAAATGGGATACTAAGAAATGAGGAAAGCCATTTTGGTGCTGAAATCTGTCCCCCTCGTCCCCCTCATCATTCATTTTAGGAGAATTTTTTTTGGTAGGCTAAATATTGTATCTTGATAAAGTAGCTTAGCAGCTCAATTTTTACTTCACACAGGGGCTTGAACTGTAAACAAGCAAACTTTATGACTGAAGAACCATGCAGTCAGTACAAATGTGTTGGATGCCTTTTACATAGCACACAGTATTGTATTTATTAAATATTCTAGTTCCATGTTACGCTACAAACCACTCCGGGGCTTCCTTGTGTCGCTCGAGATGTTCATACAGAAACTATTTATATGTTTATGCAGAAGCTATTCATCCAATGCTTATGGGCATCATTATAGTACAGAAGTCAAACATCAGGGTCCTCATGTTTAGTTCAGCGAAGGCACATTTGCGTAATGAGAAGCTGAAAGAGTTAATGCTGTGGCTGTGTATTGAGCACCAATCCCAGTTCAGGGCATCATCTCTGTTTAGCAGATTCTTCAAGTGTGTGCCTAAATTTATTTGAAGTCAATGCCATGTAGGCACATGCTTAACTGTACTGGAGGGCTTCCCAGAGCCTGGCCCAAATCTGCACAAAGGGACCAACCTACCAGTGTCAGAAGTTGGTTACATGCATGTCTTACTGAGACAGCTGAGTAATTAGTACTGATGGAGCTTGCGATAGACTGTCTCTTCTGTTGATACACCATACGTTATGATAATCAGCTGTGAATATGAACTGACTCATCCGTTTTTAAAAAAAACCAATCCCTCAAACTCTTTTCAGTCTTTCGTCAAATATTATTTTGCTGATGCTGACAGAAATGAGGCAGGCATGCTCTAAATATGCTTATCCTTTTTTTTAAATGTCTGTGATAATGAAAACTCACATCCTTCCCCGTTGACACAAAGAGCAGACATGCGTTTTGCCTGTAGACTTGCTGAGTTGACAGTCTCTGTCACTCAGTCTGTGCCACCAGCCCATCATCTGGTCATATTTTTATTCTGCTGGCAAATCTGCACCATCTAGATAGTTGATGGAAAAAGTCCAGTTTGTGGTTCTACTGACAGTTCATCTTCCTATCATATATTTACATTTACGATCACTGATTTTTAATTTGTTGTATTCTGTTTAATGTGCATGACAAGGGGATGTGCACTCATGGCATTGGGTTATTAGTTTTTGCAAGTACACAGGTACTTAGAAATAAATGCCTGTGTATTAGTGGGTTTACATATACTGAAATCTTAAAAATGATGAATTTTCTAGGATTATTTTTTGTCATTGCATACATGGGTAAAGACTGACATTATAATGCGTTTTAAACGCAGAGCAAGATTTTTGCAGCTCACCTCTCCTGGTGCAGGAGTCTCTGGTGATGGGAGAGGGGAGCAGGGGCCGGTGGGAAGGGAGCCTCGCTGCCCGGCATGCTGCCTCCGTCTCCCTTTCAGTGATTTCAGCTGAAGGGGGAAAAAGGATGAGTTGTCCATCAGCTTATTGTAAGACAATGTAGACAGCTGTGAATATATCCTGTCTGGAGATCTGATTCCAGTAATCGGCACAAAATAACCATTGACATCACACAGGGTAACTCTGAGGCTGTCTTGCTGGGAAAAGCTGGCGGGGAAGGAAGGGATTAATGGTGCTGAAATAGCAAAGGGTAGTATTCCTTCTTGTGCACGCCATGTGTGTGTTTGTGCTGGTTGTTGCCTTCACAAACTACATGGAAACAATTCACTTGTAGAGTGTTGCTCTGGGCTAGTACCTTAATACGTCTTTCTTTTAAAAAATAATAATAAAAAATCTAAACACGAGGGTGAGGCAGTTTCTGTGCTTGGGGCTAAACTTGTGGTGTGGGGAATGGGTTTCTCATAGTACATTTCTTAATTGTGGACAACTTGGGTTGAAATCTTTAATTTAGCTTGCAGAAATATGTGAGAAGGATGTGGCCAAAATAGGATATGTATTTAATTTGTATGAGCATGGTTAAAAGCTTATGAAATACATGCCTCCATTTGAACTTTGAAATAAGTGGAAGTGCGTGAAGTGAACCAGTTTCCCCTGCATACCTTGCGTTTGTTGGAGTGCTTCAACCTACCACGGCGTTAAAGCAATATAGCTGCTTCCAGGGGTAGACTATATGTGAAATGTGGCCAAAAGCAAGGAACAGCATGAAGGTTTGGCATTATTTTCTGTCTGGCTGCACAACAGCCATACAGACAACAAATAAAAATCCAGGGTAGACTGAGTGAGGAAGAGATCACACTCTCTCAGTTTAACTATGGCCAGCTATAGCTTTCCTTCAGAAAAAGCATTTTAGCAGTATGGCTGTTTGTTAAAGTCTCTCTTTCTGAAGCTACTGCTGTGGTTAGGATCACTCCATAATAACTCTGTCGAAAACAGCAGTTAAAATGGATATATTTTCTTTTATCCAATGTTATGAATTTCGTAATCTGTTAAATATTTGCACAAAGTAGATCAGGGATTTTGCATTCATTTGAAAAAGGCTAGTTTGTAATGCCTCATGCAAATCAACTCTTTAGCAAAAAGCCCCAGGGAGCATATATATACACTTTGTTTTTGTGCCTTTATCAAATGGATCTGTAGGTTGGAAGCTTTCACAGTACAGAACAGAAGCAGCAGGTTACTTCTCTGCTTGACATATGGAAATGAGATTTAAGAAATTGTTCAAACAGTGATGTCTAGATTTGCTGCTTTGAAGTGGAAATTGGTTGCAAAACAAAGATGTTGCTTTTACATGGGTCTCTGATAGTCTTGCTAGTGCTGCAACAGGAGGCAGGAATGAAGTGTAAGATATTAAAATAATAAAACCAGAAAACCCTCTTTTTTCCTTTCAGTCTATCTGTATGTAGTCCATGTTCAAAGAGTTGTAGCATCTGTCAAAAACATCTCAAATTAACATAAAGTTCTGCTAAACAAGTGTTTAAAATGTTCACATCAAATACATGCGCAGTCGGATCCACACAAGCTGCTCTGGAAGTGGGTAGTCTGAAAATCCTGCCTGGCTTGTGGCTCCCGACGCTCCCATGCCTTCACGAGCCCCTGAATTCAGTGTGCAAGTACTGACAGTCCTGGGCCCCAAGCACTGCATGGGGTTCAAGACAAGCAGGAAACTGAGGTCTTAGACTGGGGTTTTAAGATACTTAATGTTCAGGAAATAGTGTCTCTATGGAAGCATGTGCTCCCTCAGTAAGTTTGCAGATGGCACCAAGTTGGGCTGGAGTGTTGATCTGCTTGAGGGTGGAAGGCTCTGCAGAGGGATCTGGACAGGCTCGATCGATGGGTAGAGACCAACTGTATGAGGTTCAACAAGTGCCGGGTCCTGCACTTTGGTCACAACAACCCCATGCAACGCTACAGGCCTGGGGAGGAGTGGCTGGAAAGCTGCCCAGCAGAAAAGGACCTGGGGGTGCTGGTCGACAGCCGGCTGAACATGAGCCAGCAGTGTGCCCAGGTGGCCGAGAAGGCCAACAGCATCCTGGCATGTCTCAGGAATAGTGTGGCCAACACGAGTAGAGAGGTGATGGTGCCCCAGTACTTGGCACTGGTGTGGCCGCCCCTTGAGCACTGTGTTCAGTTTTGGGCCCCTCACTACAAGACATTGAGGTGCTGGAGCATGTCCAGAGAAGAGCAATGAGGCTAGTGAAGGATCTAGAGCACAAGTCTTACAAGGAGCAGCCAAGGGAGCTGGGGCTGTTTAGTCTGGAGAAGAGTGTGAGGGGAGACCTTATTGCTCTCTACAGCTACCTCAAAGGAGGTTGTAGGGAGGCAGGTGTTGATCTCTTCTCCCAGGTAACTAGCAATAGGATGAGAGGCAATAGCCTGAAGTAGTGTCAGGGGAGGTTTAGACTGGAAATTAGGAAAAATTTATTTACTGAAAGGGTGGTCAGACATTGGAACAGGCTGCCCAGGGAGGTGGTTGTGTCCCCATCCCTGGAGGTGTTTAAAAAACGTGTAGATGTGGCACTTTTGGGACATGGTTTAGTAGGCATGGTGTTGTTGGGTGGATGGTTGGACTTGATGATCTTAGAGGTCTTTTCCAACCTAGGATTATATGATTCTATGGATATGATTCTATGTATGACTTCATCAGTGCTACTGTGGGGGGGTTTTTCTCCTTGTTTTCCTCAAAGTTTTTGGAACCTAATATAATGAAATATAATTTTAGATATTTTACTGTGTGCATTCCTCCTTGAAGCAGGAGCAGGTCTGAAGCCGCCCTGCTGTACATGATGTTGCTGGGGTCAAAGTACAACTGACTGCAGCCAAGATGATGCTATTAATAACAGGACTTGAACTGGCCAGAGCATCAGTCCTCTTTCATACATAAAGTACTAATAATGAAAAAATTCCTGTTCTGACTCGTGACTGAGTATTTTTCATGCATTAAAAATTTAAAAAGAAGAGGAGGGTGGTGATTGCGTGTGGTCTGAGGAACGAAATTCAGCGATTTAATACTGAAAGATGTGTGTTAACTGCTGAATCATCCTCTTGGGGATCCTTTGATCTTTAGTGTAGCTGAAAAGAAGTGAATATACATTTTCTGCATGGTCTAGCATAAATATGGTGTCTTTCTCTAAGGGCTTAGTATTTAACATTTTTTTAATTGCTTTTAAAAAATACTTAGAAGTTTATAAATAAGGAGCACATACCAGTTAATTGCTGGAATGAACATGTGAAAAATGCATGCTCTTTCCCAGGTGGAGTTCTGGACAAGCACTTTGACATTTATTATTTGTGCAGCTACCTAATTTTTTTGTGATGACTTGAAAAGTTGCCAGTTTCTCTGCTGATTCAGAACAAGCTGATAGTGTTCTCACTCTCTGCTGCAGAGATATCTGCAAGTGGAAGAAAAGAAGGTTATCAGGAGTAGTCAGCATGGATTCACCAAGGGGAAATCATGCCTGACCAATCTGATAGCTTTCTACGATGGCATGACTGGCTGGGTAGACGAAGGGAGAGCCGTGGAT
>Ga0065711_1009402_pt1 | contig 11147 bp, 13 predicted proteins | sample Hoacrofraction12_FD_59098 | JGI IMG/M metagenome (GOLD analysis project Ga0065711, IMG submission 59098) | Hoatzin crop microbial communities from Cojedes, Venezuela - Epithelial fraction 12 v2 (version 2) | ecosystem: Host-associated > Birds > Digestive system > Esophagus > Crop | place... | reverse complement strand
TTTTTTTTTTTTTTTTTTTTTGGTCAAACATTCTTCCAGTTCCCCTAACCTCGACGCCTACAACTTTGCGGCGCTCGATACGCTTCGAGAACGAAGCACCTTACAGGAAGGCCGCAGTCTTTGAGGATTTCCAAGCACGCTGGAGTGAAGATAAACTCCTATCTTCGACCAAGCCTCCCCACGATCTCCCATAGCCAAGATGGAGTATTTAGCATACAAACGTGTTTTCACATCCTCCGACACCCCCCTGCCCATAAACCCCGGACAGCTGGCCCACGGGTGTCGGGAGGAAAGCAGGCGTCGCAGAAATACCGAGGAACCCAGCTTCGCCCCCTCCATTTCTGACATCGTCACTCCATTCCTGGGTCGGCTGGGGAAAGATGTCCTCCAGCGTTAGCAGTGGTTTTGCTGACTCGGAGCAGAACGCCAGCAGACGGCACAGCCAACACGAAGGCTCCGCGCAAGGCACGCGGTGCAGTCACCGGCGCGCGCAGCTCTCCGGAAAGCGGGCGGACAGAAGGGAAATGGAAGCGACGGGGCTGGCAGCGTTCGCCCCGTCAGCGCGAAGGCGGCCTGGAAAGCCAGCCGCCACGCTGGCCGTGCCATCGCAGCCGCGACGTCGCGCACGCTGCCTTCCCGGCGTGCCACCGCACCGCCCGCGTGCGCAGCGAGCACGCTGGAAATGCCAGACGGAAGCTCAGGCTTTGGGGACAGGGAGCTACAGGCGGCGCAGGGAGCCCAGGAGCGTGCCCTGATGGTTTGAACTCGGTTACAAACCCCGCAGCTCACACGCACGCAACGAGCAAGGCGCGTGCACGGACGCCGCGCTTCTGAAGGAGCGGCGATCTGTCAGGCCACCCGCACGGCACTGCTCCCGCGTCCCCAAGACCCAGAGACCGCTGACCAAGGCCACAGAGAACCTTCTCCCTCACACGGCACCAATTAGCAAAGCCAAAGCTCTCGCCCAGTAGTCTCAGTTCGGTGAGCACCGTGCTCCCTGAGCAGGCCAGCTGGCTGCGACCGGAGAGGCTCGACGGCCACCGCGCACGGCGACGCCGCAAGAGATATTTGAGTTTTTCCGGTTTTCTTTAAAAACACGTTCACGCAGCCACAGTTTCCTGAGCGGGATCGCTCCCTCGCTCGCCCCAGCAGCCACGAATCCCCTCAGAGAGGACGCTACCCCGCGCCCTGAGAGGGTCACGCAGCACAGCGCGTGTCCGTACGCGAGTCGCGTCTGCACAACGCTCCACTTCCCGGGCTTCGGAGCAGCTCGTCTTCCCCGAAGGAGGAAAGGGGAAACGCCGGGCCAGGGCTGCACGCGCGCTCGTTTCCCCATCTGTCTTGAGGAAGGGAAAACAAGAGATTTAAGCAAATCCAGTTCTATGAATGCAAAACGTGAGAGGTTACTTGCAAGACGGCAAAGCAGCATCCTTCGCGGATTCACAGAGGGAGGAAAAAGCTCATTTTGCCGACAGGAGGAGGCCCCAAAAAGGCAGATCGTAACCTGGGCGAGTAAAAAACCTCCCCCCGTCTACAACAAACGGGACCCGGAGTCCCGTGGCACCGCAGCGATTTATTGCAAGCCCCAGGAGACAACGAAATCCACCTCCTTCCTCAGGATTAAACCAAGATGCCTCCGGCCTGTCGCTGCTCATCAGGATCCACTCGGAAGATCCGATCGCCTCTGCCAGCAACAGCCCTGCGCGTCGCGGCAAAACCAACGCGCTCGCCGGCCCTCTGGCAGGACTCGTGCTTGCTGTTCTCACCGCCACGGGTAAGTCTCCCGCGGGAAAGCAGCACGCTCGGCACCAGCAGCCGCTCGGGCTGGAACGCGGAGCTTCGCCGCCGGCTCTGCCGGGGCCGCTTCGGGCAGCGGCAGCCCGCTTGCGCCTCGCGGAACGTCACGGAAAAGCAGCCTTCGGAAAAGCGTCTAAAATCACCGCCGGCCTCCGGAGCTTCGGGGAACGCGCCCGGGCATCACACCACACCAACCCGAGCACGCCTTCCAGTCGCCTGCGCCCGGTCTGCTCTCTCCCCGGCGTTTTCCAGACAGGGACTGACGCAGCGAGGCCTCCCGCCCTCGCCTCGCCGAGGACGGCTCGTAGGAGGCCCGAGGGAACGCGGGCAGATCACCAGCTCCCCAGCTCTCACAGTTGCCACCTTCCAGCGAACGCGGCTCTCGACGGCAGCGCCCAGAGCCCAGCGGGACCGACCGGCAGCCGCGCGCAGCAGGGCGCTTGCCCGCCGTTAGCACGGACCTGTGAAAGCTCCACGGCCGCCGCGACCCGGTCCGAGCGCGCGCACGGGCAGTCGGTGACATTTCCCATTGACTGCATTAGAGCGTCTTCTAATGAGGCTCGCCTCAAAATCATTTTAAAAAATCCATTTGCTCGTGTCAACATCAATGTACTCAGCATTATTTACCAATTAGTAAAACCGGAAAGGATCCTTTAGATAATCTCAAATCTCGGTGAAATATTCAACGTGTCATTCATTTACTACAAACTGCCCCATAAAAAACAAATTACCAGAACCAGCTGTCACGAAGCAACAAATGTCCAAGGACGGGGTCTGCACGTCTTTCGAGAGACAAGCGGTGCTTCGAGCTGACACCGCCGGCTCAGCGCGGCACGGGCAGGCAGGGGTCTTGGGCCAGCAGCGCCAGGAACCAGACCAGAACACCAGCACCCATCTCTTCTCCCTAGCCTCACAACGCTGAATTTCCAAATTCAGGAAACAGGCGAACGGAGAAGGGGCGAAGACTCGGGGTGTGGGTTTGGCGCTGGTGTTACCAGCACCAGGTCCGTCCTCGCAGAGGGACGCCGGGCAGCGGGGGGTGGCGTTGGGTGTCCCCACGCCGGGGCTGGGCTCTGAGCGCTCGTCGCGGCGCGCAGAAGGACGTCCCGCTGGTTGGGGGTGCGAGCCGGGCCGGGGCTCGCCCCGCTGAAGGGTCCGAGGCGCGGGAGCTCGCCTCCGGCTCCTCCAGAGCATCCCAGCGTCGCGAAGGAAAGGCTCCCGGCCCGCGTCGGGCATCTTGTCGGGGGCCCAGTTGGCGAAGACTCGCCCGCCCTTCCAGGCTCCTTCCAGCTTGCCCGAGGAAGCGGTGGGAAGGTATTTTCCACTAGATCAGGCTGGCAGGCGTCTCGAGCGGCTCTCCGCTTCCGAGCCAACCGCCGGGAACGCGTGCCAGGGCCGCGGCTCAGGTAGGGCACGCTGCCAGCCCGGCCAGGGAGTGCTCCAGGAGGATTTCCGACCCGGCAAAAAGCTCCGGGCGAGCTCACCCGACGCCCGCACAGCCCGCGTCTCGGCAGGGCATGGAGCGCTCCCGCACCACGGCATCACCCACCCTCGCCAACGCCCGGCCAGCCGCGGGGCCGCAAGCTCCAGGAGGAGGAGGAGGAGGACTCTGAACGCCTTTACAAAAACACAACAAAACCATATTCTTACTCACGAGAGGGAAAAAAACCTTGGTTCTCCCTAAGTTTTGCGAGGGAAGGGAGGGCGGTTTGGAGGGCGGGCGGTGTTTTTAATCTCCGGAGCGTGGCAGAGCTGTAAATCCTGCATTCTGCTCCGAAGAGCGCTGGGCTAGGCCGTCATTTTGGTCTCGGCTTCGACTCCTGAAGCAATGAATCTTCCACCATGCGGGCCGCTGCCACCACGGCTTCCCTTCATTTCGGGCTGCTTTAGCCCTGACGGTGTTACCCAACTCCCTGACTGCGCGCTGCAGCCGACGGGGACAGAATCAGCCTTTCAGATCGCCTTGAAATCCTGCGATCCGTTAGGATCTCCAATTACCGTATGCAAATGGCGACCATTTAAAGGCAGTTTATAAAAATCAAGCAAAACAGTCCATGAATATTGAAAAATGCCCAAGTGCCAAGTTAAACGACGATTTTCAAAACCCACCACGGAGATCTGACGGTAGCAAACCAGTCCCCTGAAATACCATATCTATCATCAACTTTTTAATTACCAATTGATCAACATGTAGACAGCGTAATAGCTTTCAGCTTTTAATTACTGAACTATCAAAATTCCAACCAAAAAAGGAACCTCCAGAGATGAAACTATAACGCTTGATTATTCACTGCTACATAATGAATGATTTGTTTTTAAACAAGATGTCAAGTTCCTCGTGTAATCCATCTGGACGCGCGACTCCGCCAAGCTCCCGCTGCCCATGCTAAGTACTCGGGGCCCGTACCCTCCCAGCCCTCCTCACCCCACAAGAGGAGGTTTCTTGGTGCTTTTTTCCCCCCCTTAAGGCAAAACACTGGTGAACCAAGGGGCTGGCAGGCAAACAAGCCGCCGGACTGGGCCCCAAATGCAGACGAGTGGCTCCATGTCCCGCCGCAGGGACGGGCTTTGCCTGGGAAGGAGCAGCCGTTCCTTCCAGCGAAGCGGCTCCAAACCGAGAAACACATCCCCGGGGCGGTGGGCGCGGGAGCGCGGTGTCTCGCTTCACACGGACGGACGGCGCTGCTGGGAAAAACCGGTGCCAGGAGGACTGGGACGCGGCGCCCAGGTTCCCCCCGCGCAGCCCGAGCCGCGGCGCAGACGGCGTTCTGCACGTTAGCACTACGCAGAGAAGCGGCCGCGCGAACCCGGCCACGGCTCTACTGTCCCTCCAGGCACAACGCGACCTGCCCCTCCGTCCCCGCCTGGTTTTTAACGTCATAACCACCAGCACCCTCACGTACCTCCAAACCTCCAACTACACCCCCGGCTGCTCGCTTCCCCTGGTCAACGCGCGGGCGGCACGGACCTCCAGCAACGCGCAGACGCGTCCGGCGGCTGCGGGGAGCCCCCTGCAGCCCACCCCCCCGGAGAGGACTGGGCCAGGGCCAGGCTCGTTGCCTTTCCAGAGGCATTTTGCAGACGCCGTCGTTCGCTGACGCACGGGAGCGGGGTAGGCAGGGGCAGCGCTCCAGCGTAACGCTGTGACGCAGCGGCGGTTCAAGCAGTGCGCGTTGGTCAATTAAAAGAAGCGACGGGCAAATCACGCGTTTGTTCCCTCAACCCCAGTGGCAGCCACCAACGTCGCCCACCCTGAGCCCCCCGTGCGCAACCTTACAGCTGTTTCCCAGGCGTACCATCCCCAAACGGCTCTTCCACACGCTGGCATCTGCTCCCCCCCCGAAAAGGGAACCAGAACCTCTCGGCTCTCCTTCGTTACAGCACCAGAAGCCCAGCTGCTGCCGGGGAACCCCGCCCCGAGAAAGCCACCCGCACCCCGGCTTCGCTCCATGCGCGGGAACGCGAGCTCCCTTCCGGCACGTCCCCCGGGAAGCCGCTCGTACGCGTAGCTCGTGCGGATTTTCACATGAGAAATTCAGTAATCAGTCCAGTAGCTGTAAGCACTTCTGACAACAATATCTATCAACACCATATTTACAACTAAATCATGTAAATACGAGGCAGCTCTCCTCCGCATGCTGATCATCCGGGCCAAGCAAGGCTGAAAAAAGCCCCTCCGAGAGGAGAGCGAACGTACAAAGCCACGCGTTCCGGCATCGCGGGACGGGGACGGAGCCGGAGGGAGCACCCAGGGCCCCCTGCCTGGCCCCCGCCACGCCGGAGCAGCTCGCCCACGCCAGCCCCCCGCAGCCGGGCTTCTCTGCCGCGGTGACCGGGACCAGCCGCTTCAATACCCGCTCTCCCTCCGCCTCCCAGTCCCTTGCAGGTCCCGGGAACCAACCGAAGGCGAAAAGACGCCCGTGTCAGCGGCGCTTCTCCGCCCGCAGAGACGTACCGCTTCTTTCCGCTCCGCAGCCCGGCACCAGCCGCCCCTCGGCGCTCCGCTCACACGCGGCTTCTGCAGAGGCTCCGCCAGCGACTTCCGAGACGTTCATAAAGCAGCCGAGAAAGGAAAAGTGATTCTGCGAGCGACTGCGTTTTTTAGCACAACAAACATACCGAGTTATTCAAACCCCCGCGCTGCTTCCCCGGCTGCGCTCGAGGCGCAGAGCAGCGGCGCTGCCAAAGGCTTCCCCGGCGGACTCCGCGACGCTTCGCAGCGCGAGGCTCGTTCTCGGGGCAGCGAGATCCAGGCGAAGCAGGGGACAACCCAGCCTTTGTCCCCAACGCGCCCGCCCCCGACATCCCCGTTCATTCCGGCGCCAATTCCTGCCGTGCCGGGGGCGGAGGACGCCCGCTCCGCTGGGCTCTCCCCGGCACGCGGCGCGGGCGACCAGCCCCACAGCAGCTGGCTAATCCTCACTTATCCGCCACCGGACGACTGCGCCGTTCCCGACTGCAGATCTACAACCGCAATCGCGCTGAAGGGGAGCTCCCACCGGAGACCTCCCCCGTCTCACACGGGAGTAAGCCCAGCACACCCGCCCGGCAAAGCCCCCCAGAGAGACAGCGGTACCCGACGTGCCACGCGCACCTCCCACCGCCGCACTCCGCACGCGTCGGGTCGCGTTAGCGTGCCTGAAGATCTGAGATCCAATTTACCAAAGAGAGCGTGGAGGAGAGCGGCATCCTACGATGGCGCATCTGAAACGCTCCCAGAGCGATTTGATCGCTGCCTCGCTGGTTTTGCTACGAGCCCTCTGTTTGCAAGGCTCTACGCCTTCCTGCGCAGCAACAAACCGTTTGCCTCCAAGTATTTTCTTTATTTCTCACCCTTTCCCTGCAGAAGTCCGAGGGGAACAGTGTTAATCTCCCATCCATCCCGCTTTAATCCCTGCTCTTCCCGAGAAAAGCCGCGACGGCGGCGGCAGCGCCTGGCAGCTCTGGATTCAGGGAGAGCTGATGGGATGCGCGCGTCCTGTTGAAGACTGCGCGGAGCGATGAAGAGGAGCAGACCTTCGCATCGACCGGGAGGCTGCTCACGCGGACGGGGCCCGCCAGCTTTCGGCAGCTCTGTCCGCCAGGCTAACGAGCCGCGTCTCCTTTGGAGAGGGCAGAAGCTGAGGAAGGAGGAGGAAGAGCAGCCCCCAGCTGCAACGCGGCACAGAGCGGCCCCGCAGAAACGCTCTCCCAACGCCCAGCGCGGGTCTCCGCTTCCAGCCGCCGGCGAACTGTCCGACAGCCACGGTCGGAAGCGAAGCCTTGGGTGAGGAAGGAGAAACTGCACCGAGCTGTCACGCGGCGAGGAGCACCCTGCCTGCGCCCACGCTCCAGCGGCCAGGGAGCACGAGCCCGTTCAGCGGGTGCTGCTCACCCCGCCACGAGTCGCGGCGAGCCCCTGCGGGGACAGGGACAGCCCCGCGTCGTGGTGCGCCCGTCCGCGACTGTTCTGGGGCCAGGGAGCGGGGCAGGCACCACGGGATGGGGTGGACGTCCCCGCACCTCCGGCCGGCGCAGCCACGACCTCCACCGAGGAGACATCGGTGTGGCTGAGCCGCGAACCAGAGCCGGCAGCTCTTCCCCCAGCTTCGACCCAGCCACGCGCTGTCAAACCCCTTCAAGGGGTGCAGGGCAGCCGTTGCCCCAAAGTCCTCCCGTGCCCCGCCAGCGTTGGGGGGAACGGCTTTCAGGAGAGCCACCGCGCCTTTCCAAGGTCCGGGACGCATCGGCGTCGCGGGCCGCGTCTCAAACGCATCACCGCGACTACACCCACCGAGTGACGAAAGCGCTCGCTCTGCAGCCAGAGCTGGGGCCGAGCGCTCCTTGGCTGGGAGACGAGAGCCGGGAGGGCGCGGGGCACCTCTGGTTCTGCGGCTGAGCCCCGAGGCGACGCGAAGAAAGCCGTCTTCCTCGCCCAGTCTCAGCAGAGCCCTGCTTCGCCGCAGCCCAGCACCGCTCACACGGAAGCGCGCTCTGCGACGAGAGCTGCCAGGCAGCCTCGTCTGAAGGCAGCAAAGCGGCAACGAGCGGTTTCCCGTGCTTGATCCGATTACTCTGATCTCTCTTTTGATGCTGCAGACTCCGACTCGTATTTTGATTGCTGCGTGGGGTGGGGGGGGAGCAGGGGAACGTCACTTTGCCGCTTGATATCTCTCTCTTCGCTATCACCCTTCGGAGCAGCGACGCACGCTGCAGGGCACCGGGACGCAGCTGCTCGCAGGCCGGTGGTGCCGCGCGCCCCGTCCTCCCTCCAGGCACCGCTCGCAGCGACGACGCTCTCCGACGCCTGCCGAGCCCCGGTCCGGCCGCGTGCTGCCCACAAAGGGACCCCATCCGCAAACAGCATCACCGCTCTGACGAGAGGCCGTGCTCCCGCCTCGTGGGCTGAGACGGCTCGGGCCCAGGAGCCGTCGCGTCGCTGCAAGGGGCGAGCGTCGCGGCGGGCCGTGGCAGAGCGAGCCAGCCCCCAGCACCGCCACTTCCCGCTGCCGAACGCGCGCCCGGGCTCTAAACGGCGCTCGCCGTCACGTGCGGCGAGGAGCCGGCTTCATTTTCCCTGCGGTATCCGCACGTGACCGGCATCACCCCCGAGGGGAGGGGGCGGCGGGGACCCCGTCCTCCAGGCAGGACCCACGGAAACGGGCAGTGCTGCTCCGGGGGGAACCGCCAAGCCAAACCCACTGCCAGCCTGCCAGAAGGCAGCACCCATGCATGAATGCCGGCGAACGGGCAACACCGAGACGCTGCCGGTGTTTCCAGGGACAAAAAAAAAAAACAAAAACAAAAAAATCAAAGCCAAAGAGATTTTTCAGTTAAGCTGCAGCCCGCAGAAGTTGCACGTTCCCGAGGAAGGAGCAGGGCTTCAGCGGCACGCCGATCCCTCACGCTGCCGTCGCCGCGGGGTCTCACGCCGCGGGGTCTCACGTCTCCAATCACAGATTCACCTTCAGAATTCAGTGAGGTCGCAGTGCTCCAACACGCGAGTTTTTAAACCGCAGACGAACGTAATCAACTCAAACCAGACTCCAGGGCTAAAAACAGCACGGGCCCAACCCTATGAGGGACACGACGGGTTTCAAATAACCAGGCGTGCCGGCCAGGAACAGCTCCTGGCACAAACCACGCCACGAGAAGGGCCCGGACCGCCGACAGCGTGCGAGCACGTGGTCAGAGCCCAGCCCCGACCACGCCAGCCACCGCCGCGCCGCGGGGGTTTCACCGCCCACAGCAGCGTCCTGGGCAGGGGTGCACCGGGTCAGCCCGGCAGCCGGGCCTCCGCCCTCGCAAATTAAAAACTGGAGCATCTAAATTCAGCCCGTGGCTTGACCGCAAGCGCCAGCTCATCTCGGAGCGGCGCGGGCCAGCCAGCTCCCTCCTTCCGTACCCTGCTCCGGGCACCGGCGTGCTCCTTCAAAACACGCAAAATAAAAAACCCAAACCCAATCCCTTTTCCAGCAGCGCGCTGCCCTCGACGCCGGGCACGCCGACGCTGGCCGACCTTCAAAGCGCTCTGCGGCCGAGCTCCCCGCCGGCCGCCGCGGCCCGCGGTCACACCTCCGGGAAAGCCGCTGATTTATAAAACCTAAACCAGCGCATACCGCTCGTAATTACAGCATTCCACCCCGGGGCTCTCCTCCACTGCAGGTTTCCGGACGCAGCCTCTCTATTCAGCGCCGGTGGGTTTGCGCCTCCGGAGCGCGGCACGCAGTATTCCCCAGAAACTTTTTTTCCTCCCCCCCGGCAGCATCCAGCTTCTCCGAAGAGGCACAGACCGCGCGTCCGGCTTTCCCCGTGCTCTCCAACCACCGCACGGGTGCTTGCTCGCTGGCCGGACTCCAGCTCCGGCGAACGCCGCGGAGCCCGCGAGAGTCCCTCGGCCACAGCAGGCAACTCCTCGGGCGCGGAAACAACCCAGCAAGCGCCGCCAGACGCTGTCGGAAAAGCGAGGAGGGACGGCTTGTCCGAGCCCCTTGTCAAAGCACGACGGCAATCTCCGGGGAAACCGGCGTTGAAGAGAAGCGCCCAGAAAATCCTGCCCCCGCGCAGCACCGGGGAGCGTTTCTCCGGAGCGGGCACGGCGAGCCAGGGCCGCGCGGCGGCAGAGCCTTCTGTACGCGCGCACCCGGGGACGGCAGCGCGAGGCAAACAAAGAGGCCAGCGGCGCGCGGCAGCGGCTCCCTGAGGAGCCCCACACCTCGCCGGCACGGCCGCCGAGCCGGAGCATCCCGGCGGACACCCCTGCTCCCCACGGAGCATCGCCCCGGCCCCGCCAGCCGCCTCGGCCGCGGTTCCACGCCGGACGGCCGTGCCCACAAACCCGCGCTCGGCTGCCTACATGCGAGACGAACGAGCCCAAGCCGCAGCCCAGGCGGACGGCTTTATCCAGCAGCCCCCCCAGCGCTCCCCCGCCGCTCGCACCGCGCGTTTCCCAGCGCAGGAGCTCAGCCCGGCGCGAGAGCGGGCAAACGCTCCTCGGACGCTCGCTGGGTGCTCGCACGGGCGCCCGCGCAGCGCAGCCTCCGAGAGGGTCTTTCTCTGCCGTTTGGTGCCGGCAGATACGGGCTGCGAGCATCTCTTGCCCTCCCGCCGCGTCTCGATGCCGTCTCCGAACGCCTTGGCAGCTTCGGCCGAGCAGGGATCCTGCCGGGCAGCGCCGCGTCGCACCCTCGGCCGCAGCCGAACCCCCTCCGCAGCTCCCTCCCGATCGCGGGGGGTGAGGGAGCGCAGTCGGCCGTAAAGCACGGGGCTCGGATAAAAAAGGAGCCGCACAAACGCACGGATTGCTCCTGGCTCGGTGTAGGGCGAGTCCGAGCGCTGCCCCTCGCCGTTCCGATCCCCCCGGCGCAAAGCCGGCCGCCGCGGCAGGCTCCAGCGCGCGCCGGAGCACGGGACGCCGGCGTGGAGGCACTCGGCGGCAAGCCGAGCGGGAGACGCGACGACGGCGCTCGGCACCTCGGCCCCACGCTGCTGCCACGGCGCTGCTTCTCCCTCCCCCGGCTGCCGAGGCGAGCGTACCGGCGGCTCTGGAGAGGGGAACGGGGTGGGGGGCAATAAGTAAATAAAAATCACGGCGCTCTCCAGTCTAGAGGAAACCTTGCCCGAACGGCAGCAGCGCAGGGGGTCTGGGATGCCGCCCCGCGGTTCGCGACGGAGCACCGCACCCGTCGGACGGCGATCCTCCGCCGAGCCCCGCTTCTCACCGCCGGAAACCCCGACCGCGCAGCTCGGCGTGTCCCCTTCGGCGGCTCCGTTCCTCCACGGCGCGTCGCGACGCCTGCAGCCGGGCGGCGATCGGCGGAGAGCGGCGCGTCAGGAGCCGAGGCGCGAGGCGTCAAGAGTCCGGCAGCGCG
>Ga0065711_1049749_pt1 | contig 11148 bp, 13 predicted proteins | sample Hoacrofraction12_FD_59098 | JGI IMG/M metagenome (GOLD analysis project Ga0065711, IMG submission 59098) | Hoatzin crop microbial communities from Cojedes, Venezuela - Epithelial fraction 12 v2 (version 2) | ecosystem: Host-associated > Birds > Digestive system > Esophagus > Crop | place... | reverse complement strand
GGGGGGGGGGGTGTCAAGGAGGAGCCTACATCTGCCCTCCTTGTATCTTCCCACCCCAGGCAGCCCACCTGCCCACTCCATGCCTGCTGCTTACATGAGCCGGTTGCGGATGGGGCGGAAGTGTTTGGTGAGCCTGATGGCGAAGATGATGTTGGGGATGAGGAAGAAGGTGCAGCATCCCAAGCTGAACCAGAAAGCATTCTACGAAGAGAGAGCACGGGGTTCCCCACTGAGCTGCTTGGGGAGAGGCAGCCCCCAGGCTCTGGAGGGGTTTGGGGAGCCTTGCGGTAGTTGGTGCTGGTGTGTGTGGGGGGTGTCAGAGCTGCTGTTGGCCCTGGCTGCCCTGAGTTCATGCTGGTTGGTGGTGGGATGCTGCACCACGCAGGTCCCCGCCAAACCCCCACAGAGGGATGGGGACAGGATCCTTACCCAAGGGTCAGCGATGCGGTCACACAGGATCACCCGCCCGTTGTCCAGGGCCGTGGCGAGCGGCTGACACGACGCCACGTCCTCCCTCAGCTGGAATAAGAAGTGGAGACAAGGCATAAACCCACCCCTGGCTCGGAGGGGGATGCGTTTTGCTGCCTCGGCTCAGTGAGAGGCTTGTACACAGCATCCATGGGGGCTCCCAGCCCCAAAGAATCCCTCTGCGGCGAAGCTGAGCACCTACCGTCTGCCCGACCCAGTTCAGGTACTGCGTGAAGTACCGCAGCTCCTTCCTCGTGAAGCAACCGATCTCCTGGGCAGGGGGAAGGCAGCATGGAGGGCAAGCATCATGCTTCCCAGCCCAGCTCCAACCAGCTCTGGGCTAATGTCGGGCTTGGAAACAAGGGCTGGAGGCTTCAGGTGCCCTTTCCCCTCTTGCAGCACCCTGTTCTCAGTCTTTTGTTCTGGCTGTGGGGAATTTTGTACCCCCTGAGTGCTAATCCAGCCCTGGCTCACCTGCCGGAGGATCTGCTGGGCTTGCACAGGCAGCCGGGCTTCCACCAAGGCCGTGGTGGCCAGCGTCGTCTTCACCCGCTCCTGGGGAAGCGTGGGAAGGGCAGAGCATCCTTAGAGCACTGAGCAGCAGGACGGGGGTGCCGGGAGCACGGGGTGCAGGGCCATGCATGTGGCGAGCTTCGAATTGGGTCTGATTGCTGAAGGGCAGGGAAAGAGGGACCTGCCCCGAGCAGAGAAACCCCCTCGCAGGGAGCGGGTGAGATTAAACACTGTGGGACAGCTCTGCTGAGGACACCAAGATGCCCCGAGTGCTGTAGGGGAATTTCTGATTTGCAGCAGCAAATGTAATCCCTGAAGGAGACCGGTCCTCCCCGGATGGCATTTTTCCTGGCTCTCCCATCACCCTGTGGCTGGCATTTTGGGGCCCTGGCAGGCAGGACCCGTAGGATACCACATATTTTTCAGAGCTAGAAAAAACCATGCAAGTACCTGGAGATGCGGCGCCAAGCGGGAGAGGAACTGGACGCTTTCCCCCAGCTTTGCCTGCGGGACAGAGAGGTGAGAAGGCTTCAAAAGCCCTGTTCCCCATTTCATGGGGACACCACTGAGCAAACACTGGCAGCACCGCGAGCCACCAGCCCGGCACGGACTCACCACCAAAGCCTCCTGCGATTGCACCGTGGAGTTTTGCATCTGCCACAGGGCCTGGGCCTCAGCGGCCAGCCTCCCCGCCACCGTGCCATTCCTCTGCAGGGGGACGATGGGGTGAGGACGTCCCTGCAGGCACACGGGCAGCCCCCACCGCCCGCCCCGCCGCTCACCTGCATTTTCTGCAGCCCCTCGAGGCTCCTCGCCAAGCCAGGGAGGCTGGTCAGCACCACGGGGTTTTTCATCTGGGAGAAGATGGAGTTGGCAGCTGCCCAAAATCCAGCCCTGGAAGCCGGCCCCAGTGTGGGTGGCCGCATCCTGCCCGCTGCAGCAGGGACCAGCTCCCCACGAGCGTCCCCTCACCTCCTCCTGGAAGCGCCCGTAGTCCACCTCATCTATGCCGCTGCGGGCGAAGGTCTCCAGGTCCTGCCTGCCCTCGCTGCGGAGGAGCCGCACGTCGCCCAGGCGTGCTGAGAAGTCACCCAGGCGTTTCTGGAAATCGGCCGTGTACTGCAGGGGTGAGACGAGGGGGATGCTGCAGGGTTGGGGCCGGGAACCTCCATCCCAGTAACCCCAGTAAAGCTCATCCATCTCTGCACCATTGCCAGAAGCTCTGGCTGGAGCCAGCCCTCACCTTGGGGGTTTTTAGATGCTCATCCAGGTCGTAGGACCTGTCGAGCTGCAGCACCTCCCACAGCCCCGCGCCGCTCTTGCACTCTCTGGAAGGCGAAGGGACGTTGGCAGCATGACCCCCAAATTAGGCATTGGATGCACAGGGGCAGAGGGGGGCTCCTGCGGCACCCACCGGTACGCAGCGCTGAGGTTGGAGTCCCTCCGGAGGTTGAGGTGGCGGGTGAGGTTCATGGATGGAGGCAGGTTCCCAGGGGTGTCGATGAACTGGGCCACACGGGAGGAAAAAAAGGGTCAAGTGCAGGCATTCCCAGCAATGATTTTGGGGGTGCTGTGCCCTCACAGGTGCGTCCTGGGGTACCCCATCCCACCCAGAGCTGATCTTGCCTTTGTGTGATTGCCATTGCAGAGCCTTGTCGGGCGGTGTTCGGAGGGGAAGCAGCAGACAGCCCCGTGCAGGGACCTGTCTGCGGGTGCACGCCACGAGACGAGCCCTGATCCCATTCCCAGCCCTGCTTCCAGCCCTGATCCCATTCCCAACCCTGCTTCCAGCCCCGTCGCAGCCTGCTGCCAGCCCCGAGCACCCCAAGGATCCCCAAACGGCTGCGGGACCATCATCGCCTCGAGCAAATTAACAGCACAAGGGCAATTCCCCACTGCTGATGCAAATCCAAGGACCTAATTCTAATCCTTAAACAACCTTCTGGTTTAGGATGAGGCTTTTCTGGTCAGGTTTAGGAAAAGGATGCGGAATGTTTGGAGGTGATTTTGGTGCACACAAGCAGAGGCTTGTGGGGCGATGGGTGGATGCGTGGCCACCCACCTTATAAATCTCCTGGTTGACCCAGTTCCTGCAAACCAGCGTCTGGATGTTGCCCCCGACCAGGAAGGTGGCGAAAACCAGGAGGACGAGGAGCCAGGAGAACAGGAAAGCCAGGCCCACGCCGCTGAAAGAGGGAGAGGAGACGCCGGCGGCAGCTTTGCAGACCCGAACGGGCAGAAGGGCTTGTGAGGACCTGCCCAGCCAGCTGCAGCCCCACGGCTCCTTCCCGCGCCCGGGCACGCCGGCCTTCCTGGGAAGGGCCCACGGGAGCCGGGTGTGCCGGGCAGCGGGGCTGGGGTGCCGGAGCTGCCAGCTCCCAGGGAGGAGCAGCTTCTCCCAAACCCACAGGCGCAGGCGGCGGCTTCAAAAGCTTTTCCACATGAACGGCTCCCGGTTCCTCCCTTGGCTTTACCCCTCTTTTTTTGAGGGGTGTGAGATGGCAACAGCCCCCACCTGCCCAGGACCCGGAGAGATGCTTACACCAGGAGAAACTTGGCGCCAGCTTCTCCTCGGCACTCGTAGTCGCTCGGGTCCTCCCGCTTGGAGAGCCCATATGCCCCCAGGGCCATCCCTGTCACGTTGCAGGCGAGGATGAGGAGGATGATGGAGCACAGCACCGTGCCCGCGATCCACCTGGAGGAAAGAGCAGCAGGGCGCAGACATGGGGCTGATGCACCAGCTGGGGCTCGGGGAGGGCTCAGCACCCATCTCTGCCACACACCCTGCACCCCTTCATGCTCCCAGGTGTCACCTGTACTGCTCGAAGCGTTCCACCTCCCGGAGGTACGGCTGGCTCCTGTCCTCCGCCTTCACCAGGGCTTCGCTGACAGGCCGGGTGTAGTCAGGGAGGGGGAAGCCATCGGCGATGGACTGAACCTTCTCCGTCACGCGGGCCATCTCGTCCCGTAGATCTGCAGGGCCAAGGCTGTGCTGGAGGGGTGGACGGTCCTCGCAACTCACCCCATGTCCCCAAACTGGGATTTGCCCCACGGATGATGTCCCTGCTTGGTCCGGCCGTCCCACTCACCCTGGATGACCTGCGCCATCCTCTCCACGGCCAGCTCCGGGATGGAGTTGAAGGTGCCATTGCCCTGTGAAGAAAGAGGGGGTGCGGAGCGGCTCAGCCGGGGCTGCCTGCGGGCACCAGACCCTCCTGCTACACCCTGACCCCCCCCCCAACCTGGCGAATCATCTCCGCAAAGTCGCTTCGGGGCAGACCGGCCAACGCCTTCAAAACCTTCTCCACCGATGGCACCTTGGGGTGGAAGAAGCAATCCGTGAGCCTCAGGGGTGCCGGAGGGGTGGTGGTGGTGGTGGTGAGGGACCAGCACCCTGTCCCACCTTGCCGTAATCAGCGCCCAGCTCCAGGCTCTGTGCCCTGCCCAGGACGCTGGCGCAGGAGGTGCAGCGCGGGTCATCCAGCAGCGCGACCACGCGCCGACGCCGTTCCTGCAGCGCCGGCTCCAGCTCGGCCCGCGCCGATGCCAGCGCCCGCGCCGTCTTGTCGAGAATCTGTAAATGGTGCAGCGAGGTCTGTAGGTCTTAAAGAGAAAGCCCAGGGCTAGTTCGCACTGCTCCGCTCGGCCGCCCCGGCTCTCCGGCGAGGCTTCGGCACCGGCCCCGGGGAGAGCCGCGCTCGGCCGTACCTCCAGCCCTGTCCTGCAGGTCTGCCAGCGCGGCGTAGGTCATCTCCTGCAGCTGGGCATGGATGGAGAGCCCCACGCTCCGGCTGAGCCCTGCAAGGTATCGGGCACCCCATCGGCACCTCATCCCGGTGGGAAGCTCAGGATGGGACCTGCCAGTGCCCGGCGCGGTGCTTACCACCCAGGTCGGAGATTATCTGCTGTCGGGGCACCTCGAACTGGTCTACCACCATCTGCACCCCCTGCCAGGAGAGAGGAGCCGGTCAGCCAGGGGCAGCAGCCACCGGGAGGGGAGGAAGCCCCACGCTGCCATTCAAAATACATTTTTAATGCAGCCACGCCACCTCCTCTTGGCTCCCAGACTGCTCCGTGAGGGAAACACAGCCGCCCCTGGGCTGCACCCCGCGCTGGGGGGAGGCTTCTCGGGGACCCACCTGGGGGACGTTGGTGATGTGCTGCCGCAGGGTGTGCAGGGTGGTCGGCACGGCCCCCAGCCCCGGCTCCATCTGCTCCTTCACCCGCTGGCTGGTGACGAAGGCGCAGACGACGCTGGTCCTGCCGGGGACGAGCAGGCGGTGACGGGGCTGCCCGGTAGAGCCTCCCAGCCCCGTCCCCACGGGACGCGGTTCCTCCCACCCCGGGGCGAGGGAGCCGGATCGTGGGGTGCATTGGGGGACTCACAGGATGATGAGGGAGGTGAGGGACAGGCAGGCCAGCAGGCAGCGGCGACGGCAGCCCAGCGAGCGCCGGTGGGCACGCAGACGGCCCCCGCACCGCCGGCGGCTCCGGCAGTAGCAGAAGCACATCCCGGCCACCGGCACAGCCACGGTGAAGAGCAGAGCCACCGCGGCGCAGACGACGTAGCCCAGCTCATACTGCACCACCTACGTGGGGGGAGAGCGTGGTGAGCACCGATGCACCCAGCTTTTGGGGTGCTCGGGGTGCCCGGGTGGGTGCCATCCCCACAGGATCCCCTGCCCCACGTCCCGGCTCACCTGCGACGTCCGCACCGAGCCGGGGTCGTTCAGGGCTGCCCTGAGCAGCTCTGCAAAAGAAACCGCGGCGCTGGTGAAAGAGGTCCCACCCGATGCACCCCCAAGCGTCCCCGGGCAGCGGGGCCGGGACGGAGGCAGCATCCCGCTCCGTGAAGCAGCTCAGAAACCCCGGAGCAGCTCCGGACACAGGGACTGCAGTCGGCGAAACCCCGGTGGTCCCGGCATCCATGGCAGTGGGGTCCGGGCTCCCCGGCTTACCTGTGGGCAAGGGGTTTTGCTGGATGAGGTCCAAGCAGCGCCGGACGAGGCCGTAGAGGGGATCGAGCGAACTGGGTACCCGGTGCAACGCCGGCACCCGAATCTCGGCGTGTCTGTCGGTGAAGCGGAGGACACCACCGGGCCCGGCATGATGGCATTGCTGGGTGCCAGCGGGACGCAGCAGCGCCCAAGCCAGCAGCAACCCGGCTGCCCGCATGGCTTCGGCGACGAGGAGAGAGCCGGGAGGGCTCCGTCAGCCTGCCAGCGGGCGGAGGGGCATGCCCGGCTCCGGATGGCTCTCTCCGTCTCGGCTCGCTGCTCCGGGAAACCTGCCTGACGGGTCAGCCGCCGCGCAAAGCCCAGACGCTGCTGTGGCTTGTTCCCCCGACGGGCTCCCCGGGGCGGCTGGGCTTGGCGGGGCTGCGTGGAGGCGTCTCCCAAACCATCCCAGGCCTGTTTCGCAACCCTCGGCATCCCTGAGTCACCGCCGCGGGGTCCCCACGGTCAAGGCCGTTCCCAAAACGAGTGGCAAACCCCCCCCACACGTCCCCAGGGGTTTTGGGGAGAGGGTCAGGTGGCGGTGAACCCCCTGTCCTTGGGCTGGAGGATGCTCGGCGTCACCTCGGAAGGAGGGATCTGGGATTTGGGCATCACTTAAGGGGGTGGAAAAGCCCTTGCGGGTGGATCCGTGCCTGCAGATGGGGTCCCCGCGGGGCAAAATGGCCCTTCACAACTGCGTCCCGAGCTGACGCCGTAAGAATAAGAACTACAAACAACTAGAAAATATCATTAAAGCTATTTTGATATAATTTCCCATTCCTTCTGAGCCCTTCTATCAGAGCCCTGGGGCAGCACCGTGTGCAACGGGCTGGGAAAGAAGGAAAAACGGGGAACGCATGGAGACGGACGGCAAAGCCCCAGCCGGCGATGCCTTCTCGCCAGCCAGGTGTGAGATGAGTTTTCCAGGCTCAGCTGGCCCCAGCCTCGCACCCCGAGGCAGCCACGGCTCCTTCCCAGGGCCGGATCCTGCTCGCTGGCATGGGCCGAGCGCTAATTACAGGGTGCTCTGGAAACGAAGGAGGTTCGACCTGATCTCCCCAGAGCGGGGCGAGGGGGGAGCAGCTCAGACGGCCGCGGGGCACCCCAGGAGCTGGGTGCTCTGCTCGGCGGGGCGAGTCGAGCCGGCCCTTCCCCACCACCTCCGTCCTCCCGGCGCTGATGCTAATCCGTGTGGTTTTCCGCCCTGCGGAAAACGGGGTTTTCTCCCGGCCGGAGATGCTGGCAGCAGCTTTCCAGGCTGGGCACAGGGTGCTGCTCCCCACCACCCCCTTGGGAATGAGACGCCGCGGACTGGAAAATCCTGCCCTGGGTTGGTCGAGTCCTTCTCCTGGGACAAAACTCCCAGGGCCAGGAAAGCGTGGCGTCGGGAGAGCCATTGCGTGCACGCTACATGTATGTTTATGTATGTATACATATGTACATGTGTGTGCATGCGGTGAAGGAGCCCCGGCTGCACACGCTGGTACCGGGGCGGCGACGGTGATGCCAACGGCGGTTTTCCATCCTCACCATGCCAACAATTTTCCATCCCAAAGATGATATTTTTGGGGGGGGAGGTGATTTTCCTGTCCGAGGGGAAGGGATGGGGCCGGCACTGGTGACCCCGCAATGCCAACACGCGTGTGCTGCCCCAGGGAGGGGGATCGGGGGGGGTTGGGGTAATTTGGGGTTGTTTTTTCCTCCCTCTTTCTGCCCCGAGGGGCAAATGCTGCTGCCAGCGGCGGCTGAACTGGGTATGGGGTGAGCGTGGTGGGGAGCCCGCGGGGTCGCCTGGGGTGGGGGTCCCCGGGCGGGGGGTGCCCCGAGTGGGATAGGGGGTGCTGCTGCTGGGGGTGATGGTACTGGGGATGTCTGTACCAGGGTGGGGTGGAGATGCCAGTATCGGGGGGTTGGTATCCGGTCGGAGTAGGGATGCTGATACTGGGAGTGCCAGTACCAGCGTGGGGTGGGGATGCCGGTACTGGGGATGCTGGTACCAGTGCTGGCACAGGGTGGGGGTGCCGGTCCTGGGGCTGTGATGCTGGGGTGAACCAGGGTGCTGGTACTGGGACAGTGCCGCTGGTACCAGGACAGTGATGCTGATACTGGGGCAGTCGTACTGGTACTGGGACAGTGCTGCTGGTTCTCATACTGGGACAGTGCTGCTGGTTCTCATACTGGGACGGTGAGGCTGTCAGTGCATGGTGGTTCTGGAACTGGGAAGGCGATTCTGATACTGGGGCGGTGATGCGGTTACTGGGACAGTGACACTGGTGCTGGGGAAGTCATTCTGGTACTGAGGCAGTCATGCTGGTTCTGGTACTGCGGCAGTGATGCGGTTACTGAGATGGTGACACTGGCACTGGGGCAGTCATGCTGGTACTGGGCAGTGATGCTGGTTCTGGTACTGGGGCAGTGATGTGGTTACTGGGAAGGTGATGCTGGTGCAGGGACAGTCATGCTGGTACTGGGCAGTGATGCTGGTTCTGGTACTGGGCAGTGATGCTGGTACACGGAAGGTGATGCTGGAGCAGGGGCGATGACGCCAGTACTGGGGCGATGACGCGGGTGCGGGGGCGGTGACGCCGAGAGCGGTTCCGGGGCTGTTGTACCCAGTTCTAACGGCTAGGCGGCGCCACAGGATCACACCCCGCCGGGGGGGGCCCTGTTGGGGTCGTGGGGGCTCTGTTGGGGTCCTGGGGGCTCTGCTGGGGTCCTGGGGGCTTCGCTGGTGTCCTGGGGGCTTCACTGGGGTCCTGGGGGCTCTGTTGCTGTCCTGCGGTCTTTGCTGGGGTCCTGGGGCCTACGCTGGGGTCCTGGGGGCTCTGTTGGTGTCCTGGGGGATTCTGTTGGGGTCCTGGGGTCTTTGTTGCGGTCCTGGGGGCTCTGTTGGGGTCCTGGGGGCTTTGTTCGGGTCCTGAATGCTTCGCTGGGGTCCTGGGGGCTCTGTTGGGATCCTGGGCGCTCTGTTGGGGTCCTGAGGGCTTTGTTGGGGTCCCGGGGGCTTCGCTGGGGTCCCGAGGGCTCTGTTGGGGTCCTGGGTGCCTCGCTGTGGTCCTGGCGAGGCCTTGTTGTTGTGGGCGTGGTCTTACCTCTGGGGGCGGGGCCTAGCGTGATTACGCCGACGCGGACGGCGGCCGCGAGGGGTCACGGCGGCGGAAGCGGAAGCGCTGTTGGAGGGGTCGGGTGCCGGCGCCATCATGGTGCGCCAACGGGCTTCCAGTGTACCCCAGCGGTGAGTCCGCCTTCTCGCGCTGCTCCGCGGCTTCCTCCCGGGCCGGGGCCTCCCGCGGGGCTTCCCCAGGGCGCTGCGGCGGCGTGCGGCCTGGTGCTGCGGGGAGCCGGGCCCTGACAGCGGCGGGGCTGCGTGGCCCGGTGCGTTCAGCGTGTGGCAGCCCCCGGGCGGCGGGGAGCCGCGGCTGAAAGCTTGGGGGGCGTCGCGGGGGGTGGAGGGGCTCGGCTCGCCGGGGCTGGGGGGTTTGAGGGTCCCCGGGCCGGGGGGAGCGCAGGGCCTGTTGCCGGTTCGGCCGTTTAACGCCTCGGCGCTGCGGGGTTTAGGTGGACCGACTACATCCCGCTGGGCCGGAGGCTGCCGGGCACCCGCTTCATCGCCTTCAAGGTCCCCCTGAAGAAGGTAAGTGCCCGCCGGCACCCGGGACACGTTTGGGGTGGAAAACGGCTGCGGCAAAGTGTGGCTTTGCAGAGAATCAGTGAGAGAATTCCTTCCAGGAAAACGAGGAGGAGCGTCAGTAGGTCATTTTGTTCTGTATTTTTGGTAAGTGGGTTTTAACCTGGGGCAGAGAGAAGCACAGTGCAGTCGCTGCCACTTGAACGTGTGATGGGTTCGTGGTGGCCTTCACCCAGAGCGGCTTCTGGAGGGTGCTGGCATTTTTCTGGGTGCTGGCAGCACCACCTGCACACCCCGGACTCAGGGAGGTCTGTCCAGGCCGGCTCTGTTAGGGCAGGAGGGATGCTGCGGGCAGCCCCCGCCAGCACTGCCAGGGGCCCAGAGGCTGCGCAGCTCGGTGAATGTGGTGCCAGAGCCGAGTTGTGGGAGCGGAGGCGGCGAGGGATCGGTGTGGCAGTGCCTGGAGGTCCCTGCCGCTGTGTGCTGGGGGTGAGCTCCTCTCCGGAGCGGTTTGAGCACAGCAGTAGGGCCTAAAACACTGGGTCATGTCTGTGGGGATTGTGGAGCTTGTGGTGGGGAGCAGCACTGTTTGCTCACCTTCATGAGAGCTGAAAACCTATCTTACAGCTTTCACCAAACAAAAACTTCAGTTTCTGGGTGTGTTTGTCACGCTGCAGTGTTTTGTTAAAGTAGAAAGTCTGCAGTCACTCCTGGAAACGCTCAGCTGAACAGTCCCAAAGCAGCGAGGGCCTCAGCGCGTTCTGGTTTGGCTCGGTGTAACCTGTGTGTCAGTCTGCGTCTGCCTTTGCTCCTTGCCTGCATCTTGCTCTTTGAAGGGATGGCCGTTGGGACGTTCTGGAGCACAGACCTCTTCCCACTGCTCACAGTGCACCTGAGCTTAATGTCTGCTCTTAAACATTTTTTTCCCTCAGAGCTTTAACCAGAACCTTCATCCAGAAGAGAGATTTTCACCTCGTGACCTCATTAAGAAAATCAAAGAGCAGAAGGAAGAGCTGGGCCTGATCATTGACTTGACGTACACAACTCGCTACTACGAGCCAGAGGTCAGTCTTGGTCTTACTGTCTGGGGGATGAAGCTCTATGTAAGCCCTGGTGTTGCTGATAAAGTGGAAGATGTTTCTTGCAAGAAAATAACTCTGAAGCGTGTGAGGCGCTCAAATCCTCTGGCAAGGGAATGAGCTGAAGCATTGCAGGGCCATCGGGACAGGGTCTTTGTCCTTGATCAAATACAGGGCTGGGGTCTTCAGCCCCCGTCGTGGAGACCCTCTTTGTACCAACAAGCACAGGTTGGGGGATACCCTGAAGCTGGGTTTTGTAGGCTTTCCTGAGTGAAGAGCTGATGACAACCAGCTTTGGCTTGTGGTATCAAAGGTGCGGTTACTTGCTTGGAAAGGTGCTCCAGCTTCTGCTTGTGCTTCGTCTTCCTCAGGGAGGAAAGAGCAAAGGCACAAGAAGCAGAAATGCAAACAGGCTGCTCTGGAACATTGGTACTGTGTCATAGGAAAAAAAAAAGGGGGGGGG
>Ga0065711_1049748_pt1 | contig 11148 bp, 4 predicted proteins | sample Hoacrofraction12_FD_59098 | JGI IMG/M metagenome (GOLD analysis project Ga0065711, IMG submission 59098) | Hoatzin crop microbial communities from Cojedes, Venezuela - Epithelial fraction 12 v2 (version 2) | ecosystem: Host-associated > Birds > Digestive system > Esophagus > Crop | place... | reverse complement strand
ATATTTTAGCATTTAACTACACAAGACCTAGGATAAAATACATCACAATGCAATCAACTATAGAATGGAGTGATGTCCTTGTGTACACCAGAAGACGTATGTCTTCAGAAATGTTATAGAGCCAAAGGGGCAAGAATGTTAAAATTTCTCCGATTCTCTTATCTGTGTACCTTTAGACTTTGACCTTTTCAGTGATCCCAAGCTTGTCTTGATACTGTCAGTGGATCCAAAGATCATATAGTCAAAAACATCTTCAGAATTTATGCAAGATTACATTACTCCTGTGGTAAAAAGAATTAGAGATCTTTCCACAGTTTAAGCTCTCCATTGTTGCCAGATATTTGTTGGATCTTCTGGTTCTAACTAGTTCTATAACACAAATTACCTGGGTATAAAGTTTCACCATGGGAAAGCATATAGCAGAATATTGGTCATACAGCATGTGGAATATGCATACAATTATAATATATACCTATACAACATATAGGCTAAATAAATTCAAGTAAGAAAAATGAGGATTTGGGCATCCTTTCTAAAGTATTTTAACACCACAAAGTTATCTGTGTTCATCTTCTGGATGGTGAGGGCAGATTACACACTAGTTGGCTGTCACATGAAAGTCTGATTGCGTTTTTCACCTCCTAGCTTTGCAAATGTTATTTTTCTAGATTGAAGATAAACTGTTAGAGCTATCAGAGCTGATGAAGAAGGTAAAGGAGAGCTGGGACATGAGGAAAGAGTTATACGAAGAAAACTGGGAGATTCAGTTGCTCCGCAGAGAGCTAGAACAAGCAGAAGCATGGCTGGCTGCCAAGGAGAGCTTTCTTTCAGATCCTAGCTATGGGGTGAGTAATGATAGTGCAACGCTATTGAAATGCCTCTTAGTGTATACAGGGTTCTTGGAGCATGTATCAGCTCGGGCCTGAAGTTAATCACAATCTAAACTGTAATGCACCCTTGAGATTACAAGGGTCAGCAGCTCTGTCCTCTTACAGAAGTGAGCCCAGGACAGATACTGCATTTTACATGGTGATGGACTCCAGGAGTGGTGGCGTCCAATGGGTAGTAGAAGACTGGGAAGAATTCCAAACCATTTTTTTACATCATAAGATAACTTGCAGAGGGTTTAACCTTCCCTGTCATGCTGAGAGCCTGTTTCGAAAGGAAAAAGGGGTTTTCCCCACCTTGTGTTGGGCAGTAGAATGTTTTGCGGAGATGGCTTGATAGCTAGCTTGTGAATTCCTATTTAAACACCAGCATCCATAGTTTTGGGGGTTTTCTCATTGTTGACTGTCTTCTGATGGTTTATGAGATGAGAGAACAATGTCATAAACTCAGGTATCGAAAACTAAGCAGAGAGTAAGGTTTAACATGCATGTATTGTAGGGCAGGAATAAACTCTGTGTCTAGTACAAGCTGGAATCCAAATACTCAGTCTGTATATAAACAGTTCTACTTGGAAGCCATGATACCACATGGCTTCTCAGAAAAAAGGTTGTTATTTGAGCTCTTTTTTTATGTACAGCACACAGACTGCAAGCTACAGACCTTTTTTTAAATGTAAATTAAGATTTTTCAGACACTACCAGGTGTTTAGATGTTCAATTACAAAAATGTCACAATCATAATTTGGGTAAATAGAATGGGTAAGTCTGAAAATCTTAAGCATAATTTCTTCCGATGGACTTGATTTTGGACTTCTGTATCTGATAATTTTTCCATTCAGGATTCAGTGTCTGAAGTAGAGGAATTACTGAAGAAACACCATGATTTTGAGAAGATGCTTGCAGCTCAGGAGGAGAAATTTGCTCAGCTCAGCAGGAAAACTAAGGTGAGAAGTAGAAGGTTGATGAGCTGCATATGAGACAGGATGATATGAGTCCTTGAATGTTTGGGGCTCAGTCACTCCATGTAAGAATGAACTCCTGTGCTGAGATGAGTGACCAAAGAGATGTTGCAGATAGAGCAACTGAGAACGAGAATAGAGGTGTGTAGTGCACCTTGCTGTGTGAGAAACAGGGTGATCCTTCACTACACAGATGGAGAGATTTTGATTCATCCAAGGTGTTGCTAGGGAGCTGCAGCCATCTGACAGTGCCAGAGGATAGCAAAGGGCTGAAAATAAAGGGAGACCAAGGCAGAGATAGGCCTTTTCCCTGCCAGCATCAGAGTTCTACAATGGATTGTATTAGGTACCAAAAATATTGTCAGCCTCCTCAATCCAGTTTCAATGGTTTTTAAAATTATTTTCCTGAAATAACTAGAAAAACATAACTTTTGTGTTTGGCATTAGGCTAAAAATAAGTTTAGATGGGTCTGCCTTTTGTTTAGTGATTTGCAGATTGGCTAAATGAAGGGAGGAAGGTCCTCCACTCTAAAGTTTTCTGTGAAAACACCCCTGGATACTCACTGTTCCTACAACAAACTTAAAGAAGCAGTGCCACAGAAAAGAAGCATAGCTTCTTTAGAGTTTAGTAAAGACTCTAGAGAACTTGGCAAGGGCAGGGTTCACTGTATTTGACATTAACAGCCATCAGTATACGTGATTTGGGCAACAAAATACTGCTCAGCACATAGCAGTTAAGTTCAGTTCTAACTCTAAGAATGCCAGTGGAGGAGCAGGGCTTAAAATTCAGTACCAGGAAAGAGTGTATTTGAAAAACTATTTCTGCTTAAAATAAAAAAAAAAAGCTTAGGTAAGTGCCCATGAATCCAATTAAAGTAATTTTTAAAAACTTAATATTTGTGTCCTACAGAGGGAGACAAATCTTCTGAAACAAGTGGACACAGAAGAGAGTGAGCAGAAGGATAAAGGCAAAGTTGTACGGGTTCCCTCTCTGAAAAGAAAAACATCTGACAAAAGGAATACACCACCAAAAGTGACAGCGATAAAGAGCACAACACCACTGCCATCTGTGCCCTTACCCAGCTTGTCCTGGAGGGCCCCACTTGAAACTATTTTCTCCCCTGTCGAAAAGTCTCCATTGACATTCCAACAATTCGTTGCTGGGGGAGTCCAAGAAGTGCTGAACATCAACAAAACAGAAATGAAAGCTGAGAGGAGGCTCAGTGAGATTAGCACTCCACCTACACCAAAGATGTTGGGCCCACGAGCTACATCTTTGGAAAGTCACAGCTCTTCACACTCTGGTTTACCTCCTACTCCCATAAGCCAGCAATGCAGCAGCAGTGTGTCAGAATCGTATGCCACCAGCCTTTTATCACCTCAGGAAAAAAGTGCTAGAGGCTTCTCTTTCTCCAACCTGCAGACAAAACTAACGGCAGCTCCACCTGAGGCTGGCCAGAGGTCACTAGATAAATCACCAGACTTACTGCTGTCTAACTCCTCTTGGGAGAGACCAGAGAATACATCTTCAGTAAGTCCCAGGGATTCCTGGCTCTCTCCCTACAAAACTGCAATCCCATGCTAGTTAAAGTAAGGAAATACAGGAGGTTCTGTGTGAAAGTCACAAAGATCACTGTACAGTGGGCATTTCAGTGGATGCACTCGTGGATCCAAACAGCAGGAGGCATTTTATGTGCCTTTGCAGTTGATAAACTTTCAAAAAAAACAGTTAACGTAAGCAGCTAGGTATAGCTTAAAAGCATTTTTGATTTGCTCAGCTTTATAGCCTAGGTCTTGACAACTGTATTGTTTTCTGGTTTTCTTTGCTGAACTAGAAGGTATTCATGCTGCTGGATACTCAGTAGAGTACATAACAAGAGCCAGCAGATGCTGTCTCACAAAGAGTCAAGACTGCTGATTTACCCACACCCTCTGTGGGAGGTGGTGGTGCTTAGCATCCACTGAATTTAGAAGTCAGAGGGAGGCAGGACTTAGCGACACCAAAGAGGTGACCAAGTGCAAGACTAGAACGAGCAACTCCTGTTTGCTCACCCTGGCAGGATGTTAAATCCCAGGCTCACTGTTAGCTCATGGACAGGTAAAAATTGTTCCCTTCCCCTCTTGCACTTTGAGAGGAATGTGTTTTGTCACGTATCCCAGTGTACCAGTACAACACTATGCATTGGTGTAACTCAGTATTATTGCAGGGGTAGTACGAATAACTTTAGCAATTTAAATTCTGAATTGTATTTAATAATATAAAAATAATGTTAATTAATTAATACACCATGATAGAGCAAATTCCATTAACAAATTGTTCTAGAAGGACATGAATTCTTTTCATTTAGGTAGTATATCAGAGATGTAACTGCAACCTAGAGAGGATTTCTAGCTGTGCTGTGAACGTAAAGGCTAGAGGCAGTAGAAATAAGTTTCTCTGTGTGGAATTTATCTAGAAAGACCTTCAGAAATTATAACACTAGTGTAAGGGCCATTTTTAAGTTAAGCAGCAATGTTCTTGTGTGTCTCAGGTTTCTGCAAGTCACCAGCGCATGGAGGGATTCCTAGAAAAGAGAGACCAGCTCCTTCCAGGAAGACAACAGGTAGAAACAAATGCCATCACTCTGGGTTAATTCATCTCTCCTTGAGCTGTAATCCAGATCTGGTCTGACTCAGGACTGTGGGTTTAATTTAGTTACTACTAAAATTCATGGTTTGTTGGCAGAGGAAGCCCTCACTTCCATGCTCCCAATGATCATAATTTCTAACTGTGCTAGAAGAGAATGAAGGCTTCTGTTTATCTTTGAAGAAGTGGTTTGTTTAATCCAGAGCTGAATGAAACTGTAATCTAAATTCTCATCCTGGGAAAGAATATCACTTCAGGTCAGTAGGCTAATGATCATAACAGGGCACGAAATTTTCTAATATTTGTCACTAATCTGTAGACACCCGAGTGTTTCCTGAGGTATTGCGTGTAAACAAGTTGCCTTGGATTGTTTGTCCCATGGAATATTTCCTCTGAAACTTCTAAGTTGAAAGACCTCTTTAAAAAATTTAATCTGGTATGAACTCCGTCTTCTGGAAGAGAAATTTAGTAATTCTTCTCTTCTGGATACACTGAATTTAGTCTGCTGTGATACTGAACTTCCACCTTACCAAACAAGAAAAACTATGACTTACCTTCCTCAGGACTTTTTCCTTCCTTTTCTCCGAATGACCAGATTGTCAGCTTGATTCACTGACATAACAAAATAAGAATATACACAAGTAATAGAGTCCTTCATCCAGAAGGGTCTCATGGCACTAGACTAACCTTTCACTGGTACACAGCTGGGGTAGGAAATAGCAGCTACTTCTGCACAGTAGCATTCCACTGGGGTTACTCTAGGAAATGAAGAAGAATTCAGCAGCCATGTTAGACTGAAACCATATACTTAACAAAACTAGACTGTGACCAGCAGACAAGGGCCAGCATTCCAGCTGGAAAAAAAAATTGAGATTTTAGTGGCCAGAAATAGATGTAACTTTGATTACCCACCTTCTCTGAAAGATGTGGCTGACCACAACATGGTGTAGAGCTTGCTTGCACCATGCTTTGGTGCAAATATCATTTGTTCAGTCCTGAGTCACAGAGAGACCCTTCCTGAATCACCCACACCAGAAACTACAGCAGGTCGTGTTTTTCTAGGAGATAATCATGACTAAGAGATCTTCTGTGACCATAATCTGGGAAGCTGCACATGAAAGATTTCATTAGTCCAATGAAATATATAGCTAATAATTGGATTTTGTTACCATTTCTATTCATGTAGCCAGGCTCAAGGTCTTGGAAATCCTTCTATGTGAAACTTGATGGATTAAAGCTGGATTTCTATAATGATGAAAAAGAAGCATCTAAGGTAATTTGTTTTTTGAATCTTTCTAGTAATGTCTGTGTTTCCCTATCTAAAAATGTGTTTAAAAGAAAATAGAGTTAACATTTGCTTTGGTTTGGGGCTGGGGTAATCAGTGAAATGTGAGCTAAGTGAAAATTCAACCATTGTTCAACTGACATCAATTGTAAGACAGAATAATAAACTTTCAGAAATTTTCAAACATATTCCTTATAAGAAGTATCTTATTCAAGAATTGCCTTGAAGATATAACACAATAGTCCATTGTTCCTCTGTGGTTCTTCCTATTCAGTGATCCTAGTTATAAAGTTGGAAGCAGAAAAAGATAGTATGGGTGTGTAGTCAGCCTGGTATGGAGGTTGGTATGGAACTGAATCCTAGCAGAAAAAATGCAGAAGACATTTGTTTTAATGTCATCCTCCTTCAGAACGTATCTGCGCTCCTGTCCCTGAGCGTTCCTGGTGCCAAATGTGAGAGGCTTGTCAATTACATCAGGAAAGAAAATGCCTTCACGTTGCGGTAAGTCTTATGGTGAAATGCACTAATAAAAACCTACACAGCTACCTGTATGGTTGTATTTGCCTACAGTCACCTAAGACTGTATGTTGTTAGGAGGTGTAACTGAAATGTTTTACAGTGCTTGCCTCGCTCCTAAGGACAGGTGTAAGGCAAGACTAACTAGAATTCACCTTCTCCTTATTTACAGGCTGAGAGATGGGGCAGAGTATTTCTTTGCAGCACCTTCTCAGACACTGATGGAGGACTGGCTGCAGTCACTGCAGAATAACATAGGTACATTCTCATTTCCTTCAAGAATGAATGGTGTTCTTAGCAAGTGATGGTGAGAGAAAGAGAAGAGAAGGAGAAGGTGTCCTTAGTCTGCGGCATTTTGAACTGTCCTCTGTTAGACAGCAGTACGCAAGGCACCCGCCACCTTGTCATGTAATGACCTGCCAGGAGAATGCCCAGGGTGGCTTGCAAAGCAGCCTCTCAGTTGCACTGCGGCCGGCATCAGGTTATTCCCAGGGAGGCGCCTTGCCCAAGGGCCATATTCATCCTTTTAATAAGGGCTTGCTTTGGATCTTGATTAACAGCTTTTGTTCTGAATTTTGATCTCTTTCTGGACACCTCACTAGGCTGTGGCTTACTGGAAAGGAAGCCAGAGCATAATTATAACGATGTTCAGAGGGAGTTGTTAGGTACGCAGAAATGGCAAATCTGCCTCTAACACTACCTCAGAAGGTTTTTATTGGTGTTCTTTGACTCTGCAGGACAGAGTAACAGATCACATTCCATAGTGGTGGTGCAGCCTTTCACTCCAAACACAGAGACCTCCCAGACAAGACTGTGGGACTTTCCAGACAGAGACTCTGATGAAAGGCTGACCAGCAAAAGCTCACTCCTGAGGTAGGAGCTCTGCACCACACGGCTGAAATGACGTCTCTCCTGTTTGTGCTTAGATAGCAGTCACCTAAAAAGGGAGAGAGCCCTGACATCAAAAAGTCCCACTTCCCTGTCACTAATCCAGTAAAATATATTATTCTTGAGTGTGATCCAGCCTCAAATAATTTGAGTCATTTATGATATGCTACAGCCAGTTTTTAAAAATGGGCCTCACTGTAGTCAGCCATGTCCTGTCTGTGGTTGAGGACTTAAAATTAGGACACCCAAAGGGATTCTTGTATCACCTGTTGAGACTGGGTTACCTGTATGCTCAACAGAGAGAGACTTGTTCCAACAAATGAGGGAATCGGAGCAGGAATCCACAATAGGTGCCTTGGATTTTCCTCTGAACATTCCCTCCAGCAGGGTCTGAAAGAAACCCAGCCTCCTAATTTAAGGAGCCAAACCGGTTGTCTAAAGTTGCAGTTTGAATACGTTCCTCAAAGGCTGTTTTGAAAATCTGAGCACAGGCACGCAAAACGCAGCCACAGCCAAATTGGGAAATTTGGCCTGTAGCATAAATCAATTTCTGTTGCCTGTGGAGTCTGTAAAAATCTTACAGACGATGATGTGAAATCCTAGTCCCTCTGCCTGGTAGATTTTTGCTGCTGAGCTAGATGCCTAACAAGTTCTTACATATACACAGTGACTTAAACTCCCCCAGATTGTCCCTGATTTTCTGGTGATGCCTGTTGTTGATAGGAGAACGCCTTCCTTCAAAATCAAACCAGAGAGAGAGTCTGCAGGATTTTCCAGAGATTTTAAGGAAGATGGGACTGCAGTGACACGAGCCTCCATCACCACCGTGAGCCTGGAACAAAACTCCCTCCATCGCTACTAGAAGCAGGAGGAGAAAAATGACATTTGTCTCAATGAATACCAGACCTCTCACTGTTATATCCTAACACAGACCTCTGGAAATGTATTGATATGTTTTAAGTTAATCACTACCCTTGGAACTTATTTTAATTATGTATTAAATCTACTGAAGCCATTAAATATAATTAAACAGGACTGCAGCTGGTATACTTTTGTGTACGCGATGACTCTGTCATTCATCATATCACCTAAGTGACCTCTACTCCAAGTTACCTAATGGAGTTGCAGCAGGACGTTTAAGCCAGACAGCTCAAGTGAAGTGACTCTGCGAGACAGAAATGGGGAGCACAGAGCAGAGCACGAGGTGCAAGCTGTGACTGAACAGCAGCCACCTGCAAGCAGCTTTGCAGATATCAATGGACAAGATTTAAGAGGGTTGGGTGGTCTGTACACCACAGAAGCAGAAGTCTCAAAGGGGACATTTGTTATATAATTCCTGCAGCGTTTTGTAGTCTCCACAGTCTTTCATTTTTACAACACATTAACCAACGATTCCCTAACTATTTGCCAATTCGTTCTGAATGAGGTTACCAGGAAAAATAGTCCTGCAGTGTTATTCATTTTTAATGGAATCTGAAACTAAAATAATGCATGAACTATCAGTCTTTCCATGTAAAAGGAGAGGAAAGACAGGATAGCAAGGAGGAATTCTAGTCCCCAGACCACTGCTCTGAGAAAGACCAAAAAACTAGGCTGACTAACAAGAGCCTGTTGGGAAGCTGAGTTGAGCTGGAATTATGTAATAGCCTTTTAGGGAAATACAGGGGAAGGAAAAAAAATGCGCTATACTAGGTTTTCTGTCTCAACTTGTTCTCATTACACTATTGGCCTTTTTCACTCTTCTAAATTCCAATAGCTGAACCTGTCTCACGTGCACATGAATTGCCAAATGTTTATCCCCACACTGCATGCAGCGACGTCCCAGCATGATGCAGCAGCAGCAGTACCATAAAGATAGATGACCACGTCAGTAGGAGTCTGTTCTTTTGAGCAAGAAGTATAATGCTTACTTTGAAAAGATACCGCGCCTTGGGCTAAATACAGAAGTGCTGGTGGGATGGGAGGTCTGGAGGCCTGTAGTTAGTGTCTTACTCAAAGCCGAATAATCATCAGTAGATCAGGGCAGCTATGGTTTTGTTGAGACCAGCCTTAAAAACTCTACAAGACTGTAAATTCCACAGTCTCTCTGGGTGACCTGTTTAGTGTTGCTCTGCTCTGAGTGAATTTTTTCCTGAAGTTTCATATGAGCCTTCCAAGTCATGACTTGTGCCTGTTGTCCCCCACACCATTACCGAGAAGGGCATGGACCCATCTGCCTTCTGCCTGCACTTCAGCACCTGTAGGTGCTGTTGCACTGCCTTCTCTTTTGCCAGACTATGCAAGTGCAGCTCTACCTGTCTCCCCTCGTAGGCTGTGTGCCCTCAGACCCCTGATCATCTTGATAGCCCTCCACCACACCCATTTCAGTCTCTCTGCTTCCCCCTTGAACTGGGCATCCCCAGACTGTTCACTATATTGCATGTATGTCCTCATCACTCCTGACTAAAAGGGGGGTTGCCCTCCCGACATAGCCTGTGATGGGGTTTGCTTTATTTGCGCTGCTTACTCATACTGACCATGGCGCCCACTGTAACTGCCAGATGTTTCCAGCAGAGCTGCTACTCAGGCAGTTGTTGCTTAGTCCATGCTGACACAGGGGCATATTCTGCATCTGGTGCTGAGTTTTGCGCTTTTCCTTGTTTAATTTCATGAGATTTCCATTGGTCCAATCCTCAAGTATTCTCAAAGTCTTCTGGATTGAAGATCTGCCATTTCTCATGCCAGCTGCTCCCTGATTTTTTAGTATTGTCCCCAGATGTACCGAAGATGTGCTCTACCTCATTGTACAGCTCACTGATAAAGTCATAGAACAATATTAGTCACAGTATTTGCACCAGGATACTCCATTTGTCACCAGCCAAGGTCTAGAAGTCAAGCCATTAATCATTGCCACTGTAGAAGGCAGCTCAGCCAGTTTTCAAGCCATCTAACAGTCTGTTTATTCAGCAAGACTTCCATAACTTCCAAATGAGAATGCTGTCAGAGGCAAGAGACAAGCCTTACTAACGCCGAAGTATATTACATCTACTTTTCTCCACATTACCACCTACCCAGTCATTTCACCATGAAGCACACTAACATGGTCCAAGCCTGATGTCCCCTTAGCAAATCCCTGCTGAATATTCCGCATTGCTGCCTTGTCCTTCATGTGCTTGGAATGAAGTCCAGGAGGACTTGCTGCATGATCTCAGCAGTGGCTGTGGTGAGGCTGATTGGCCTCATACACAAACCAGTTGTACTGGGTTTGCATGGAAAGGGTTTGGTAGCAGGGAGGGCTGCAGGGATGGCTTCTGTGAGAAACTGCCAGAAGATTCCCCTGTGTCCGATGGAGCCAATGCCAGCTGGCTCCAAGACAGACCTGCCACTGGGCAAGGCCAAGCCCATCACCAACAGTGGTAGCGCCTCTGGGATAACGCATTTAAGAAGTGGGGGAGGAACCTGCAGCAGGAGAGAAGAGTGAGACAATGTGAGAGAAATAACTCGGCAGACACCGAGACCAGTGAAGAAGGAGGGGGAGGAGGTGACCCAGGTGCCGGAGCAGAGATTCTCATGTAGCCCATGGAGAAGACCATGGTGAGGCAGGCTGTGCCCCTGCAACCCATGGAGGGCCATGGTGGAGCAGACATCCACCTGTAGCCCGTGGAGGACCCCATGCCAGAGCAGGTGAATGCCCAAAGGAGGCTGTGACCCCATGGAAGCCTGCGCTGGAGCAGGCTCCTGGCAGGACCTGTGGACATGGAGAGAGGAGCCCATGCCGGAGTAGGTTTGCTGGCAGGACTTGTGACCCCGTGGGGGACCCACGCTGGAGCAGCCTGTTCCTGAAGGACTGCACCCCATGGGAAAGACCCACTCTGCAGCAGTTAATGAAGAACTGCAGCCTGTGGGAAGGACTCATGTTGGAGTGGTTCATGGAGAACTATCTCCTGTGCGAGGGACCTCACACTGGAGCAGGGGAAGAGAGTGAGGAGTCTCCCCCCCCCCCCCCCC
>Ga0065711_1049747_pt1 | contig 11148 bp, 9 predicted proteins | sample Hoacrofraction12_FD_59098 | JGI IMG/M metagenome (GOLD analysis project Ga0065711, IMG submission 59098) | Hoatzin crop microbial communities from Cojedes, Venezuela - Epithelial fraction 12 v2 (version 2) | ecosystem: Host-associated > Birds > Digestive system > Esophagus > Crop | place... | reverse complement strand
AAAAAAAAAAAAAAAAAAAAAAAACCAGTTAGGTCAGCAGTCCTCAGTTCTTGCACCTTAGGGACTTCTACACTACCCGTTACCCACAAGATTTTAGCCTGTTGCTTTGGCAGCATTGAAAGCCAGGTCTGCCCTGTGGTCCAGAGAGGTAGAGATTGCAAAATACAGTGCTAGGCCATGCTTCTTGATGAGTATAGTTATGTGGGGGCCAGAGTTGTTCACCACTGTGTACGATTTCCTGGGGATGGGGATTATTTTTGTACTGACACTGTACCAGAGCTGGCTCAGACATAGTTTTTAAGTAATTCTTTGACTATGAAGTATAGGAACTGTGCAGAGACTCTTTTGTGCTATCGTTTGATGGCAGTTAATATATTAATTCATCTGTTTTGTAAGTGTCCAACTGCCATGCTGGCAGGGCTGAACATCAGTGTGTAAATGAGCACCTTGCCAGAAATTCACCTGTTAAACAAAAGACCAGGAGTCTGGAGTAAGACTTAGCTGCTTTGTGTATTTATATGGACTTTTACAAATTGCATGAATGACTGTTACTTTGATGTTCAACCAAGATTACTTTATGCTCAGGCCCTCAAAGTTTTTGTAACTTAATGCACGCAATAGAGAGCAAGAGACCAGGGCAAGTTTGTGTCCAGGGAGATTGCGGCATGGGACATACATATGTCTTAACTGGTCTTATAAATTATTCTCTCTTTCCCTGGAGAAGGTAGAAAGCTGGTTTTTTTCCATTCAGATCTTAAATTTTCCTTCTCTACAGAAATTTTGCTGTTCTTTTGCACGTTATATAGGTAAGAATCCTCATAATTTAGCCAGTTGTTATCTCATGAGAGTCATCCTATAACATCACCCTTTATCTGTGCTGCCAGCTTTTTCTCTCCTGAATTTTAATGCATTCTAATGTCCTCCATAAAATTCCCAGAACTGCCTTACTACTGAAGATAAGGGGCATGTCTTTCCAGGTGTGTAAGCTAAACTTTTTGTTGCTGTGCTGATTTTATAGAGAGATTTGGCATTTTCATATTGCTGACTGCTTTCAACCTATGGGTTTTTTTCTGATTCCTTAGTTAGTGACCTAGACAAGACCGAGCTTCATCATGTTTGGGTTGTTCTGTTTTTTTTCCTGTTGTATTCTCACTGGTTCTGCACACAAGTGTGTGTATCTGGGGTTATATTCCAGTTGTTTTTTATACTGAGATGTTCTAAGGGCTCTGACCCCCAAGTTTTGATGATTTATGCTGAGAGTACTTCAAAAGTTTTCTGCCCATGGCTGACTATCATAACTTTATGCTGGTTATCACATCTATGCAAGGGGTAATACAGTGAGCAGTCAGTCTGCTTCCCAGCTGCTGCAGTCAGTAGTATAGTGTGTTATCGTAAATCACAATTGATTTCAGCTTATGTTAATGCGTCAAGCTGTGACCTCTAGCAGCTCTGAGCTCAGATTCACAATCCTTGCTCCAGTGAGGAAGTTACCAGCACCATAAAGTGGAGATAACTAAACTCTCAGTGCACTCAGGTTAATCCAATAGGAACCATAAATAAATTTGCTAGATTAATTCTCTGTGAGTTACAGGAGAACATGTCTCTTAAAAGTGGAAGAGTTCACAGTATCCTTTCCGCACTGTCCTGGTGAAGCCTGGCGGTTCATTGCTAAAAAGGTATGTTCCAACAAAATTGAAGAGCAGCGTGGGCTCTAATTCACTGTGTGGATCAGCCAACATCAGCCTCAGAGTGCTTCTGAACTGCGGTAGAGCTCCTGCGTTGTAGGCAGGTTTAGTCTTCACTCTGCCATTGAGATAGGAATCCGTCTTAAACCTTGCCTTTGGAAAGATTCCTAGAGCCAGTTATAGGGTCTGGATTCAGTTCTAAATTTCCCAAAGTGGTGAATGTTTGGAACTGCACTCTTTGTGGGGTTGAAGCTCTAAAACAGTGGAGCTATTTCATAAACCTCTCAGCAGATCTGATTAGCTCAGGCTTAGCGCAGTACTGTGTGGCTTCTGGTTCAGAGGTGATTTTTGTCTGTCTGGCTCTGATGTGGGCAGAGCTTCTCATCAGCCTGGAAAGTGCTGTGTAAACATGCCAAGGTCTTGCAGAGTGCTGAATAATGCAATCGTAACACACCTCTGCAATGTTTACAATATAAATCCAATTTGTAAATATCAAATACGGGTTTGTACATGTCATGTTTCTAATTCCATATCTGGTACTTCCCGTTTTCTTAGTAATCACTTCAGACATCTGGAGTGTAAGAAAAGGTACAGATGTAGAAAGGTAGGCAAGTCTTTACCTTCTCCTTCAACGCTTCCAACTCTGCATCTGTAATTTTCCATGGCGTCTCTCGCTTTAATTTCTCGGCGGTTGTTATATCTTTGCAGCTTTCATGGAGGCGATATGGTTCAATCATCTCTTCAAAGAATTTCCAGCTGAAACAGGAATTACAAAGGAGGCTTTGCTGCAGGGTGTGAACTCACTAAGTTATTACGCAGACACTGTATATGGCAGGCCCACTGACTATAGCTGTAGTGCAAAATGCAAAATCTTTATTCTTTGCTATGTTGTGCCCCAAGTTATAGCTGTGCCAATTCAGTATGTTGTGGTTATTTGAGGATAATTAAAAGGTTATTTGAGGATAATTAAACACTGCATTTGGCCTGTTATAGTTGCAGAGAATTTTCTGCATTTTCCTGGTTGTAGCAAAAATAGGGAAAATATTTCAACCGTGACTCCAAAATGCAGTATATTGGTTACTAATGTTAGCAACAAATATGGGTCTCCTCATAAATACTGAGCTTTTATTATTATTTTATCATTAGCTGGAGCAATTGCCTGACTGATACAGTGTTACAGTTTTAATGAGATGGAGAAACAGGTGATGTAAATCTCCTGTGGCAAGGGGCTGAAGGAAATGCTGGAGGTTTTTTGCTGTATGGGGGCTCAGATTTGTGTTTATTTCCCAACTTTTCCACATATTTTCTCTCTAAATTTTAGTTTGTCTCTTCAAGCTTTTGGCTGACATCATCTGAAGAAGCTTATCATCCTTCTGTACTTGCCTGCTTGCCACTTTGTGGAAAGATTTTATCATCACACAGAGACCCCAGGGAGTTTCTTTTGTATTAATGTGTGTTTCTATGAGCGCTTCATGGTGACAGGCCTTGCTGTGAAGTGAAACAGGAGGCTGGGCACAGGTTGGACTTTTCTATATGGCCAGGAAGTCAAGAGATGGGTTAAAGGCTGTGACATGCAGCAAGTGATGCTATTGTTGCTAAGTCGCCAGGGAGTTTGTCAGCATCCTTAGTGTCTGTTTCAGTATGTAAAATAGCGATAATCCTCTTATTATCAGTGAAGTGAATGGGATGCCAGCTGGGAGAGACATACAGTGGTCTAGCAAGTGTCTGGCACAATATTCACTTGTTCTGTTCAGATAGTGCTGATGCAGCAAATGTGTTTGGTTTTTATGTTAACGCCAGATATTAATTCTTTTTTATAGCTTTTGTTTCTGTAAAATCACTGCATAGTACTGGAAAAAGAGAAGTATTCTGCACAGTTTTTTATATATAATTAAAAAATATTAACTGAGAGATCAAGATGGCACTAATACGTGACTTTAGGTATCTAGTAATAAAATCTTCATATTCTTTAATTGCATTTCCTAAGTCAAAATCTCTAATGCACTGTAGAAATACCGGTGAATCTAACATTGTTTTTGCAAAGTTGTGTGTGTGTGTAGAAATGGGACACAGAAGGATTAAGAGACTAACCTGAGAATGCACTTGAACTCAGAGGAAAGGCTTTGGGTGGAGAAGAGGAGCCCTTTGACTGTGAAATAGCTATGGAGCTATCAAGAGGGGAGCAAGGGATGGGATGGAAGAGAGCATAGCAAGGTGAGAACATTTTCAGAGGATCTTTAAGACTAAGAGCAATATTGTGAATTGAGTTAGGATTCAGTTATTCCCTGAGCAACCTGCTATATACTTTTGTCTACATAAAGCAGAAGAAATAGGTGATTTTTATAGGGATATATTTTAGAAAGCAAGAACTTGAAGATTTTTGGTGTTTTTGGCTAATACAGTTGAAGGTGGAGCTTCCTGAGCACAGTTTTACCACCTTCCTGATCTCTGCCTAAGAGCATTAATCCTGCAGATAAGTTAATTTTTAAAAACACTGAACCTTCATTATATTTGAGTGATAAAGGAGTGTTATAATATTTTTCTTGTGGGAAAGGAGAAGTATGTTTATGTTTGGCCAGAAAAATGTTAAGTTTATGAATTCGTGGTAAAACCCAGGCAGCTGAGTTGGCAGAGATGGAAAGTTTACAAGAGAACTGTGACTGAGTGAATAATATGATGAAGTCTGTTGCAACCTAAGTAGATATGAAAAGCCATCGTAAAATGCCTGTTTAGTGGCTCATAAGTATGGTGTCTTATTAGCCTTTATTACAATCAAGTCTTATCATTGCAACATAAAGAAAAAGGCTGCCCATAGTTTTGACCCTTTGAGTTGTGATTGTTAAAAGGTTCTTTTCTTTTTCCTGCTTTAGGTACTTAGAAAATGATTGCAATAAAGTGAAAGTGTTACTTTTTGTGGTGTGTTTTGTTTGTTTTTTTTAAATGCTCAGCATAGAAGGAACAAGCTCCTGCTAAAGGCCGGCTGCTAAATAATGGATTTTGGTAATGTTTCTTACCTCTCTTTGTTGGGCTTTATGTTGATATCGCAAATGATATTAATATCAGCAAATTTTATTCTGAATTTGCTTAGAAGTGAAGCCATCCTGAAAACAAAAGAAAGAACATTTTATCACTATATTCGAGTGCCTTGCATCAGAGAGCACTCATAAATGAGTTAAGATATCAAACGCAGTTGTCTCGTTATCTTTAACTATATGACAAATTACTTTAAATGCTTTAGTGTTTTGGTTTCCAATTACAGAACTGGATTGATGTGATTGCTGTAGTATAATTCATTTAACTGATGATTGATGAAAATAACAAAATATGGAAATGAATAGCAGACAGAGGGAAGAGTGTTTATGTTTTGGGGAAAAAATGGTAATTTAAGTATTTGCAAAGGCTTGAATTATAAAGGAAAAATTTTCAAAATACAGTAGGACAGAATTCTCCAATACTTAGAAGAGCCTTCTGTTATTCTATTATTATCAGATTTCTGTGCATGGAGTATGTACAATACTGGCAGTGTATGTGTTGATGAAAATTTGGTCCGGAAGGTTGATGTGCAATACCTAATGAATAATTTTCATTTATGAATTTCTATTGATCGTGGGGTTTTTTACATATTTCCATAAAGGAGAATACTTTGCTTTTCTGCCCCAACTGGCAGGAGGAATAGTTTATAGCTTTGTCTGTGTTTGTGCTGAGGTTAGAGAGGTTTAGTTAAGTCAGTTTTGCCTTTGGTTGAAACATGGTTGGGAACTTCTTCGCCCCCCCCCTTCCCGCCCCTTTTTTCTTAAGGTAATCTTTGGAATTTGAAAAGGTTAGAAAGTTCCTAGGAGCAAACCATGATAGAAATGCATATTTGCTTATGACCTGAGAATTTACTTGTTTCTTTTTTTGTAGAAGAACATACTGCTTATATAAATCTTGATGTCCCTTGAGGCAATCCTTGTTTTGAACAGCAAAAAGAGCAAAATCTCAACTTCTGTAGAAAGGTTTTAATATTTGGGGAATTACATGTTAGCAAAAGTCTAGATAAATTTATATTCTGAATTGGAAATACAATGGATGGCATTGTACTTGGATGTTGTTGTATTAGGTCTACCTAGGGAGTGGAGTAGCCACCCAGCCTCCGAATTTGTCTCTTTGAAGGCTTCTGTGTGTGTGGGTAGAATATGCTGTTGAGGAAAGCTAGCGTTTGGGTAGAAAAAGGCACAGGTATGGTTTTCTTGGAGACAAACTAGGTCGTTGTGAACTGTACTGACCATGCTGTTCGCTCAGGCTTTTGTAGGACAAACAGTGTATACAGGTGCTGGAACTGTCTCTGTGAAGATCTGTCATGTTTTGACAAATCCTGTTTGATGTCAAAGCCTCCTACTTCCTCTCAACAAAATTTGGTGACTTGAGTGCTGAGATCCAGGAGCCGGTTACAGCCCCGAGCAGCCAAGCATGGGCAGATTCCGGACAGGGAGCAGAGAACACTTCCCTGCAGGTACTTGAGCAGCTGTAAGGCTTTTTTTACCCTGTGATAAGAATAGTTTGTACAAACACTTGTGAATCTCTTCCACAGAAGTATGTTAACTTTAGGGTAATCCTCGCAACTGACAGAACTATTGAGGAGTAAAATTTGCTTTATGTGAAAGCAAAAGTTTAAGGGAGCATCCCTGTAGCAGCTGTCTTTCAGAGGCACTGTGTTGTGATCGTAGTGACACTGGCTAAATTCGCACTCCTGCCCTTGCATCCTTCTCGCTTGTTTTCCACTGGAGTTTTGATTGGATATGTTGTTTTTAACTGGCTACATGGTGGTGCTGCTTTTTTGTTAAACAGTTACTGACTTGGATCCCAAATTGGCCTGCTTCCCCCAGTGGTGAAATGGTTGTGCCTCTAGTGTGTAAAGTGCTTCGGAAGGAAAGGTCCTATATAAAGTGATGGCGAAAATAAGTTTATATTAGTACCTTTCATTTGCTTGAAGGCAAATAATGATTATGAAATCTAGACTTTTTTTTAAAAAGCGAAGTCAAATCTACTTTGTCTTAAAGTTGATTAACTTACTCTTTAACTTTATATTTTACCACAGTTAATCATATTTATGTGAGCTATCTGTCTATGGTATTTGCATATGAGAAGCTTCATGTGTAATTTGACTTACTGTTAACTGGACAATCTCATGTAAATCCCATAAAACTAATTATATTCTCATTACAGAGTGCGGACCGCTCTTCTTAGAGAAGGGAATATGAGCTATTAAAGGGAAAAATTGCTGGGTGTGAGTTTCCTTTGGTAACCACCATTTACACTGAGCCTTGAGGGCTATGCCATAAGCTGAACACCTTTCTATCAAGTACATCTTTTTTTTCATGCTGCCCACAGTACAACAAACCAGTTGTGCTGAGAAATTCCCAGCTTCCTACTGTATATGCATTATATTCAGCATCCATTCAAACCCTTTAAATAGTGAGAGAAATAGTTATATTTACACTAGTTTTTCTTCTTCAATCCTATTGACTTTTCCTCCAGTGAAGATCCTTAATTTGCAATTTTTCCATTTCTTCCTGATAGTTAGAATGTAAGGAATTAGGATTGTTAGACCTGGAAGAACATATAAAATTGCAGGAAGATTGAATTACTGCATTGTGTGGTAAAAATTTCATCCTTCACTTCGGCAGTGTTGGACCTAAGTTAATCTCAAAGCACTTAAACCAGACAGAAAACTGACTACGTAATCTTAAAAGAAAACAGTTTTGTGCAAATTCCCAAGTCTGTTTTTATATTTGGTAACACAGAAATCTCTCTCCCTGCAGTTCTTACTTGAATTCCTTACCTCCATCATCGAACAGCCACCAAATGTCAATTGTACCTTTTCCTTGCTTCTTTTTAAATTGAGTGCTGGCTTCTAGCAGCTTCTGATTGAATTCACCCACATGCATTGACTGTATTGTGTTAATGGTGCTCTCTGTAATAAGAAAAAATGTGGAAGGATTTCTGACAAGTGAGGCAACGACTAACTTTAGGAAGCCAAGTGGAGAGAAAGCTTCAGGAAAATGAACTGTTCCTGACATAATTTCTATACTTGAAATCTGAAAAAAATTACAGTGCAGATGCTATGGTCACTTAATATACCAATATGCACAGGAACCAAAGCTTGTGTAATGCTTTGCCACTAGATTATAACCTCCTGAAAAGGGTTACTTGATTATTTGTTGTCTGGATCTCTTTAGTTAACCTAAAATTCACTGGGGCCTTAAAAAGCAATTGGGAAATACCTGATTTTAGAAGTAAATAGCGTCATTTTTCATCATTTACAAGCTCAGCTGTCTGTTGTAAAGTAGATGTCTCCCTGAAATGCATGGCAACAGTGGACAAAGAGAGCTAAGGTGAAGCCAAGACTGGAAAGCAGAAAACATAAGCATATGTGGCAACTTCTGTGTGCTAAAGAGGGTTGTTGTTAATTGAAAATAAACTTTGATGCTTGCTGTTTGCTAGGCTGGCTTTAAAAGGTACAGTCCTGCCTACGTACTAACAATATCTTCTCTCATTGCATCTTTTGAAGCCTGAGGCTTTATTACTGCTTCTCTTTCAATGATTTCAAAGAGACTGTGTCAGAGCAGTATTTTAAATGGAGTAGACAGGCTTCTTTAGAGGTTTTACTCTGATCTGCTAGGTTCTGAAAACGTTTTTTCTGGTTTTCCTGTATTTCTAGAGTGTGGACAGGATAGTTCTAAAACAGTTACTGGCTTTCCTCTACAGTTCGAGCATCTATGCGGAAAGATGCACCAGCTCTGGGGAGCACGAATGTACAAGCAAAAGGGAGAGGCAGGGATATTTATTAACATCATCTATCTCATATATAGAGCCAAAGTGTGTAATATGTATTTCCTTTATGCCTTTCCGAACTAAGTCGAAAAGGGTGGTTGAAACAGGGGTGCACATTCTTGTGGCATTTGTTATAAAAATATATTCTACTGAAGCCTGCAAAATGAACTGGAGTCTGCCAAGTAAAGAACAATGACATTTTATGTTTTCAGTCTGTAGATCTTCTTGATACATCCGGCTGTGCATGCAACTCCCACAGGTAATAGTCTCTGCAGGTGAAAATTCTGAAAATACTTGTCTGTGTACAAGCATGGCTTCGGGTGGGTCATTATCATTCCAGCCTAGCAATTGTGAAATGAGACCTTTAATTCTCTCTGTATTTCTGTATCATTTTACTATATCTGAAATGTAATTTTGAATTCACCACCTATACATTTAAGTTATGTGTTAATTAGTTATTTGACAGCATTCTGTAAATATTCTTTCAGTACTTTTACCACCTTCATTTGTGCATTTTTATGAAATTATGTTTAGAATATAGAGCAGTAGTGCTATTTTTACCTGTTTTTCAGCTGGGTACTGGGTTTGTGTTTGTTGAGTAAAGTGAGATTGCTTGTACCCTGAATTTTGTGCATATGTTCCTGTTTTCTTTAAAGAGGAGAAAAAAAAGGCCTCTGTTTTAAAAACTAAAACCCAACAAAACAAAACCCAACTTGTTCTGTATTCCTCAAACTGTAATAACTGTGTGCTATTTTTGACAAGTAGAATTCAGCATAAGCTGAGCTGAGTGGCTCATCTAGCAAATGAGGGAGGGGGAAAAATTAGTTGTGTTGTACGAGGTAGTGTGCCCTGCCAGGAAAGGACGCTCGCTTAGTCCTGCATTACATGGTGGTGGCCACCAAGACAGGTTTGCACAGGGTAGGTCCTGTTCCAGGGGCTTCTGTGTGGCTCAGGAGTTTTCATCTTGGAGTCAAAGTCCAGTTTGCATATTGGTGAAAATGTGATGCATTGAAGGGCTGGAAAGAAGTTGTCATTTTGGAACTTACCCTGTTTTGTTTCATGTTTTGAGATATGGAGTGTGCTGGCTTTTCTGAAGAATCCGCAGATGCCACTTTTTGCTTCTTCAAAATCATTTTCTTTAATGGTAGCTTCAAGTGCCAATCTCTCCTGCTCCAGCTTCTCTAATTCCTCTGTATATTGGGAAAAGTAAGGAAACTGGTAACACATCATGTTCTATTTTAAATTAAATCACTTACTTAAAATAATGAAGGTGATGTAATTGCTGTTGTGGTACTTTGTACACAATGTAAAGCTGCTGGAAGAAAGGAAATACTTTAAAATGCTTTTTCTTGCAAACCAATAGGAAGGAGGAAGCTGAATTAATTTCTGGAATCCCTAACTTCGAGTGCCCACACCTCTAGCAGTGGTGTGTACTAAGGTGCTGCTCAGCTACTCTTGGATTTCTTCTTCCAGATCAAATTCAATCTTACTGTATTTTATACATGAGATACCATTTATTGAGTCAGGTTTGTGGGTTTGATTGGTTGGTTTCTTTCCCCAAGAATTTTAAAACACATTAGGGAAGCTTTTTCCGAAAGTGAGAAAGCTGAATTATTGAGTCCTAGCCCTTGGGTCCCTATTCTAAGAACAAGGTCAGGTGGCTTTGGACTTTGAGATTCTCAGGAATATGTGAGGATCCTGCATATGCGATCAGTTTCTATCCTGAAATATTTTTAATGTTTTGATTTTTTTCAACATGTGCTCCAAAGAGGTAAGATTTAGTTAACCAATTCTGTAAATTCAGTAATATAAAATAACATTTTCATCTTAGCAATATTAGACTTTTGCTGAGAAAAAGGTACCACATGTTATTGTGGACATATTACGGTGAGGCACTAATTAATATGATCCAGGCATTTGCCTGCAGAAAGCTTTTTTCATAAGGAAAACTTCTATTTGAGTAATACATGAACTAAGAGTGAGGTAAATTCATTTAAGACATTGTATTTAAAAAAAACCCCAAACCCTCACTAGATAGACATCGTTAGCTCTGTTGGCACTCTTGGTTGCCAACAGAAAAAAATATAATTTCTTTTCCTTTAGAATCCGTGACAGCCGTATGCTTCTGATTATTAGACATGATGATAGTCACTACCTTAATGGCTATTCGGAACTGGAATTTCAGTTTCTCTATTAAACAGAATGCTGTCGCGAGTAGAATAGAACACAATGATATTTTTCTTTTCCCCGGTACGGAGACGTTGTATCCGCTTCAGAACATTTCTACCTCTCTGAGGGTTTTTCTCCCCCTCCACACGTTCGTAGCTGATTGTTTGTGTCTCAGCACCCGGGGAGCGGCTGCAGCCGGTGGGAGCGCGGAGCGGGCGCTTGCCGCGGTGCCCTGGGGATGGGCTCCCGGCCCGACCGAGCCGCGGGGCCGCCGGGCTCCTGCCCCGGTAGCCGGCTACCCGCGTTGTTTAAAGGAGTCTCTGGGGCCTTTTAACTCCCAGAGGTGGTGTGGTTTTGAGGGCTGCGTCGCCCCCCAGGCCGCCCTCTGTAACGGGGAGCCCATCGGGCGGGGCGGGCTGGCAGCAGGCGGCGGCCGAGAGGCGGCGCGCGCTGCGTCGCGCCGGGCCCGCTCAGCGCGCGC
>Ga0065711_1049746_pt1 | contig 11149 bp, 5 predicted proteins | sample Hoacrofraction12_FD_59098 | JGI IMG/M metagenome (GOLD analysis project Ga0065711, IMG submission 59098) | Hoatzin crop microbial communities from Cojedes, Venezuela - Epithelial fraction 12 v2 (version 2) | ecosystem: Host-associated > Birds > Digestive system > Esophagus > Crop | place... | reverse complement strand
CCCGCCCAGCGGCGCCTCCCACCGCGGGCACCGGCACGGCGCGGCCGGCCCCGCCGTTACTGGCTGCTGCGGTCAGCTTAGTAACCCGCGTAACTCCCGGCTTCAGCTTAATACTCGTCTTTGTTCAGCTGGGGTTCAGCGAGCCCTAATGAACAAGACTGGGCCTTAGCTGAACAGTGGCACCCTGCAGCTCTCTCTAACCCACCCGCTCGGAGGCTGCACTCACATCTCGCACCAAAGACTCTGAATGTTTCACCAGTTCGCAGATACCTGGCTTTCTGAGACCTAAACCGGTATCAAGCCCTACGCTCTCTGGCAAGAGTGTCTTGTTCCCTCTTTCACCCCGTTTCCACTACCGAGCAGATGTTCCTGGGACATGAAGTCACACCTAAGTCCCACAATCTCCGTGCCAACAAACACCAGACATACGTGCTTGCAAAAGAAACATCACTGTAGTGTTCACAATAAAACAACCTAGAAGTGGCACGACAGCACTTGAGCCTAGTCCGCGGAACTTCACTTTCTTCACAAGCCTAACATGGACTGATTTCCTCCACAATTAGATCTGGAATGACTACAAGCTTCAGTGGAATCCAGCAGATTACGGAGGTGCTGAATTCATCCGAGTACCATCTGGCCAGATCTGGAAGCCAGATATTGTTTTATATAACAAGTAAGACTCTTGCATAGTTACATTCTTAATTCGGGAAGAAGGGGGGTGATGTTACTAGTTAAACAAAAATCAGCAGCAGGTTCACTAAATTAATGGAGAAAGCCTGCTTTTCAACACCCCCGTGTCCCACGCCTCCACGCCATCCACATCGGCAGCGCTGGGCAGGAGCCAGCTCCTAACCCGGAGCTACAAGCAGGCGGGACGAAGTCAGCTTGCTTTCCCCCTCCACGAGCCCCCACTTTTACTGTTATTTTTATCAGTGTCTACGCAGGAGGTGGCAAAAAATTCTCTCAGACTGGAGAGTTCTTGTGTGCGAGTCAGGCCTTAGCTAAGCTGAAAAACCCCTGCAAATTCTAGCTTTTTAGCAGTTAAACTCACAAAGAGACACCTTTAGAATAACACTGTTGACATATCAAAGCCACAGGTAAAGTTTACTTTGGATCTCAGTTTTTGAGACTGAGAGGAGGCAAACCATAAGCACGTGGATCCCTCTGCTGCGCAGGGAAGCAGTTCTCAGCGAGCGGCCTTCGCTACGCAGATCCAAAACTTAGGTCTACGGAACAACCGTGATGACACTCCTTTTCTAACTGTGGCCTTCAAACTTTAAACTACCTTCTTAGTTTTACTTTTTCATAGAAACAACTGAAATTGTCACACGGATCTTACATGATCCGTGTGATCAGGCTAGCAATGTGGGACCAAAAACCCCTCACCAAATACACTCCTTACGCAAAGACACACCCCAACCCTAACCCCTCTTTCCATAGTTACTACCTACACTGGCCAGAGAAGAGGTGGAAATACCAGTAATGCAGGTATCCTCTTATCAGCCCTTGGGTTCTGATGTACTTGGTCTAGAACAGAACAGAATGAAATCCTCTATAGTAAATTCATTCAGCTGCTTATTTCAGTTTAACTATGCAAACTTACGACCACTGCTGACTCGGTCCTGCACACGCCATTTAACTCCATGTCAACACGCAATTGCTGACTTCCCCAGAACAGATTGAAGAGTTAATGTATACGATTTGAATGTATGAAACTACCTGGAGTAGTTCCATTCTAATTTTTGTTGTTTTTATTTGCTTTACAGTGCCATTGGGGATTTCCAGGTTGACGACAAGACAAAGGCGCTATTAAAATACACGGGCGATGTGACCTGGATACCGCCGGCTATATTTAAAAGCTCATGTAAAATAGATGTGACCTACTTCCCATTTGACTATCAGAACTGCACCATGAAGTTTGGCTCCTGGTCTTATGATAAAGCCCAAATTGACTTAGTTTTAATTGGCTCGACAATGAACCTGAAGGAATACTGGGAGAGTGGAGAATGGGCTATTATTAAAGCTCCTGGGTATAAACATGACATCAAATACAACTGCTGTGAAGAGATCTATCCAGACATCACATATTCTCTTTACATCAGGCGTTTGCCTTTATTTTACACTATCAATATGATTATTCCATGTCTGCTGATTTCTTTCCTGACTGTGTTAGTTTTCTATTTGCCTTCAGACTGTGGTGAGAAGGTGACACTCTGCATATCAGTCCTTCTGTCTTTAACAGTGTTCCTTCTTGTTATCACAGAAACCATACCTTCTACTTCCCTGGTAATTCCACTTATTGGGGAATACCTGCTTTTCACCATGATATTTGTAACTCTGTCTATCGTCATTACGGTATTTGTACTTAATGTGCACTACAGAACACCCAAGACGCACACAATGCCTGTGTGGGTGAGAACCATTTTCCTGAACTTACTTCCCAGGATCATGTTTATGACAAGGCCTGCCAGTGATGAGGAGAATAATCAGAAGCCAAAATCGTTTTTCACTTCTGAGTTTTCAAACTTCAATTGCTTCAACGGTTCTGAAACCAAATGCTGCAAAGATGGCTTTGTATGTCAAGATATGGCGTGCAGCTGTTGTCAGTATCAACGAATGAAGTTCTCGGATTTCAGTGGCAATCTCACAAGAAGTTCAAGCTCTGAGTCTGTAGATCCTCTGTTTTCATTTTCAGTTCTGTCACCAGAAATGAGAGATGCTATTGAAAGTGTTAAATACATTGCAGAAAATATGAAAATGCAGAATGAAGCAAAAGAGGTAAGAATATATTCTACTATTACTCAAACTGCAAACACCATTTGCCATTAGCGTGTTTTCTAAGAAAAAGATCTTAAAAAAAAAACCAAAACAAAACTCCCAAAAAAAGACAAGGAAAAAAAAAGTGACAACTCAGACCATTATTTTATATAAGTAAATTACCCAAGTGGTATTACAAATATGTGCAATTTTTTATGTAGATAATTTGTTTGTTGCACAACATTCCCTTTATTGCCAACACAGATACTGGGTGAAGCATGTCAAGGTAACCACTGCTAGGGAAACACACCTGAATATCCGTCCTAAAGATTTAGAGCCAGGACTTTCCAAGTTATAATCTTAGTAGTGGAATTTGCTTACTCTATGGCCTTTAGAAAGTTACATTCTCCCTCCCACAGCTTACTGTCAATCATAATGAAAGTCCTTCACAGTGATGATGTTGCTTATTCTGCTGCTGCTGCAAAGTAAAGTGCTGTAGCTAAATCAGACAACTGCTGCAAGAGGGGGACCATTATCCTTCATAAAACTGCATCTTTATGCAACAACAACAAAAAAGTTTTCTTTTTATCACGTTCCTCAAAAATACTAAGAGCAGTAGCCACATCACCACAATCATCACTGAATTTAAATCCTCTGCAGTATGGCACTCCAAGTTAGAGTGAAGTTATTTTGTTTATGCTGAAATCAGAACTTTATTTAGAATTATTAGACAATACAGGGTGGTTTGGGGTTTTTTTAAGTCTGCCTTCACAAACAAGTTCTATGTTAAAAAGCACAAAATTTCAAATACAACAAAAGCATTATTCATTTATTAGCCTTCCTGAAGAAAAATGACCTAAAAATTTAAATTGCAATCTCGTAACTAGAATGATCACCTAATGTAGTTACTACTAATGTATCACATATATAATACTCCAGTGTCACTCTTGTTATAATGTCCGCTTATCTTAATTAAGATTAACTAACTTAATCAGTTTTTTGGAAACTTGTTTCCCTCTTGACATGGAAGGCAAGGAGATTAATTTTAATTCATGCATGACAATAATCAAATTTCAGTACTTAAGAAACGTACCAAATAATTACACACCAATTAACCTTTGTCTTTTTACATACTGCCTAAAGACCGGTAGGGGCAGCCTATTTCAGTACGGTTTTCTGGACAAACCTGATCACCTAAGAATGTAAAGCTTCTCCCTTTCATTTTTGGCATACAGAAGAGAAGTCGTATCTTGTGCAGTCCAGTGCCTTGGTGAACAACTTTTTGTATTTGAAGAAGCAGCTTTTGGCTTTGCCACAAATAACATATTCAAATGAAGCTGTTTCAAGATGAAATGGTTTGCCAATGGAAACAGTGATATGTAAATTGTGCATATATAAAAGACGTCTGGAAAAAAATTCTGTGCTTCCTACATAAAATGGTACTAATTGCTAATGCAAGTTACTCATCCAATAAACATGCCTACTTGCTATTCCATTTATTTTTCAGATTCAGGATGACTGGAAATACGTTGCCATGGTAATCGATCGTATTTTTCTGTGGGTTTTCATCCTGGTATGTATTCTAGGAACAGCAGGATTGTTTTTACAACCTTTGATGGCTGGAGACGAAATGTAAAGATTAAACAGTATGTTGTGAAATCAAATAAAACTGTTGCCAACCAACTCTGCATCCCCACCCCAACACCTGATGTGTATGTGCAGCAGAATAACGATCTCTCTTGGCCTCAACTCTGCTTGACCAAGAAGGCTTTATTAAAAAAGTGGAAAAAATAAAATTTGAACATTTATGACAGCTAATCTCAACGTAATATGAGCTATGCTTGACAGCTACTTTTTGCAGTAACTGGAAAAGGTGTAGGCAGTACACTAGACTTCACAGGAATGGTTTCAGAATGGGTTGATAAAGAAATGGAAAATTACATGAATATTCGGAAAGTCAAGACAGGTTGAATACTCTGAGCTACTAGACTTGTTTCCACGATTCTGATGCCAAGTCTCTTCAGACCATGACAGGATCTTCTGGGAGTAAGTTCAGAGTGAGTTCAGTGAATGCCCTCACGAGGATGAAATGGTTTAGGAAGCATACATACCGAGTTGCTAGAATGCCAACATTGCCACCTGGTGTATAAACAGCCTCAAACAGCGTGAGGAAAGGGCCATGGGCAGGTTTATCACAAAAGGAAAACAAACAGGTAAATAATAGATGATGGAAATAAAGCAGCCATAATGTAAACTCTGTGCATCCCCATATTTCAACGTGTGAGAAGACTGGCAGAAAAAAACATCGAGCTATTCAAACCTGATAATGTTTAAAACTGTGTGAAAGTAAAACACACACTAAGATGCAGTCTGCAGGTTACACAAAGGATAAAAATACTTTGACAGGATAGTTTGGATACAGAAGCATCCTGCTACAGCGAAGTGTTTTATGACAAGGGAAGGCAGGTAGATACAAAATAGTCCTGTAAAGTATGCTAAAATTGCTTCTTAGGCACACACTTTCACTTTGTTTCAATCAGTAACTGGAGATCATTTAAGAGCATGAATAAAGAATGCAACAAAATACTGTAACAAGAAAATATTTTGTAAATATAGGAACTGTTCTCTCTGTACCAAACTGGAAACTTTCTGGAAATACAGTGTATCAAGTGATGTAACATTTACAAAAATAAAGAGAATCAAGCTGTTGAAAATAGTGCTTTTTTATTATTATTATTTATTTTGACCAAGTGACAAAAAACTATATAAGGTAGCATTAGCTACAGTTCAACACATTCAGAAACAAGTTATATAAGTAAAGGTCCGTTCTTCCAAGTCCATTAAGATTGTTTTGCTTCAGACACACCTGATGATAAACTGAAGCCCCCAAGGATTCCAGTGTCAGCTATCTTATCTGTATTTATCACGATCAGATTACAGAAGTGACTAAAAGAAATTCACGCTTTCGCAAAAATTGTGAGTTGCTAGTATAGAGACTGGGACTCCATTAGCCAAGATGTTGCAAATCAATCACCTTATGATTTCTTCGAGCAGTCTATGGTCATCATTTAACAAGGGGAAAGAGATGAGGTGGGGAGTTAAAAAAAATAACATATATAGCTAATCTATAGTTTTACTTACTTTGCTTTCTGTTCATGTAAGAGCAAACTTCAGTAACCCAAATTCAAGGAGGACTATGAAACGAAATTTTGCATTTGAAGAGGAAATAAGGTATCTATTAAAGTATTCCTGCAACTTCCACATATAGTCACTGATGCATCGTTTCATCTTAGTAATACTGGAGAAAGTTAAAATTATGATATTATTGGATTAAATCAGATAATATTTGCAAATTCACCTTTAAAATTAATTATTATAGGATTAGAGGAAATATGGATATCCCATGCCAGATGTAATTGTATAACTGAAGAGGAAGAGCAACTCCCTTCACAATCAGATTTATTTATGAATTTATATTTTTAAAAAAAAAGAAAAAAAAATCCTGACTGGTATCATTTCCCTGCCTGTGAGCCTTAAAAAGCTACACAAAGCCAAGAACATCCTACAAATGAAAACAATTTGAAATAAATATGCAATTACATGTAAATTATGACATAAGCAATCAGTATAATAATCAGTACAGTGCCAAACACTGCTATTCTAAAGGAGATAGAGAGAAGGGGGTAAAAAAAAATAGTATCCGTTTTCCAAATTCAAAACCACTATAAAAACTTACATTATCAAAGATACCACAATTTACCTTAAACTTTTCACCTAAATATATTATTATTAATGCAGTAACTTAATGAAATAAAAACTCTAGCTTGGTATTACTGTAGTAGCCCTGCAGGATGCAACTTTATTATGAAGTACGCTGACAAACTCTGGTGTAGGAAAATCCCTGTCTATTTTAGAGTCCCTTACAGAAATAAAGCTTTTAAGAAAGCTGGCATTGGAATGAATGTAAGGAATTTAAATCAGTATTTAAAGGATGTATTTTACTGGAATAATTTAAAAGTTGCAAGTCAGTTTTCAACACTCTCAGGAAAAAAAAGTGTGGAAAGCTGTAAGTCCTCACCGCTCAGTCACATCTGATTCTGTAAGTGAGAGAACCTATTAAAGGTAGCTTTCTAAGACTGGTTTAACAAATGCGTGAAAATTTAATCATCTGTATTTGGTTACACAGCATCATAATTTTCAACCCGCTGCCTTCAGAAAAGCATTCCTCAAATTCCTTCTACCTGTACTCAAAAACTTCATTCTGAGTAACACACGAAGGCAGGACACTACTAGCACGTTTGCAACTAACATTCTGTATCAAATTCTTCATCAAGAATAAAGGAATCTCAATGTTCAACTTGGGTATTTATTTAATTGTCTTTGCCTTCCCTTCCATAGCTGATACAGAGATATCAATACACGTGTGTCCTGTAGCCATTTTAAGGCTTAATGTATTAAATACTCATGTCAGTATGACAGAATTATCAAGGTTTTAACTTTAGCAGCAAATTCCACTGAAAATTTATAAAGGCAAAACACAGCCAAATCGCTATTTTTACTTGTGTGTTGAATATACAGGAAGTTTAACTAGTATTTTTATTATTTAGACACATTCAAGAGAGCTGATAAAAATTTTCCTTTGCATACTATAGTAAATTGAAATAAGCAACCCTACTGTGTAAATATCTGCAAATATTTAATAGTCAATGTAATAATTTATACAGTAATTTAATAATTGGACTACAGTGATCATCATTAAAAATTTTTAATCCTTCTATTTCACAGTAGGTGTCAGTGTATGCTTTTTTGACATATTACACATACAAGTGCTTGAGAAGGTCCTTTCAAGTCTGATCTGATTTAGAAGCAACTTAGTAGACTGGCAACACGCAAATTGACTTCTATGTGTCCTAGGGATGGCATGCTTTAATACAAACAGAGTCTTCTGGTTCAAGACTGTTTTTTAGTCTATCAGAAACATGCCTACAAAGAACGTGCATGGAAACAGAACTACTGCAAAGCTCTTTAGAGCCGCACTAGCAGGAGACAGATCTAAAAATATTTCATGCATTTGTACTGCCTATATGTGTAGGTACTATTATACTTGCCCATTTATGAATAACAGGAATAAATAACACAAGTGATCCAATTATTGAAACCAGAAGAAAAGTCCATAAGAACATTCGATCAAGCACCTGAGCAATAAATTTCCAGTCTTCAACAACCTAAAAAAAAAGAGCATAAGAGTTGTTTAGTATGTGTGAGAACAGGTAAAAATACAGTACCAAACACTGCAATTCTTAATCACTTTACAGTACACTTTTTATTTTTCTCTCCAATCAGGTCCATTTGGTAACTCCCTTTAATAACTTATTATAATTACACTAAGAGCTAGAATAGGAACAAACTTCCCTCGATGAAGATCGGTAAGCTATATAGATCAATACTAGATTTTAATGCAGAAACTGACCCTGTCAAGCACTGAACATCCTCAACTAGAGAGACTAAATCAGTATGCAATTTTCTCACATCCTGCAGGATTTAGGATTCATGGCTCATCATAAAATGGAATTCCCAGGCAGGAGACAGAAGCAAAAGTTCGTAGTCAAAAAAAAAAAAAAAACAAAAACCCAAAAAAACCAAAACCACAAAACAACAAACGCACACACTCCCCCAAGCCAAAAACAAACAAACAAACCAAAACTAAAAAAAAATTCATAGCAGACAGCAGTTGTTGTGTTACATACATCCGAAAGCTGTGAAGTTACTGCTGCACAGAATTATACACTAGGAAAAATATCCACAGTACTTTCCAGACTATCTTCCTTTTTGACAGGGTTATTCTTATCTATACACAGTTTTGCAAGCATAGCAGATGTAATTGTGTGAGCAAATTAAAACCTTGCCAAACAATTGTCTTTGATTTGAACTGGAGCTATCCACCTTTCCCAAGCCTATTGCTTCTGCAGAAGTAAGGCTACAGCGGCAATAGCTGTGTAGTTTTTATTAGCAACTTTTTGCAATTAAAGCTTGCATTCTCTGGAGCCCAAGTAATAAAATACAAGTGAATCTCCGGTCAGCTGTATTTTAATTTCTGAGGCTTAGAGTCACAACATCATCACACTTGAAAAACAAAATACTCTTGTCACTCACAGTCAAATAGAACAAGTTCAGTAAGAGAAAGAAAACCAACCCTTAACTTACAGGAAATTATGTATTTAATAGCAAGCTATTCTATTTGTGTGTTCAGACAACTCAGGGGTATTATATGCCGTTCTAACAGTATAGTACATACACTTCTTCAAAATCTAGGCTGGATCCCTTGTGATAATGTCAGCGTCGAGTCCTGAGAAGGTGCATTAGAGGAGTTAGCTTACACCTAGGCTAGCATGCGAGAACATGCTGTCAGCAACCAGCAGCTTAGGAAGACAGTCATTTCTGAGTAAACTGAAAGAATCTCAGACCTTGCCATCAGAAACAGACAGCAGTATCACGAGACCACACAACAAACTTCTATATTTCTATGCTAGCCTGAAAATAGCATTTAAGTCTCTGATGTTCCAATGGTGCTAGTTTAAAAAGCACATAAAGAAAATAGATTCATAATGCTCTTACCTAAATGATGTTAATATCCATCAAGGATATTCCAGAGTGCAAATGTACAGACTGAAAAAAAAAGCCTTTGACATCTTTTGATACAATTTAGAGACAAATAATAATAAGGCTACAAAAGAACACTCAAGCAGTCACCTAGTCCATGTTCAATCTCAGCACAAAAGTACCAACATATGGCTACAGCTTGTATTTAAAGTAAAGTAAGTTAGGGCATTAAAAATTGTTTTTATTTGGAATTGAAAGCTGGAAATTAAGGCTCAGCAGTATTTATTCTGAAAATGTAAGATAAATGCATTTTTCAGATAGCCTTCAGGTACAGCATTAAAATGAAAAATACCTGCTTCTCTCATCATGGAAATAACATCCAGCTGCACTGTAGGGAACAGTTATGGTATACGCTCTTGTAACAGACAAGTATTTCTGAAAATGTGCAATTAACAACATGAACTTACTTCTAGAAAAAAAGCGAAAGACTTCAAAGAACCCACAGACCTTATTGTGTCAGCCCAATATCTACAAGAACTCTCAGTAGTGTACCATACTTGCACTTCTTTCCAGTGGAAACAATTACATGGCTTCCCGTGAAGTACAAAAACTGGAAATCCCATAGCACATACTTCACATGCAACTGCTTAGTAAACCGTTACTTTGTTTTCTGATTTCCAGTTTTACAAAATCCGAGTAACATGACCAATACACCCACCTCACGAACTTCATTCTCCTTCATAACATGCCTTGTAATATATCGGACAGAATCTAGAGCTGCTTCCAAGGTGTTCCTAGATGATTCTGATCCATTCATGTTTCCTGCTTCCTCCTTCTGAGCAAAGTATCTATCTACGTGACTTCTCATGCAAAGCAGCTTGGGAAGTTTGTGAAGAAATATCTTGCGAACCCATGGTGCCATAGCATTGTGTGTAGACGAAGAGCGATGATGAATATTGATAGCAAAGACAGTTATCACAATGGACAAAGTAACAAATATCATAGTAAACACCAAGTACTCGCCTATAAGTGGGATAACTTTAGAAGACGATGGAATAATCTCTTCAATAACAAGAAGAAAAACAGTCAAAGATACCAGTACTGAAGTGCAAAGTGAAATTTTTTCACCTTCATTTGAAGGAAGATAGAAGACAAGGACAGTTAGAAATGAAAGCCCAATACAAGGAATAATGAGAAACAATGTGTAAAAAAGTGGCAAACGTCTAATTATAAATGAGTACGTAACAAAAGGATACCAGCAGCATCCATCAGTCCTGTTTCCTTTGCTCCCTGTTGCAGTCACTATTTCCCATTCTCCATTATCAAAAAAGTCTCTTTTGTCTACATCATAATCTTCAAGAATTATATCAACCTGGGAGCCATCGTAAGTCCAGGAACCAAATTTCATAGAGCAATTTTGGAGGTCAAAGGGGAAGAAGGTTACATCAATAGTACAAGAACTTTTGTAGTTTGCTGGTGGAGTCCAAGCAATGGTTCCATCATATTTCACCACAGTTTTCGTAGACGTTCCCTCAAAACGTCCGTCCGCACTGAAAGAAAAGAGACAAATGCTTGCAATTACAATGGGGGCTGTATGGGGTGTGGGTGTGTGTTTTTAAATAAACCAAACTTGAATTTACAATCACTGCAACAGCCTTTTTTCCTGATTTAGCAAGTCAGGAAATGTAAAAGCATTGTATATGCACCTGAGTTCAGCAGAAAGGTTAATTCCGAAGTTATTGCTTCTGAGATCTGTGAAGTCTCAAAAAAAAAAAAAAAAAAAAAAAAAAAA
>Ga0065711_1049745_pt1 | contig 11149 bp, 4 predicted proteins | sample Hoacrofraction12_FD_59098 | JGI IMG/M metagenome (GOLD analysis project Ga0065711, IMG submission 59098) | Hoatzin crop microbial communities from Cojedes, Venezuela - Epithelial fraction 12 v2 (version 2) | ecosystem: Host-associated > Birds > Digestive system > Esophagus > Crop | place... | reverse complement strand
AGTATTTCAAACCACATACTATTACCCTAATTATTCACAATGATGTACAAGTATAGACACAGAAGTATGGGAAAGTGTCTACTCAGATTGTGTGTTCCCCTGATTATGAAATGGAAATTTCTACATTTCAAGTGTGATGCATCAAAACAGTTCTGCTGAAGAACTTGAACTAGTAGTTTCCAGCCTCTTTGGACTAATTTATGATTTCACTTTGCAAAACTCTCTGCAATCAGTACAGCTGCAGGGAGGTAAATAGTAAATTTTACTGTAGTGTGGTTGCACCTACCTGCTGCAGATTGTGGACAAGAGACAGTCTGCAGATGAAATCTGGGGATCATTGGCTTATGTGGTCTGTCACAAAAAGTTTATTTAGAATATAGGTCGCGTTCTACGGAATTTACCATAATGCTAGGCAATTTCTTTGCAATGAAATAATAATCCAGTACATCATATTGCTCAGTTACTAAATCCGGTGTTCAGTTTCAGAAATTAGCTGATGTTGAAGAAAATTTCTGAGGCAAAGGACTGATGATGTGGCAACATTTATACATGCCTTCTACAGAAAAAAGATATGCAAAATATACGGCATGATGCCTTCAGCAATCACTTTCCCATCATAGTGAGATAGCCCATATGATAGTGATTAGTTTTGTACTTGCTAAATGCTGCTGAGGATCACTGAATCCTAGGGAGCAAAACTGCTTTTTAGAAAACACTGTGCTGTGGAGTGATAGCCTTTATCACCGCGAATATAATCAATGAACAATACTTTCATCAACAAAACCTACTGGCTATCCCAGATAGTGAAGTCAGAGAAACAATAAGTACTAAAATAAAGTAAAATTTTACAAAATGCTTGAAGCGCATTGCAACTGCAAATCCAGCTACATACTTGCCATTGAAACCACGAAGTACCGGTACGGACCTCACTGAGTACTCCTCTCCAAATCTCTTCAAAAGCCACATACACAGTATGAATTTCTTAAATACTTTGCTGTCATGAGACATAAGGTATATAAAATATTGCATCAGTCACCTTTTTTTAGTTCCCCCCCAACAGTAATTTAGTAATGTATATACATCAGCCATTCTTACATAAAAGCTTATATTTCAAACCTAGACTAAATGTGTCTAATGTCATCACTATTATCCTCTAAAGCCTTTTATAGAGCAAAGCTTTAAATCACAGGCTTCAGAAGGAATCTTGATCTTTTCTTTATTACACTATGACAAAATCAATTATTATTATCACGAGGAAAAAACCACATTTTTCATAAAAGCATTAACTGAATATACGTTACATATGCCCTAAACACAAAATTTAAGAAGATTCTCAGCAACAAGAAGATCTTCTAGCAGCAGGTACACTACTAACCCTAGTCTTCTCTTCTGGGCAATACATTAGACAAGAATATTTTGAAAACTTTACTGTTCTCCATGTTACTTAAGGATTTGCAGCAGATTTCGAAGATTACTAGAGGAAATTGTGACAGACTCCATCTCGTGTAAGTTAGTGCAGTTCCACTAAAATAAAATAAAATACAAAAGCAAAAATCTGATCCTTTGAGGGAAAGCTTTAAATTATCTGAAAATATATGTATGTGCTCCAGTATTAATCCTACCTTTGTAAAGATTTAGTTTATAATTTTTTAAACTTCTTTAAATAATTGTCACATTTACATGTCCATCATTTGTGACTAGCAAAAATAGTACTTTAAAAATTCTGTTGAACCAAAAATAAAGATTTCTTTCCAACAGCATCAAATGCTTATTTTGTTTTATAATGATTCTGTTTTAAAAATACCTAGTTAGAATCTTTGGGTAGAATGCGAATAGCACTTTTTTTTCCCTACTTGTTACTTACTTTTGTCTGATAAATCTAGTATACAGGTTCTGAAGGCCTCTATTGCATTATTTTTGAGCCCCTACTCTCTAATTTGTCTTGAACAAATTTCCTTTCCTTATTTTTCTATCACACAAGTGCATTCCCTAGGATGATTATGCTCAGATTCAATTTGTAGGTTTTTTCTCCCTCTCCTTCATTCATCTTGAATGTTTTCAAATGATGGAATCATATCTTCTTGAACATGTATCATTTCATTACATTTTAAATATTACTTTGGGCTTTAACTATTATTATGTATAGCCTAGGCAAGCAAAACAGTGAAAGGAAACACTTTGATTATGAATTTACAATGCAGTAATTAATCACGGGTTTGAGCATTAAGACAATCTGTGCATCTACAGTTACATATATAGGATTGTACAGTAAGTAACTGAGGCTATGCTCAGGTAAAGATGTTGTAAACAATATCTACTAGAACAATAAATATATAGACATTAGTTTATATATGAGCATCTGAACTTTAAGAGCTTTGCTTTAAAAGCTTTGAAATTTAAGGCTGTTGCTGAACACGAGCGTATTTCAGTAGGAAACATGCCTTCAGGTCAGTAAGTGCTCTGAGGTCTCCTATTTGAATCTGTCCCCATCTTACTCAAGCTAAAAATAGAGAGAAAAAAAAAAAAAGAAGAAGAAAAAAAGCCTTCAGTCCAAGAATGTTATGAATCTTAGACTCCATTCCCAGTCACATCAGGTTAAAGAAAGGTATTATACTTTCATAATTAAGATCAACTCTACACTATATTTTACACAATTCTGGGTTTTTTGTTACTCCTACAAGAGCATCCGCTACTGTAAAACACAAACTTTTCTTCTTCAAACTGAATATATTATATCTACACATAATTGTTTACAAAACAAATAATGTTTGTATACATTGTTATATGTATGCCCATAGAATCATAGTTTACTTTATTTTAAGTAAAGATTCAAATGTATTCTGTTTGCTCTTTAATACAAAAATTCAATACATGCTTTATAAGTTTTGGAAGCAATTAAAGGGATTTATGAGGAGGCAAACAATCTTGCCCTTGTCACTTGCCTTTAAATAGTCTATTTTGAAAGAAATAAATTATTTAGGACACAACACTAAACTGTGATACAGAGCATAATTAATCTGGATCCTGATTTTGCTTAGTTGTAGGAAGGAAGAATTGTTTAAACAGATATTCTGAACTGTGCCAGAGCCTACATGGCCTACTGAGAAGCTCAGAGAGTGCATCTTTGAGATATCAAAGTATCTTATAACAGCATTATAAGAGTTCTACTGACAGCTGTGATTATCTGGAGCATATGCTGACCTCTTTCAGTTAACATCACTCCATTCTGCTAGTACACATGAGATGAGACAAACTAAACAGCCCAGAGGATCTCTTCTAACTTTGGAGGAATATGTCTATTCCCTTTCTTTCTCATTTATATTCCTCCAGCAATGTAAAAGAAAGGTTATTCACTCAGTAATTCCTGCTTCAAAATATATGTGTATTCATAGTGTAGGGTCCGTATGCCGACGTTGCTTCAGAAGTACGCATGGTAAATGAGTACCGGTCTCCCAACCCTCCACAGTACTGGTAATGAATCAGAACTCCACTGAGCTCTTAGGTTTAAAATGTCCAATGGAAAGGAGAAACAGCTGTGAATTTGCAATCAGATAAATCACTTGAGGAAGGACTGCTAGAGACAAGTGATCTTTCTTTTTCTCATGATGTTGTGTTACAGAATGGTGGCTCTAAGCAGTAGTCCCCAAAAAAACTCATATATTTGAAGAACAGTCTCAGGATCTAAAGTTGAATAAGGACTGAAAAAGGTCTCCTACAAGAGCAGCATCACATCAGCATGTCTGTAAGGTTTGGTGGATTTCAGCATGAAGCTCTAGGTGGCAGCTAGATGTGCAGCCTCCATATGCTAGGGATGGAGGCATTCTGAAGAAAATAAGACAGCTATGTTAATCTAAGGTGGCTCCAGATCAGCAGACAAACTTCTTCCCACACGGTTAGCTATCCAGTAAGACAATCTGTTGAAACAGCTGATTTCTAGCTCACTTTGTTGTCATACGGACAAGCAAGGATTCTTCCTGAAAGGCCTCATCCTGGCAACGTAAAAAGAGACAGCTTGCCTGGGAAAAGTGTAAGAAGAACTAGCACATACACTGGGGCAAAGATAGGTAGCCTTGGCTTAAACAAAATCCAGCGCCTTAGTTAGAAAATAAAGGGTGTTTTGTGAGGATAACATATTACAGAAAAATGTGGGGGAGGAGGGTGTAAATATGTATATACACCATATCCATATATAAAGAATCAGCCACAAAGATCAAGATTTCTCCCCCTCTCTTGGTTGGAAAGGAATATCCTTAAGGAGAGACGACAGAGGCTAAAGTTGTCTGAAGGCTCAAAAGCCTGCCCCGCCAGTAATCTAACAATTAGTTCAAGCTACGGACTATGTTAACATACTGGAGGAAATAGTTTCTCTGGGTACAGATTCACAAGTATGTTTTGAAGGACTCCTGAAACTGGTCTGGCTCTGTCATTTCCTTTTGATGTTCCAGCCAGAAACACTGACTTCAGGATGCACCTCCTCCATATTCAACTTCCATTTATGGTCCTGTATGCAGTGGCTCACACAGTTTACAATTACTTAACTGTCATTACAAGAGCAAATTCCTGATTAAGTTATTTGATGACTGAAATCTGCCAGTGGTTTGTAGTAAGCCACACAACGAGAAAGAATTTCATGTTATTTTCCTTCCTCTAGTACAAGTTGCAAAATATACATTTGGTGTACATTATTTGTAGCTGTTGTCCTTTCTACACAGGGACAGAAAGCCTGACATCTCATTAGTGTGAACTCCAAGACAGTGATGAATATACTGAACTTCAAGGTCAACTGCAAACCCTGATCTCTGAGATCACTGAAGTGAAATACCCATCCAAGGAAAGAGGAATTCATCACTATTAACTTAAAAAAAGGAGGGGGAACTGAGGACCGATGTCTATACCCACTATGTGCTACCCACAGGGAGATCTTGCAGAGCTCTTCACTACATCTATAAGGAAGGACAATTAGGCAAATAAACCATTTGGAGCTATATAGACACATACTATCTAAACAGATAACAGTCCACTGTTGTAGAAGACAAGTCCTATAAACAAAAGCAGCAAAAAATCCTCAGTTAATTTGTTAACAAGTTCAGTTATTTCAGCATTTGAACAGTATATGCAACTAAACAGAATGGAAGGTCTTGCACAGGAAAGCTGAGGAAATACCATGTTCATTCAAAATTTAAAGTCAAAACTGGAAGGACATTCAGTCCCTGAACCCTAGGGAACTGAAGAAAGGCTGAGAGAGTTGGGGTTGTTCAGCCCGGAGAAGAGAAGGCTCCATGGAAACCTTATTGCAGCCTTTCAGTACTTAAAGGTGGCTTATAAAAAAAGATGGGAACAAAAATTTTTAGCAGGGCATGTTGCGACAGGACAAGGAGTAATGGTTTTAAACTAAAAGAGGGTAGCTTTAGACTTGACATAAGGAAGAAACTTTTTATGATGAGGATGGTGAAACACCAGCACAGGTTGCCCAGAGAGGTCGTAGATGCCCCATCCCTTGAAACATTCAGGATCAGGTTGGATGGGGCTCTGAGCAACCTAATCGAGTCGAAGATGCCCCTGTTCATTACAGGGGGGTTGGACTAGATGAACTTCAAAATGCCTTCCAACCCAAACTATTCTATGATTCTACAAAACATACATCAAGACGCTTGACATCTTTGCTAGAGTCCGTTGTTCAGGAAAGACAATCACTCAATTTTTAGTGGTGGGGAAAGTCTGGTATCAGGACTCTTAGCTGCAGACTGTCAATGTCACTTTTCTGAACTTGAATTTCTGAGTTTCAGAATGTGTCTTAAGCCTTTTCAATTCCAAGAATACCTTACTGCAAAAAGCCTTCAACTTAGATGAGTTCTATTATTCCCCAGTCCAATAAGTATTTGTACCTTGTCAGAGAAGGCTCTCATGGACAAGGTCTCCAAAACAAGGAAAAGGGCTGAGGTGCAGAAAAGTTGAAAAATGAGTTAAATATCCATGAGATGAAATATGAAGCCTGCACAACACCAGAGTTTAAGACTCCCATGACAGAAAAAGTATAAAGAGGGTGGAACTCAAGAAAAAAAAAAGAGGTTAAGCATATCCATCTTTCTTTCAAAGATTTTCTTTCAAAATTTGGATATATATGGGAGAGTGCAGGACTGAAGAACACCCGTGACTTGGTCACTGATACATCTCTAAGCTTCCTGGTATTTGAAACACTTTGAAGTAGGGTATGGACACAATCCTTATTTTAGATTTTTAGATTTAACGGTATAGGGAAAGGAATATTACAGTCTGCCAAAGCTGGGGTACAAAAATTACAAACGCAGTTTACTGCATTCAGGATGAGAATTCCCAGTGCAAGTGCTGAGGTGTCAACTATTTGAATGTTTCCACTTGTGCTGGAATGACCCTAATGGCAGGTTCCTAATAACACCTTCACAAAAGTGTATCAGGAACCTGCGAGGAGCAGGATGCCCATCCATTTAAGTAGCGATTTTGGGACCATTTTCTGCTAACAGCATGTTACTGGAAAGATTACTTACTTGAAGGATTCTTGTAAGATCTAGGAACTGATACTAAGTTCCATCACAATTGTTTGCATGGGTTCTCAGTAGATATTCTTGGTATCTGTACTGCTAAAAAATTAAATCCAGCCTAAATCATGTGATTCTTTCAAACACAAGGCGTTTTTTAAGGCAGAATAAGCAGTTACTCTGAGTACAACATTTTGAGGAACAATGGAAGAAGTGGCAGATTAAGTCTGTACTACTAGTACTTTACATTCTGGTCAATCTTAATAAGGTAGTTGAAAAGAACTGAGGATGTGATATGCACCATTCATTTCCACTAAAGGGTACAAAACACTGGTGTGTAGGACTTAAAATGCAGGCTCTCCGGGTATTTCTGAGGAAAAAAAAGTCTTGAATGTTCACTAGAAAAACTGTTAAGCTATATTTTCCATGATGATTCCATCTACCATTGGAAACTGATTATAGCACCTATCATCAATGACCAATTATCCAGATAAAATTATTGTCAAGACTCTGCGTTGTCAAGCAACTATTTGTTACTAATAAATACATCTTTGCAACATTTTTCCTCTATATATCAGCTTAAAACACCTGTTATTAAACAAATAACCCAAAACACTCTCATGATTACACTTCTGTTCAAATCTTGCCATCATAGATTGATGTCTTCTCACTGATAATCGTAAAAACGTCACTGAAACTGGCTTTTCTACAGCAATATGAAATTACATTTTTGTTTAAAATTTCCTGTCACCATAATTTATTTTTCAATTATGATTCATTGAGAATGCAGAATATTTTCTGGCTAGGAATTAATCACATTAAAGACTGGCAAACTATGTATACTGATGGTAGCTGAATAACCTTTCGGCCATTTATACTACTATTTGCAATAGGACAACAATTTATAAAAATGCAATCTATGAAAAATGTGCCCATCTTATCTTAAAATAAGATTTGAAAAATAACACCTCTATTTACCCTATCTGTGCTCCTTTCTTATGATAGAGTACAGATTTGGGTACCACGGTCATTGCAATGGGATAAACTGAGAGTCTAAGCCAAACTTTGAAAGTATGACCATCTACAGTAATGCAGAAAAACATTAATATGATGTTTTAAAAACAGTATGATATTATAAAAATAGTATGATGCTATAAAATCTCATTGTTAAAGATCTCTAATAAAGTTTATAGTATAATTTCATGACACAGGCAGTGGAGGCATCTTCCCTGGGGAGATTTAAAAGTAGAAAATATGTGGTGGGAAGTGCACTGAAATATCTAATAACTTTCATCTTTACTTTCTGCAGTATATGATCTACTTTCAGTTACCCTGGTGTAAATGCCAAAAAAAGAAACCAGAATTGCAAATTCAGATCTTTCTTTAGCTCTTCAGTACACCTCTTATAAGGGCACATCAAGTGATGAAAGAGTGGATATTCTTAATTTGGGACACCTTTTCCCCTGCTAGCTGCTTTGCAGAAAGCATATCTTTTAAAGATCAGCAAATATATTTACCAGACTGTAACCAAAGCAGTATAAAGACCTATAATTCAAGTAGGAAGACATTTCTAAAATACAGACTCAGTGCTAGAAAGGTATGTTCAAATTTTACTTTTCCTGCATTGACTTCAATCTGAGAAGCATCATTCCCTAAAAATGATCTGGAAATTCATGAAATGGGTTATTCAAAATAAATATTTATTAAAAAATCTTCCAGCAGTGAGTAAGAGGCTGGAAACTTATTTTAACCCAGCAGAAAAGCCAAGAAGTAAAGGAACATACACACAAATGTTTGGAGGATTCTGCATTTCACAATTAGGAAATAAATCTACAATAGATTCTAAAAAAAAATCCAAACAAAAAAAATAGAATGCGAAAACTCATATGCAATCTTTAAGTCACATATTTGGAGTTCTATTCCACTCCCCTATTTCCATACACACCTCTTCACTCATAATAATATCTATCATGCACGTGTACATGATGGCATTGTTGACAACATTTAACATCTTGTCCAGCATAATTCCATCACCAGTAAGAGAAGAAATGCACCATCACTACCATCTTTTAAATGCTAAGAAAAATGCGGCATTTAAAGAATCTTGGTCTGCCTGAAAATTTCTACAGCAGAGAGCTAGAGGCACCACAGCAAGTTCAATGTTGTTGCTGTGAGGTTCCGTCTTTAACACGGTGGGCCAGAAACTCCTTATGCTCCGAGTGGTACTGCGTAACCACAGAAAATATAGTGAAAACATCTTGCTATCAAGATGAGCAGTAGAACCAATAGACAAAGGGAAAAAATGGTAAAACTGACAGATAGGATAACTTATGAACATTTTCTTGAGCCCTTCACGTACTGTTAAGTACCTCCGTTTCAGCACTCCTCTCAAGAGGTTGTGTGTGTCTGTGCATGTAATTACGGTATAAAACTGATAATATGAAGACCAGATAGAATTAATAACCTTTACTAATTTTAGAGTACAAATAGCAATGTAAATATCATTCAGCTTCAAAATTTATGTCCAATGGTGTCCTGCAATCCCATCCATTAATTCAAGGAGTGTGCTTATTAATTTTTCTAATAGCTTGGAAAGTACGGGCGTGTGACTGCTAAGGCTGGCAGAGGAATCCAATTCACCTTGCATCACTTTCCCTTTAACAGGGCACAATACTGTTGCATCTCTGAAACTTATAAAACTATATTTGAAATAATGCACTGAACTTAAATGGTTGAGAACTTAAGTTGTGTTATTAAAACTCTTGCAGTGAAACTGAGACTTAAAACAGATTTACAACACCCACTGAAGCATCACTGAAGACAAAACTCCACAGCATTCCACTCAGGGCACTACCACTGGATGTCCAGGGACTGCAGACACGAGGCATCTACTAAATCACACACTTACACTTGGCAACAGACTAATTCAACCTGGAATTTCCCAAGTGATCACTAATACAATACCATCACCTGCCATTAAATATTCTCATGCATTTAATAGATACTCCTTCAATGAACCTTTCAAGCAGTTAAAGACTCTTAACTTGCACTGCACCATATAGGTGGAAGTACTGAAGAAGACCTAGTGATAGCCAGCTGAAATACACATATAATCACAAAAAGAGAGTTGAAAAGGGACTGCAGGATTTCTGCACTAATTCTCTCAATTATTTCTGCATCATGTGCTTGCATATTGCAGTAAGATGTGTGTATGCCGTGCATAGTAATGAAGCCCATTCCCTAAGTTTAAAGGCACGTCCCATAATTTTGCACTGGAGTAAATTACATCACATAATTTTGCACTGGAGTAAATTACTGAGTTTAGTTCTACTGACAAACTATTGCCCCTTTCCAAGCAGTTGCTTCTCCAAGACTTCATTAAGTAAAAAAATGATAAATAAGAAGTTTGTCATTGAAACAATATGTGACCAAGTAGGTAACAAGAGAGTATCTCCTGAATATGGTATAGCATAAATGGGAATATACAATGAAAAAATAGTGCTCTACCAACTTCTAATTGTACCATGTTGCAATGAAGTTCCTGATGTGATGATTCAATAAATGGGAGTTGGATAAAATATTCCTTTGGATTTTACATTTCAAAACTAAAGAATTATTTTATCCATTATCCCAACCACCTGCTTTAAAATTTCATCTAGTTAACAATGTACTGAGACCAATAATTTGTTCTTGGCAAGAGTCAAATAATTTCCTGAGAGTTATTTAGTTCTAATTTGACAACGTCATGTGATGGAAAAATCACTTGTTTCTCTTGGCAATTTGTCCCAGCGGTTAATCACCTCCGTACTGAAAGTATTTGCCACATATTTAATTTGAATTTCTGGCTTCAGCTTCTACTAACTTGCTTTGCTAAATTAAAAAGCCTTTTATTACTAAGTGTTTTAGACACAGTTAGCAAACCACCTCTCAATCAAATCTGTGATAAGCTAAATGTATTCTGATGAATATGAAACTGTATGTCATTTTCTCCTACCAAAAGCCCAGTTTTAGTATTCTTCTCTTCACCCTCTTTACTTCCAATATTAAAAAGAACAGCCACAATTGAATATTAGTTCTGACACTTCTTTATACTGAGGAAAAATAACCCCATAATCGTTATTTATTACTTTGCTTTACTCCTTCAAATAGCTCATTTACTCTCTTGTCATTGTTAATGTCCATTCCGATCTAATTTGAAGTTCAAAAGAAAGAGCCTTATTTAAAGACTTACTACTGATATGTTTTCCTCCTTCGTTTGAAATTTCCCTCCCAAAAAAGTTTAGTGTCTTATTCGCTGAGGGAACTGGGCTTGTTCAGCCTGAAGAAGAGAAGGCTGCGAGGGGACCTTATAAATGCCTACAAATATCTGAAGGGTGGGTGTCAGGAGGATGGAGCCAAGCTCTTTTCAGTGGTGCCCAGTGACAGGACAAGGGGCAATGGGCACAAACTGAAGCAGAGGAAGCTCCAGCTGAACATGAGGAAGAACTTCTTCCCTGTGAGGGTGACGGAGCCCTGGAACAGGCTGCCCAGGGAGGTTGTGGAGTCTCCTTCTCTGGAGATATTCAAGACCTGCCTGGACAAGATCCTGTGCAGCCTGCTGTGGGTGACCCTGCTTCGGCAGGGGGGTTGGACTA
>Ga0065711_1049740_pt1 | contig 11149 bp, 10 predicted proteins | sample Hoacrofraction12_FD_59098 | JGI IMG/M metagenome (GOLD analysis project Ga0065711, IMG submission 59098) | Hoatzin crop microbial communities from Cojedes, Venezuela - Epithelial fraction 12 v2 (version 2) | ecosystem: Host-associated > Birds > Digestive system > Esophagus > Crop | place... | reverse complement strand
CCCTAGAGGTCATCTAGTCCAACCCCCATGCAGCGAGCAGGGACACCGCTAACTAGATCAGGTTGCTCAGAGCCCTGTCCAGCCTGGTCTTGAATGTTTCCAGGGATGGGGCCTCCGCTACCTCTGTGGGCAACCTGTTCCAGTGTTTCACAACCCCTCATTGTAAAGAATTTCTTCCTTATATCCAGCCTAAACCTACCCTGTTTTAGTTTAGTGCTAATTGATTTACCTGCTTTCCCCTGCTTCCGTTCTTCTGGTGGAAGCTCTACAGCAAGGACATAAAAGAGGGTACTCTTGTTTCACTTCTCTTGCTCTTTGAGCAATCCAGCACTGCTCATGCTTCCCGGTTAGCCTGCAAGCTACCTAAGGACATGAGCACTCCCGACCTTTGCATGTCCAAAAGCACGCTGCAGCACCGTGCACATTGCTTATGTCCCCGTCCTTCAGGCTGACGTTCTGGGCCCTTTTCTGGGGACTCCTCAGTGGTTTGAAATGTGAGAGAAGACCTGACTGGAAACACTTCCCTCCCAGCTTGAAATGCCTTTCTGCACCAACTTCTTGGACTTCTTTGCCCAAAGCCACCACCCTTGTGATTTTTAGGTCCGAAACAAGAGCTTTTTTTCCTAGGAGGTATTTTCCTTGTCTGCATTGTTCGGTAAGCGAGAATAGCTTGGAAATGTATTGCATTTGCACAGATGCTTGTATTCATACAGTCACTCCTAAAATTCAGCTTACGTTTTCCAGATGGCTTAATAACAAAGCTGATTTAGTATTCTTTGCACATATATAGAAGTATTAAAGGATCTCACAAATTCATGTACCTAGGTGAGGTGGTCCTGAACCCTGGACTGCCAAATACGAAGCTACTTTGGATCCACATACAAACTTCACAACCTTGTCCTGTTGCTACTTGATGTATCCATTAGCCTGCAGTGAAGGTACCAGAAACAGTTCGTTGAAGGAGGCTGTGTACTTTACGTCTAAGCACTATGAAAAGCTGTTTACTTCAGTTTCTGGTGTCCTGAATTTGCTGAAGAAGGTCATGGCTTTTGTCCTTCTCTACCTACAAGGCAAAATGCCTGAAGAGAAGAGGAAAAATGCTCTTTTCAGGCAGGAATGTTGAGGTTGCAATTTATCGTATGGGACTTGAAAGAGGAATTTTCAGTTCCAACTTGTTTGAAGAGGAATGGGCTGGTGAAAGAATTTAAGGGCACTTCTGAAATGCAAAATGTTGCCTGTGTATGGAGTGGCCCAGAAAGGAAACATCCGTGAGGATCTATGGCTCAGATATTCCACACTGCCTGGACAGAATAATGAAACACTTCTCTTGAGATTTACGAGCCTGGAAAATAGACTGCAGACTTCCATCAAGTCCTGAAAATACTACAGACTCTAGCTGGAGTCTCTAGTACATCTCTTTTTATATAAGCAATACAGGGTGGAAGTATTGGGAAGGAGTCAGAGATGAAGTGTAAATGCAAACGCAGAAAATAAATACATTCTTTACTGTCATGAGACTCCCAAGCTGCAGTTGTGAAAGAGGTTTTATCTTTCTATTGCAAATTCCCTGTTCCTTTTTTAATGTTTTTTTATAATGAAATACTACCTCCAACTTCCTACCATTGCATTTCAAGGTGAGGTGGGGTGGGGGAAGCATGACTTCTGTTGAAAGCTTCTCTCTCTTTAGCAGATGCACAGACAATGGAGTTGGTGAGTTCAGGCTGCTTCGCTTTCCTCCGTGAAGGCCAGGGGCTGTCTGGAGCGTCCTGTGAATGCTGTTTCAGTGAATGTTCATTCAGTGTGAACGCTGATCCACCCCTTCCTGTCGAGTAAAGGGTGAGAGAGGCAGTGACTTGCCCACTTCAGAAAAATGCCATTTCATATTAGAGAGTGGAAATCACAGTATCCCAGAAAGCAGAGTCTCGAGGTCAGCCAGACAGTCTCTGCCCCACAGCAATGTCAGCTCTAGACATGTCTGATGGTTGTTACTCTGTCCTGTTCCTGAAAAATTGCAGCACTCCAGATTCCTGTCCCCAGTTTGCGCTAACTGCACAGTTGAATTTTTTCCTTGGCTGTAAGTAATGCCAATCTCTGTCTCTGCAAGTGTTTTCTATCAAATGCATGTCATAAACCGTGAAGTAGATAATGTAGCTTGGCAGTCACATCTGCTGACGGTATTGTTGGTGTTATTATATTATCCCTGCTATGTTTTTTAAATGTTCAACCTGCAGGTTTGAGAGTGATTTTGAATGTGGGAAAATCTTTGTTGCCTGTTTAGAGGCGTCAGCTCAAGGAATGAAATCTCACTCTCCAGTCCCAGATCTCAGTTCTAGGAGCAGGGACCAAACCCTCCTGTGTACGCCCTTAAAGAAGGACTAGTTTGCGCTGTCGCCTCTCAGCCACCTGTCTTAGGGCCAGACTCTCAGTAGAGCTTTAGAGGACCGGCTCTGGGCTCTGCTGAAAGCCCAGCTAGCAACTTGGGTGTTGCAGTGTGGAGCTGAACTCCTTCAAAAATCTAGTGCTGAGCCCCACTATAAAAAGAACCCACTCTGCAAGGTTCCCCCAAATGCACTCCAAAAGAGCTTATGGTCTAAGCAAAGAAAATAAGTCAATCCTGGTCTATACCTGTACACCTGAACTGGACCTGGAATAAAACAGGAAAGAGCGTGCAAAAACCGTGAAGGGGAATGCACACTCAGCACCATAATTCCCATAAGGTTATAGATAAGGCTTTTTTTTTTTGGCATTCATGTTTTCCGAAGACACCCACAAAGGAAAAGAGACAGATTTCAGTGGCTGTTTGGAAGAACTGCATGTTAAGGGGAAGGATGGCTCCGTAGGTAATCCGTGCCTCGCATTCACCATGGCAGTACATCATGGTCAGCCTAATGCAAGCTGTTTCTCAGTGGCTCTGCGTTCCTGACAAGGGGCTGCACACGCTCACTGCATATGTGGCTTGACTGCTGATTTCCTCGTAAGGCGCCATGTGCAAGGACAACCCCGGCTGCATTCGCAAGGACCTTTTTTTGCGGGTGGAGAATTAGAACAAGTGCCTTGTGTGTGATGATTGATACTGCCAGGCGGACAATAATTATGATTTACACATGATTTCTTTATTCTTGAGGGGAAATCCCAGTTGCCAAATATGTTAACGATGTATGTAATGGTGTGTTAACGGACACCATTAGTTTGCTGGACAAAACTGAGAGCTCTGCCAAAACAAACCTTCTCCAATGGTACATTTTATGGATCAGCAGATTCTGAAAATGCTTCAGAGTGGAACTGAATCATGGGGCACATGCTTCAGGAATGGCTAACAGTCTCCTAACCGCAAGTTTAAAGGTATCTGCTAGTAATTAAATTCACTTGAGCATTTTGATAATTTCAGCATCGTACAATTTCTCTACGAGGTGCAATAATTGCAGTCCGGAAATAGTTTGTTTTAACATTATGACTGGATTAGTATGGAAAATAGTCCCAGCTTGTAGTGGCACAGGTTAACTTCCGTCACTGGTACAAAGTGGCTTGTGCGTGCTCAGGAGTGCACCCATAGCCCAGGGCGTGCGGGCAGCCGTCCCCCCCGAGATCCTCCCTGGCACCCACAGGACCCGGTGCCGAGGTTGTGTGAGGCTCGTGCACTAGCAGCCACAGCGAGGGGTCTGGAAGACCCTCTGGCTCTGCATGCCGAGGTGGGTCTTGCTTCATCTGCTTTTGGAGACACTGACAGCAGAGCTGGTCTGCAGGAGCAGCTGAAAAACTCCTGCACAGATGGAGTCAGGGTGGCTCAGCACTTTTTTAAGGTGTGTCGAGGTCTGGGCCAGCGCGGCAGGCCTTGGGCTGTACCTAAGTGCAGTTAAAAATGCTCATGGATACAGGTGCATATTCTTGGTGGGAGCTGCTGGCAGCTTGGCAAGAAGAATTTGTCCTGTGGAGGCACCTGGTATCACATACTCCCAACCTGCAGCGCTTTCCCTGAGAAAGGCTGATCTCAGTTTCCAGTTTGAGTTCTTCTGTATAATCCATGGTGCACAGAAAATTTGGTGGACTGGGACTTCTCTATTTCTGACAAAACTGGTTTAATTCAAATTGTAGGGACTTCTGCAGTATCAGGTCTGTAGGACAGCAGAGGACAGCAGCACCCTAGAAGTGTTGTGCCATGGTCCTTTGCCCCAGGGTTTGGGTCAATGGCCAGATATGAACTTTCTGAAGTCTCAGAAACCTCCAAAGCTCTTTTACAAAAAACAAACCATGCGACCCATTTACTCCAGAGCAGGACTTCTAGGCTCTCCCTGTCCTTCTGTCTGCTCAGCTGTTCAGCATAGGTATACTCAATAAAGCTCATTAAAGCAGTTTATTGCCTTAGTTGAGAGCGCTCATGTATTAGTACAAGAATTTCAGAGCACAAATATGGATTAAATGAATGGCTGACAAGGCTAGAGTGAATCAGCAATGATGCTGGTTCTTCCTTTGAAAGGTTTCCATTAATCTCAGACATGATAGTCTAATCTTTGACTGAGACAAGAGTTTTACCTGAATAGTTTCCGGTCATGTTAATGGGAGCTGTGAAAACCCTGTCCGTACCAGCAGCAGCAGTGGCCCCCTTTTCAAAGGGAATGGTTTTGGTTGTTTCTTAGTGCATTACAATAACCAGCCACCAGACTTTATTTTTGTACCACTTTCCCTCCCTTCCTCATATCTTTATCTCTTCATGCCATAAAAATACTGCATTTTAAAATGAAATCAAGGAGACAGAAAACAGAAGATGTGTGTTTTGCATAAAAGAAGAAACATGTGTTATGAATAAAGAGTCAAAATGGGCAAACATATTGAAGACATACACGCCTTCCCCCTCCTCCTTTTGCACCCTCGCAGGCAAGCAGGCATGAGGCCGCCCTTGTGTCATCCCTTGCTGGGAGGGGGCTCGGTCACGTCTGCAAGGTCAGCCAGCCGTCGTCTCGAGAGAGGGCTCAGGTGGCCGTGGGGCAAAGGGGGAAGTTTTTCCACGTTGGGCTCTTTCATGTGCATGTGAGCATGGTCTGGTGCTTTTACTGGAGCTGAACACACCGCTGGCACAAGCAGGTGAAATTCCTCTGGCTGAGCCTGAGATGACCCTGGGTGGTTTTTAAAGGGAGTGAATTGTCCTCATTGCTCCTGGGAAGGACAGAGGGGCCTGGGTTAATCGCGTTCATCATCCGTGATGATCCTGCTTAGGACATTCAGTGTGTGCTTGTACTGTGGTCAGACCTGGGTCAGTGTTAAGTGAATTATGGTTGGCACAGATAATCCAGCATAGATTACATGACTTTCCCAAGAAAATGTTTAGGTGACTCACTTACAAAAATCTTCATACTGCTGCTGACCTGCTCCTCTCGCCTGAGCTGGGGTCTCAAGCTGTTGCGGCTGTGTCCGTGCTGTCCTGCAGTGATGCCAGGGTGGGCAGAGCTGAAGAATGAAGGGCTTTCAGGGAGTCTGACTCCACCTGGGCCTGCTCCTTCTTTTCTTCTTTGCCAAGAATAATAAAAATATATTCCCCCCACCAACTCCTTAAAAAGGGGGGCAAACTACAGAAATATTTGAAGTACTTTTTGGTTTTCCTAAGGGGAAAAAAATGCAATGTGGTTTCATTCTAGCCATGCAAATATTTATGTGAGCAAAGAGAGAAGCAAGATCAGAGAGAAAAACTGGGTTTGGTTGTGACACAGGCTTTGGTGCCAGAGACATGGATTTACTCTTGGCTCTGCCAGAGGTTGCCTGTGTAACCTTGAACAAGACATGTTCAACTCTGTGCCCACAGCTGGTCATCTGCTAGAGCTGATGAGAGCCCTCTCTTTTTTTGTACTAGCTGCATGGGGCTGGGACAACTTCAGGGTAAAAAGAAGCTTTTCAACTCACCAGGAACATCTAAGCACTTAGGTGATGTAGTAATAGTGGAAAATTATGGCAATTTGAGCTAGGGAGGGTACCTCCAAAATTTCTACAGTGCCGTGCATACTGCGCTTGATTTGCTGGAGTCGTCTAAGTGCTACTGTAGTGCCAACAAAGGTCTGCATTCAGTAAGTAGCTCCTCACATTTCCTGTGGATATCCCCAGCAAATCTGTATTTAAATAAGCAATAGTTTCTTAATCCTGGACTGCAAGTTGCTGGGGTGATTTGTACTCAAGGTGAATGCTGAGGTTAGGGAGATGTTGAGATGTATAAAAGAAGCTTGCTGTCCAAATTCTTTCCATCTGTTTTCATTATGCCCCAGTCCTGCAGAATAAACCAAACATTTTTGCTTTCAGCTATTTCCTTCTGGATGCTGTAAAGCTACCTGTTCTCAAAAGCATTATTTGTTGTCCTTAAGTGCTTTAGTCTGATGCTTTTGCAGTTGTATTCAGCCAGTCAAGAAAACCGCCTGTAAATGGATAGGAAAGGTGGTTGAAAAAAATGGAAAAGCAGTTTGAGTAAATAAAAAAATTGCTTCAGTTTGCATTGTTCGAAGCATAAAAATATTTTGTAATACATTTTGGATATGCTAGAATTTCTTGACAGTTTTTTTCTACTTCTTCCTGCCAAAAATGCCAGGGCCACAGAATTTAGTAAACCATATATCAGCTCATGCCTGGTTTCCTCTGTATTTATTGTGTTATGTCTGACTGCCTGGACACTTCAGCCCAAATGACCCGGAGCAAGGCTCAGACCTGCGTTGCCGGGGCTGTGGGTGACATGTCCACCCCAGTCCAGCAGAAATGGATAAAAACTAGAAATTGTTTTTTTTTTACTTATTTTGCAGAGAGAATTGTCAGTCCCAGAGGAACCAACATTTTGCTAAGATTTGCTAAGAAATGGTGGAGGGGCAAAGTATGCCAAAAGTGTTTTAAAGAATTTTTTTGACTTTTACTCAAAACCCAAAAGTTTCTGCTGCAGTCATCCTGTACCTTCCTCAGATTTTAAAGACCAGAAAAGATCAGTTCTTTCCTCCAGAAAGAAGTCTCTCCAGTAATTGAAAATATTTCTTTCCAGAAATGAAAATGTATTATGCCCTTTCTGCTTAGTTAATCTATTTGTGTTTAGCTCTGAAAAGTGCTTTTCATATGCTAGTTGCCCAGTTGCCCAGATACATATGTTACCTTAAAAGAAAAGTAGTTGATTTTTAGCCAGAAGGACAGGAGAAAGGTTAGGAATGTGCAATGCAGTTTCTCATAACTTCGGAGGAGGCAGATGTTTCTCTTCTGGTTCCAACCTTCATTTTCTTTGCATGAAGAACGAGTTCTTTAAAACCAAATAAATATCCCTTTGAGAAGAGCGTGGTTCCCACTGTTATTCTTTAAATTAACTCTTTTGAGGCTAAGGCAGGGCTTAGCTTGTTGATTTTCATTGCAAAAATGGAATAAAAGAGAGAATATAGTCTAATTTTTTTTCTATAAATGGCTTCAATAATTATGCTCAAGAGCTGGTCAGAAGAGTAACAGCAGCAATAACAATAAAATGTCTGACATCTGGCACAATATGAATTCTCATTACTTGTTCTAAGTAGTGTAAATATGACTAAAAATACTTGCAATTAACTTTCATTTATACTTTCATACTTGCAAACATGGCAGCACCGATTTCACATTTATAAAGATAACAATGAGGGCAATTGTATCTGCTAGCAGTAACCAAGAGCAGACTTTGACTGATGCAGGGGGAAAGGAAAGACAAGTAAAGGTTGTTATTCGTGGTAAAAGTGCACAGGACGGACGTCGCCTGTCCGACCTGAAATGACTCGTCTGTGCATGTAGGCCATGCCATACGTGTCTTGGTGATGGAGACAGCAGGACGCCATTCACCTCCTCAGGTGCTGGGACCAAAATGGCAGGCAGGCTTAGAAAAGTCCACAGCATAAAGAAAAAGTGGAAAATGTCTAATTTCAGGTTAATATCCTCCCTCTGGGGATGCTGCTGAGACTAATGCAGCTGATTCCATGCTCCGCAGCCCCCGTTTCCCAGGGAAAAGGACTGAAATGTTTACCAGGGCAGAAGACCTGGCAGGGGAGAGTATCTGTGTGTGGCTGGGAATGGACACTCTGAGATCTCTAGGGCCTACTGAAGCAAGGCCAGAGGCTGGGGGTCACTGGTAAGGTAACCTTGGCCATATTTTGGGTTTAGGCATTTGTCTTCATAGAGTCTGACTGATGGGAAGTGCAGACAAAAGCCGTTGTGAAGCTCTGCTTGCCATATGGAGCTGTGCAAGGCTACTGGAGAGGCTGGCCTGTTTACCCACCAGGTCTGCGAGAGGCATTTGGTTCCTAAGTTTATAAATCAGCATGGTGACCCCTTTCCAGAGGATGAGGGAATGGCTGAGGAATTACAGAAACCACTGTCTGAAATGTGTGTGTGTTTGGCCATGATGGGATCAATGAACTCCACCATCTTCCTCTGGTCCCTGCTTCATGCTGAGTGCTGGGCAATGAGAAGTTTCACAAGTCTCCACTGGGAAATATTGGAATGAAAGAGAAATGCAAAAAGCAGAGACAGGTAAAAAGTGCCAAGGAGGGTTGAGGCAACGGTTGCCTCTAATGAAGCCTGTTGTAGTCAGTGAAGCAGAACCGGTGTGCTGAAAGATGTGACATTCCTTGCATGTACTGAGTCGTGGTGGGAATTTGGGCTACCCAAAGCAAGATCTAGTGGTGTAATAGTCAAGGGACAAAGTGTATGCGGAGTCAAGACTAAAACCACATAATCCAAGCAAGACCACACTTGAGCTGTTCATCCAGTTGTCTCACAGACCCACTGGCTGCCCTTCCCAGGGAGAGCTTTATGGGTTGTGAGACCCTTCCCAAGAAACCTGTGCTGGGTTGAGGTTAAGGTGGAGCGTAAAAATGGAGGTTTTTCCCCAGAGCAGAAAGAGGGCTTTTCACATTTGAAGGTCACAGGTGGCTCTTCAGGGCTGCCTGTGATTTATTTTTACCACATTGTGCGAGTGGGGGGCTCTCAGCCCACCCACACGCAACCTTTCTTTCCTATAACAAACAGAAGAACACAAAACATATGAGTGAGTCCCATGTGTTCAGCTGACTTCTTCCTTGCCTCTGTGATCAGTCCTGTCCATCTCCTGCTCGACTCCATTTTCAGTGGAAGGAGTGTTTGGTAGCAAAGTACTGGGTCTACTGGGACATCTGGGGATGTTTATGTGCCCTTGCAGAGAGGTGTGGCACAATGAGACAAAGTGGGTCAGTTCCCCATCCAAATGCAATCTTTATCTTATCTTCTTATAGAAGCAATTTTCATGCTGGTCGTAGTTCTGGAGGTTTTAGAGTGAACATTTACAGTGCTTTTCCCTGCCCTCTCACTTTTCCTTTTGGACTCTCCTAAAGGCCCAGTATTTTGTACCTTTGGCAAGATCCTAGCAGTTGGATGTCAACCCTGCTGATAAAGAGGAACCTGAAGCTCAGTTCTGCTCAATGTCAGTGTTTTGCGTCTGGGGCTTTCATGTGTTCTCACCTGAACTTCTGGCGTTCTTCGCATTCTGCATGCAAACTGGGGCATGACTGCCACTTCGGGATGGTATTTTTGATTGAGCCAATTGAGAGTGAAGAACCGGTTTCCTGTTTAGAGCTCAGAGAGCTCAGCCCAGCCGTTTCCTTGCTAGAGGTTTTGGAAAGGAGCACCATTTACATCCTGCCAAGCACTCTGAAGGCATCTGAGTTCACATCTGACAAATGGGTGCAGATAGATCTGCCTGTTCCTGCTGCATTCTGGCTGAGTAGGGTTGGGGATGCCGGCCAGATCCAGTGCTGCATGAAAAAGTGGATTAGCACATGCATGGTTTCACCCTACCAAGGTATGTGGCTTCGGGCCTGAAGCTGCTGTGGATCTGGTCTGTAGAATAGACATCAGGCCTGTGTTGGTTTACATGTGTCCTCAGTAAAGCCAATTTGGAGTCCTTATGTTCCAGTACGTGGGGATGATCGGCCTGTTCCTCACATGATTAGCAAAAGGCCAGGCACAAAGTTTGGGGTCCTGCTCCAGCCGTATTGAAGGCAATTTTCTGTGCACAAAGTTGTACTGCTCCAGCAGAAGAGAGAGGATGGTGACATCTGAGGCTTTGGCATATGGATGCACCTGTGTCTGTTTAAACCTGGACAACTTCTGGCTGGTTTACAGCAATACATTTACAGAGCGCACTAATCCTATGTAGCCAGTGTGAAGTATCTATGCATGTGTTAAACTGGAGTTTGCATTAGCTTACCCAGGGTGGTTTTCTGAGTGCTTTGCAAGGTATTTGGTGCAATAGAGCTATGCAGGAAAGCTGAAAAGGTGTCGAATTCTGGGTTTGTTTTACACACTGAGTCTTTCCAGATAACATATTTCTGAGGCCCAGTGCAATATACTGAAATGCCTTACATGATCTCTTCTGGAAAAGGGGAGGTAGTCTGGTTTTCTCAAAGCCACTATCAAGAGACTGTACTTAGTAATCTTACCATCAAAAGCTCTCTGTCAGCTATTATATTGCTATCGTATATGTTTGATGCTGCTGTGAGGCACTGACAACTTCCATTCTCCTTCAGACGCCAGTGAAAATTTATGTGGAATTTAGGAGAACATAGAATAAAAAAATCATAGAATCATAGAATCATAGAATGGTAAGGGTTGGAAGGGACCTTAAAGATCATCTGGTTCCAACCCTCCCACCATGAGCAGGGACATCTTCCACCAGACCAGGTTGCTCAGAGCTCCATCCAACCTGGCCTTGAACACTGCCAGGGAGGGGGCAGCCACAGCTTCTCTGGGCAGCCTGGGCCTCACCACCCTCATGCTGAAGAATTTCTTCCTAATATCTAATCTAAATCTGCCCTCTTTTAGTTTAGAGCCGTTCCCCCTTGTCCTATCACTACACACCCTTGTTCAAAGTCTCTCTCCATCCTTCCTGTAGGACCCTTCAAGCACTGGCAGCTGCTCTAAGGTCACCCCAGAGCCTTCTCTTCTCCAGGCTGAACAGCCCCAACTCCCTCAGCCTGTCCTCGTAGGAGAGGTGCTCCAGCCCTTGCATCATCTTCATGGGCCTCCTCTGGACCCGCTCCAACACATCCATGTCCTTCTTATGTTGGGGGCTCCAGAGCTGGATGCAGTACTCCAGGTGGGGTCTCACGAGAGCGGAGTAAAGGGGCAGAATCCCCTCCCTCAC
>Ga0065711_1009846_pt1 | contig 11149 bp, 13 predicted proteins | sample Hoacrofraction12_FD_59098 | JGI IMG/M metagenome (GOLD analysis project Ga0065711, IMG submission 59098) | Hoatzin crop microbial communities from Cojedes, Venezuela - Epithelial fraction 12 v2 (version 2) | ecosystem: Host-associated > Birds > Digestive system > Esophagus > Crop | place... | reverse complement strand
CCCCCAGGATCTGCAGATGCAATGTCCTGCAGCCACAGACTGACTGGCTGGGAAGATTCCTCCCCACAGTGAGCTCTCAGCGTCCTCCAACACCAGGCAGATGTTAACCACTCTGCCTCGCTCCTCTCCCCTCGCTGTCTGCAGGCATTCCCTCAGCCCTGCTGGGCTTTGCAGAGAAGATGCTCCTGGGCACAGCTGTCTCTCTGCAGTGCTGCCTGGTTGCCATGAGCTCCCTCCATCCCAGGAGCCCAGCCCAGCTCAACAGCAGAGGACCAGCCCAAGGCAGCACTTTCTCTAGCCACCTGGGACTCCCTGAGGTGTCTTTTGGTCTCCAGGACAACTTGCTGTGAAACAGGCTGATGCAATCACTGATATTTGCTCCCTCAGCTGGGGAGAGATGTTTAACTTCAGCAGTGGCATTTCTCCTGTCACCAAAAGAGTTAGCTCCAAGAATCACCTTTTCTTTTCCCATCATTAGGTAGGACAGCAAGATTAGGACAGGCATATCCTTATATAAACCAAGTGGAACCAAGATGAGCTGTTGCTACATCAGGAACTGTTAAAGAAGAAAGAGACAGGATGTGGGAACACTGCTGAACTGAGTCAGAGGAAGTGTAAATATCTGTGAGATATTCTATGTCCTCTTTGTCTCTGTTACCACCTGCAAGGTCTCCCAGGCCTCTGAGTTTTGACACAGGACTCTGGACAAGAACAGCCAGCAGTAGATAAGGATCAAGTCAGGGGTTACTTAGCAAACTACCCCCTTACCAGCCCATTGGTTGGACAGTCTGCAGCCAAGAGTGCTGGTCAGCAAGGTCAGATCGTGTGGATAACTGAGCTCAGCCACCCCCAGCAGTGGGCATTCTCTGTCTCCTAGGATGAGGCATGCACGCCAGATGGAAATGTTTGTATCATCCCCGACTGGCACAGGAGGGAACTTCCCTCCTGCTGTGTTCTCAGGACAATCCTCTTCCTTGTCCTCTACCTGCAGGCATCCACTACTCACCATTCTTAGGCTCAGACATGGTTGTAAGGATTAGCTCAGGCCAGCAGCCATCCAGCCTCTGCCGCTTTCTGGAGGGGGAAACCAGCAGTGGCTAGGCTGCCCAGGAACACAAAGAGTGACTTTTCCAAGACCACCTTTCATCTGAACCACTTCAGACATGTAATTTTAGATTTGATATTAAGCCTTGTATTGCAAATTCTGATCCTATTGGCATTGTCCAGAGGGGCTGCCACAGACGCAGATTGCTCCCCTGCAGATTTTTATACTTAGGCAGATTAATGCTTTTGTTGGGGAGATTGTTCTTGTAGATACTGATACTCTAAGGGTAATCACACAGACACTTGAAGGATAACTGGAGGGTTAGTACCTTAGTGGCCCTCCAGTGAAGCGGTTCCTCTTTGCCGTTGTCTCACTGTCATTGTCCACGGTGTGGTGTGAAAGGTGCTGAGCGGAGGGTGATACTCACTGCTTTTGGCCAGGCTCCTGCTCATAGAGCCCAGGATGCTGTTGGCTGCCTTTGCTGCTGGCTCGTATTTTGCCTAAGGAAAATCAAGGACCATGAGGGCCTTTTCCACAGAACTGCTGGCCAGCCACGCAGCTCCTGGCCTCTGTCACTGCAGCCTGTAATTCCTCTGATCAGTCCTTGGGTCTCTGCAGAAGATGTATGCAAGAGTTGCTTTCTCTTTTCTCCAGTCACGATGAACTTCCAAAATGTATCAGAGTAGCCCTGCTATGTCATCAGCCTGGTCTCTCAAGATCCTTGGATTCATCCCCTCTCTTCCAACGGGCTGATAAGGGTTGACCTTATCTAAGGGATCCCTGACCTGATCTCCATCCACTGCTGCGTCTCGCCTAGGGTTCTTCCTCTTAGGCACCTGGAACTGGGAGACCTTGCTGGTGGAGTCTGAGGCAAAGAGGGCACAAAGAATCTCAGACCTACCAACCTCTGCTCTTCCCGAACACAGCAGTGGTCACACAGTATCTTTGTTTCTTCTTTAACTGTTTCTGGAGAAGTAACAGCTCATCATTATGGCCTTGAACTCCCATGCAAGTGTCAGGTCTAGCGGAGCTCTGGTTTTTCTAAAACCAAACGCATTTCTGAATTCCTCCTTTGTTTCAGTCCCTTTCATCTAGCTCTTGTATGCTTCCTTTTTTCCGTGGAGATTTCCCATAAGTTTACTATTTCCCCAAGATTCTCTCCTGATAGCTCTGCTTGTTGTCCTGACTACTGACATGCCCAATCTCCTGCTTGAGAGGCACTGTCCTTAAAGAGCAGCAATACTGAGCTCTGCTGCCCTTCTGTGCTGCTCACTTGGGCTCCCCCACTAGAAGTCGCAAGACGTGTCCAAAATCTGCTCCTCTGAAGTCTAACATCTGCACTCATCTATTTTCCTTATGCTTGGAAGTTGAGACCCCACTATTTCATGGTATTGGCAGCCAAAGTTGAGACTGCTTTTCACATCCATGTCGGCTCTTCCTTCTTTGTGAGTAGCAGATGCAAATGAGCATCACCATTGTTGACAAATCTGGCAGCTGACCTATAAGGATTGGCATCCCAAGCAAAGTCTTGACCAAGACACTCCAGAAATAACCAATATTGACTGCATGCAGTTGTCGTCCCCTTCACGGGAATGCCAAGGTCATTAAAGTCAGCAAAGGGACATGAATTCATTCTTTGTTACCCAGCACAATGTCAGCCTTATCAGCCTCTCTTCTGAACTTGACCTGTAAGGGCTCAGCCAGCTTGTTCATCCCATAGAAGCGCTCCACATATCTGAGCAGCTCCTTCACGCTCTGGGCACCTCCCCCTCCTGATCCTTCTGGCCTGCCTTTCCTTCTCATCCTGTATCCTCAGCTGTCCCAACATGCCTTAGCTGCTATGCCCTCAAATGGAATGAAGAAATGGCCTGCAGGGCTCAGGTTCCTCCTCTCTGTGACCAAGACTGAGGCCATTGGAGCATGTCTGGCTGTCTGGCCTGCAGCACCTCAGCTGTGGCACATCTGGGCTGAGAGCAGACTTGCAGAAAGAAACCTGCTACCAATTGCCCAAGGCCTTGTGTGTGCAAAGGTTTTGCTTCAGAGCAGAGACATCCTGGAAGGCATGGTAAATGGCATTGTAAAGGAGAAATGAGGTGCCCACCAAGAGAGCAAACCCTGCTTTTGGTAAGGCCAGGAGAGAGGTCTTCTGTCTGCTGTGTCTCTGCAGCTGTGAGGGCCTGTGGTGGAGGTGAAGCTGATCTCAGGAAGCAAGAGATGATGTTGAAAATGTCCTTGGGTGTGGACATCCTCTAATCCAGACACACCATGAAAATCATAGAGTCATAGCTTGGAAAAGATCTCTAAGATCATCCAGTCCAATCATCAACCCAACACCACCATGCCTACTAAACCATAACCCGAATATCCACATCTACATGTTTTTTAAACCCCTCCAGGGATGGGGACTCAGTCATCTCTCTGGGCAGCCTATTCCAATGCCTGACCACTCTTTCAGTGAAGAAATTTGTCTTAATATCTGATCTAAACCTGCTCTAATGCGACTTGAGGCCATTGCCTCTCGTCCTATCACTAGTTACCTGGGAGAAGAGACCAGCACCTTCTTCACTACAACCTCCTTTCAGGTAGTTGGAGAGAGCGATAAGGTGCCCCCTCAGCCTCCTCTTCTCCAAACTAAACAGTCCCAGCTCCCTCAAGCGCTCCTCGTAAGATTTGTTCTCTAGACTCCTCACCAGCCTCGTTGCCCTTCTCTGCACACGCTCCAGCAACTCAATGTGTTCTTTTAGAGAGGGGCCCAAAACTGAACACAGTATTCAAGGTGCGGCCTCACCAGTGCCGAGTACAGGGGCACGATCACCTCCCTACTCCTGCTGACCACACTATTCCGGATACAAGCCAGGATGCCGTTGGCCTTCTTGGCCACCTGGGCACACTGCTGGCTCATGTTCAGCCGGCTGTTGAGCAGCACCCCAAGGTCCTTTTCCGCTGGGCAGCTTTCTAGCCACTCCTCCCCAAGCCTGTACCGTTACATGGAGTTGTTGTGACCCAAGTGTAGGACCCGGCATTTGGTCTTGTTGAACTTCATACAGTTGGCCTCCACCCATCAATCCAGTCTGTCCAGATCCCTCTGCAGAGCTTTCCTACCCTCGAGCACATCGACACTTCCACCCAGCTTGGTGTCATCTGCAAACTTACTGAGGGAGCACTCAATCCCCTCATCCAGATCATTGATAAAGAAGTTAAACAAGACTGGACCCAAAACTGAGCCCTGGGGGACACCACTTGTGACCAGCCACCAGTTGGATTTAACTCCTTTCACCACCACTCTCTGCGCTCGGCCATTCAGGTAGTTCTTTATCCAGCGAAGAGTACACCCATCCAAACCATGGGCAGCTAGTTTCTCCAGGAGGATGCTGTGGGGAACAGTGTCAAAGGCCTTACTAAAGTCCAGGTAGGTGACATCCATAGCCTTTCCTTCATCCACTAGGCAAGTCACCTGGTCGTAGAAGGAGATGAGGTTGGTCCTGCAGGACCTGCCTTTCACAAACCCATGCTAGCTGGGCCTGATCCCCTGGTTATCCTTCACATGCCAAATGACCGCACTCAGGATGAATTGCTCCATAATCTTGCCTGGCACCGAGGTCAGGCTGACAGCCCTAAAGCTCCCAGGATCCTCCTTCCGGCCCTTCTTGTAGACGGGTGTTGCACTGATGATCAATAAATTTCTAGGCACATAAAGCTAATGTTGCTAGTTTTTCAATCTGTTATCAAGGCAGGCTTAGACATGACTGGCTGAGGAGCAGCCTCGAGGAGGCCATAGCAGCCAGAGGTACTAAACAGTAATATGGTCGTGAGCACATTGGAATGCACTGGGAGGAGTGTGGCCACCCAGACAAGGGCAGTTCTTGTCCGTCTGGACTCAGCACCAGTTTGGCCACATCTGGAGTAGTGTGTCCCAGTTGGGGCTCCCCATTTTGGAGGAATGGGGAGGAACTGCCACGTGGCCAGAGAAATTATGTAAAGATAGGCTTAGGGGTGTTGTGTGGAGAGGCTGAGAGACCTGGGCTTCTTTAGCCTGGTGAAGTGGAGGCTGAGGGAATAATAGCAGGAGCTCAGGAGACCTTGAGAATTTCATTTTGAGATGACAGCATTTTATTTTGGGTAGTGGGAAACAGCATGAGAAAGGACAGGCATCAGAAATTGCAGCTTTGGATATCCAGAGTGGACCGGACAATAAAGAAATGTCATTCTTTATCCTTTTATAGTGCTGTGGTGAAAAAGGTCACTGAGAGGGAGTCTGGATCAGCCCACGGATTGGTTTCTCAGGGAAGATCTGGCAAGAATGGAGAGACACCAGTATAGATGGGGACGTACAGGGGTGAGAGCAAGGTGGGGAATTACACTGGCTGTCTGCAGCCTGCAGGGAAACAGGCACAGACATGGGACAGCATAGAACTGGCTGTGTTGGAGCAGGCCAGCGGTGCTGGGAAGGCTGAAAGGCCATGGCAGAACTGAGGTCTTTTTCTCCTTGAGTAAGGTAGGTTTCTCTGCAACTGAGGCCTAAGATGCAAATTGTCCTCATGGCAATGGGACCTCACTGCCTCCTTGCATCGACCCAGAGGAGGCCAGGAGGTGTCATATCATTGTCCTTCACTTGGCATCGCACTCCCCACAACCCCAGAAAATGCCCTGAGCCACGAGTCAGGGACAGGATCTCCCTTCCCTCAAGATGGGGTGAGGGCTTCTCCATCCTCCTTCATCAAAAAATCTCACAGTTTTCTCAGCATCAGAGTTGCCTACACTTTACCTTTGCCTCCCTGGAATCATGGCATTTGATTATCTTCTCTCAGGAGTCTGTGTTAGTAGTGGCCCTCAGTGAGACCCAATAATGCTTTAAGGTCCTTTGGGACTAATTTCTCCCTTTGACTTCTGGAAAGGTTTGTGCAACCTTCTCTCAGTATCTCAGGTTCATGGACTCAGCACCAAATGCACCCTAGGGCTCATTGCAATGCAGAAAGCCCTCTTGTGCCTTTCTCTACTTACACTCTCCAAGGGATATTGATCCAGGCTTTCTCCTAAGGAGCTAAGGCAAGCAAGGAAAAACAGTCCCTTGGGGTCTGTATGGACAACCTTGCTCCTCACTTCCCCAAGCCCACCAGTTCCCTCATCAGCCTCCTGGCACTTGCATCACTTCTTCTCACATCAGAGTTCTCCACTGAGCTCTGCAGCTGCCTGTTACAGCTCCTTTGCACCAGATCCCACCTGCTTTCCTTAGAGAACTGGGCTGCACACAGGCACAGAAAGGTTTCTCTTCTTTACCAACAAACATAAGTGAAACACAATGCAATTTAAACAACTTTTAAACTCTCTCCTCAGCTGTATGCTAAGTATGCAGCATATCATGTGGTGAACCTTTCACAGGACATTTTCATAAAAAAAAAGCTTTAGAGAGAGAGATAGTAAATGATGGATGTAAAATCAGTGAGGTGCTGACTAACGAGTTATCTTTCTGAATGATGGGGCAAGTTCCTAACTGCTTGAAGCTCAAAGCAGAAACCGCATAGTGGAGAGGTATCTGAATGACCAAATACCAAGTGAAGGAGGAAACCTGAGTCTAATGGGAAGGGCATAATTCCACATAGTGTGCTGAAGATATCCTTAGACATGACCATTGAGTCATGAGAGGTGGGAACTCCTGACTCATGAAGGAGATGAAATACTAGACCATGAATTGGTAATACAAGCACACAGAAAGGTCAATATTTATTCTACTGCACCTAGCACACTTGCTGGAAATTCCCATTTTGTCACTGTGGGAAAACACTGTCATTTCTAAAAAATACTCCAATGATTCAGCTGATGAAAATGTGCTTGTAGATTATTTTAAAACATAAAAAGTACTAATATTGTCAGTTATCTGACCATAAATAGGCAGTGCCATTTTTAGGGGTCCCATGGTACCTGGGGTGCGCAGCTGGGATTGGCATCCATCCCAGAGGACATGTGGAGACCAGAGTTCCACGCAAGCTGCAGGTGGAGGCTGGGCAGGGCTTCCCAAGTCATCTCCACTGGCATCAGATGTCTGTGCCCCTGTAGCTGAAGACATGTGCATCCACTGCCAGTTCTGGAAAATATTATGATTTTCCAAAAGAGGAAAATATTCCAAAATTTGAAAAAAATATGAAAAGTGTCTTGACACATCTCTTTGCTTTGTGTATTTGTCTTCTGTTCTTTTTACTTTCATTTTCATGTACATTAGCTGACATCTGACAGGTCTACAGTCATTAAAAGAAGATCTTCTGGTGTCTTGCACACAGCCCCATGCCCCCAGAAACTTCCCTGCCCAGGACTTGTCAGTCTTTGCCCACAGTGAGTCACACTGAGGTGTCGACCTCTCTTCTCTTGTGTAGGTATTGACTTCGATGGACACTTACAGCACGGGAGGATTCATGCCCCACAAACATTTGCTCTTCTCCAGTCAGAAAAAGGACCCAGCATCACAGGGTCATAAAGGAACTGAAGTTGAATGGACCTCAGGAATCTGATATTCATCCTGTGAGAAACAAAACTCGACCAAGTGGTTCAACGTTTGATTCAGCCCAAATTTCAAAAGCCCCAAGGACAGAGACTGCCCAACCTCTCTGGGTGACCTGTCCAGCACTTGGCTGAACCCCTAGGGAAAAATGTTTTCCTTCTTTCCCGGCAAAACCTCTCCCCTTTTCCCTTCCTCCAATTGTCTTTTTTCCTCCCATCACGCACCATGGTGAAGAGATGACACCTGTATTTGCTAGGACATCCTCATAGGAACCGAGAGGCTGCAATAAGGTCCCAGTTTGCCTCTCATGATCCCCAAGAAACCTCTTTGTGCCCTGTGCCACCTCTGTTCCTCCTGCTTGAGACAGCAAGGATGAGCAGGGGTGGCCATTGCCCCCCTTGCAGGCACGGAGTGCGGGACCAGGAGGGAATTGTCTGTGCAGCAAAATTCACACATAAATCAGTGGTCAGTGGCCAGTGCTGTAAATGACCAAACAGGGAGGCCACCAGTGAAAGCTCACTCAACTCCCTATCTCCAATACATCACCACATGCCCTCCTCCCCTCAGACCATGGAGAATTCCAACACAGCAGAATGAACTAACAGGGTTAAAATCTTCCAACTGTTCCTGACCCCAGCTTTGAAAGAAGAGCCCAACCTCCAGACACCAGAACTGAGAAAGTCACCTTTTATTACAGAAATGTGATACATAAGGCCACCTGCACCATCGAGCCAGACACATGTGCAAAGGCCTCTGGGTCAGACAGACTGGGTTCATGTCTCTGAGAAAGTTGAGTGGCTGCAGACATTCCTAGAGAAACAGGTTTATCACTGGCAAAATGTCCAAAGCACAGGAGGTTTCCCCAGATACACTGGAAATCTCTTGCAAAGAGACATGGACAACTCATTGTTGTTGAAATACTACTGATAGAATGAGCTTCTTCAGGGCGTCTTTCAGCTCCTGGTTCCTCATGCTGTAGATGAGGGGGTTCACTGCTGGAGGAACCACTGAGTACAGGACAGCTACCACCACATCCAAGGATGGGGATGAGATGGATGGGGGCTTCAGGTAGGAAACCATCACAGTGCTGATAAACAGGGAGACCACGGCCAGGTGAGGGAGGCATGTGGAAAAGGCTTTGGTTGTCCCTGCTCAGAGGGGATCCTCAGCACGGCCCTGAAGATCTGCACATAGGACATCACAATGAAAACAAAACAGCCAAAAGCTATAGAAAGACTGACCCCCAAGGACCACAACTTCCCTGAGGTAGGAGTGTGAGCAGGAGAGATTGAAAATCTGGGGGATTTCACAGAAGAACTGATTTATGACATTGCCTTGGCAGAGAGGAATAGAAAATGTATTGGCAGTGTGCAAGAGAGCGTAGAGAACAGCACTGCCCCAGGCAGCTGCTGCCATATGGACACAAGCTCTGCTGCCCATCATCAGTTCATAATGCAGAGGTTTGCAGATGGCAACATAACGGTCATAGGCCATGATGGTGAGAAGACAATACTCCCCCACAATCAAGAAGATCAAGAAAAAGAGCTGTACAGCACACCCTGCATAGGAAATGGCCCTGATGTCCCAGAGGGAATTGGCCATGGATTTGGGGACAGTGGTGGAGATGGAGCCCAGGTCGAGGAGGGAGAGGTTGAGGAGGAAGAAGTACATGGGGGTGTGGAGGCGGTGGTCACAGGCTATGGCAGTGATGATGAGGCCATTGCCCAGGAGTGCAGCCAGGTAGATGGCCAGGAAGAGCCAGAAGTGCAAGAGCTGCAGCTCCCACGTGTCTGCGAAAGCCAGGAGGAGGAAGTGGGTGATGGAGCTGCCATTGGTCATTTGCTTCCTCTACGCATGAGATCCTGTTCCTAGAGGAATAATCAGTTAAGGGTTAGGAGAGACTTCTCAGAGGAAATCAAAGCTTTGCTCCTAGAAGCTCACCCTGCTTCCTACACATCCCATTCCTTTCCCAGGAGCCCTTCCTTCAGCTCTGTGGCTGCAGCTCTGGTTGGTGCTGACAGAGTGTACCAGGAGGAGCAGGATCTCTTCCCACTGGCTGCCAAGGAGCCACCTCTGCTCTGCAGCGGTGGGTTCATGGGCACTGTGGGCCAAGGTCCAGACCTGGTGTGCAACTTTGCCAGAGCAACCCGCTCTTATTGCAGAAGGGATTTTCAGCATCTGCAATGCCAGTGCTAAGGAATGGGGATGGTAGAAGGCAGTCTCAGAGGTTTTGAGTTCTTAAAGCTTCTCTCTTTTCACCTTGGGGGTGTGTTTGCATATCAGAAACTCTCAACAATTCTGCTGCACTTGGGGAGAAGAGAGGGAGTCTTGTGAGGTGTAAAAATTGCTTGTGGCTTAGTGTAGAAGGAGGGCAGCTGGTCTGTCCCTCTGAGTTGTTCTGAGCTGCCCTGGGCTTATTCTTCATGAGGTGGAAGATGAGCACACTCCTGTGTTATCCAGGAAAACAACCAGATGCTACAGAGAAGAGAGGGATCCAGTGCAGACTGCTAAATGTCTCACCCTTTTTCAGGTTCTCAGCAACTCACTTCTAGCCAAGGACATGGCTCATTTTACCAACCCGACAGGATTTCCTCCTTTGTAGCATCTCCGAGCTTCTCCATGGGGCTTGCACGTAACAAAAGGGTGTGAGAGGACAGGTTTGCATTGTGGAGGGCAGCTCACAGCTTGGAAGGACACCTCAAGGAGATAGCCAAGTGTTCTAAGGATAACATCTGGTGAAGGGACAATCAGCTGATCCTCCAGCCCCACAGACTGCGGTGCCCACAGCCCTACAGGNCAGATGAAAGCTGGGGCATTTGTTCCCATGGAGTCACCTGCAGGAATGGAGCCAAAAGATCAGCCTGTGATGCTGCAGGTGAATCTCCAGCTCCCTAAAGAAGCTGACAGAAACAATGAAATTAGAATAGCAATAACACAGGCAAGTGGAGAAACAACCAAATATCCAGGGAGGGTCTGGCTGAGAGAAGCCAGGGCAGAGGCAGCCAGGCCCTCAGCACAGTGTTACCCTTACCCAGCTGTGCACGCCGCCTCCCAGACACCAACATTGTCGGGCAGTTGAGCTCTGAGCCCCTATGACCTGCAGAAGAGAAACGGACACGAGGCTGGAGAGCTGCCCCATGGCTCTGCTGGAGCTCTGCTGCAGAGGAGGTGGTTCATGGCTTGGAGCCCACAGCCCTGAGCGCAGAGGCTTTGGTGGCTGTGAGAGGAGGCAAGGGGGCTTGCTCAGAGGAAGGGCTCTGCACCGGAGGGGATGATGCAGATTTTTCTCACATCTCCCTCCCACAACATTTCTGCTTTTCCTTTCCTCTCATTTCCTGATCATATTCCTGCTACCTGGAGATTTTCCTCCTGGGAGGTATTTCCCTGTCCTCTGTCTTTACCTGTCAGTGCTCACATCCCACCCCCTGTGCACTCACCCTGGCCCTACAGAAACCTGCCTGTTTGCAGGGCACTGTCTGGGGGCCCGTTCCTGTTTGCAGGTTGAAAGCAGGACAGGTGAGATTCAGCCTGATGGGTCCAGGAAAGGTGATGCTGGTGCTGTCCATAGGCAGAGGGTGCTTTAGGAGGCTCCTATCAGAGTTACTGATCAC
>Ga0065711_1049744_pt1 | contig 11150 bp, 3 predicted proteins | sample Hoacrofraction12_FD_59098 | JGI IMG/M metagenome (GOLD analysis project Ga0065711, IMG submission 59098) | Hoatzin crop microbial communities from Cojedes, Venezuela - Epithelial fraction 12 v2 (version 2) | ecosystem: Host-associated > Birds > Digestive system > Esophagus > Crop | place... | reverse complement strand
CGCCTGGACAAGATCCTGTGCAGCCTACTGTAGGTGACCCTGCTTCGGCAGGGGGGTTGGACTAGATGACCCACAGAGGTCCCTTCCAACCCCTACTATTCTGTGATTCTGTGAGTATCTTTTCTATGTTAACTTTGGCACCTGAGTTTTCATTGCTGGCACACAAAACAAAACCAAAAAAATGGCAGTGGAGAGCAAAAACGAGAATATTAGCTTGAACAAAACATAGAAAAATTAGGCCAGAAAAGACAAGATCATGCTCCCATCATGTGCATCACCAGAGTATAGTTTGTGTAAAAAATGGAGTGATCTGTGTCACAGTGTAAACATCATAGGTTCATCTATGATACAAAGAAGGCTACTGAAAATTAAATTTAAAAATCTCAATTGATGCAAGCTGAAACCAGTAGAGGGCAAATTCTCTCTTGCAAAAAAATATGATATCTGACCAAGGTGAGTCAAATAATCTGCATTTTATGGAGGTATTTTGTTGAGATGACAGTGAGAATTTGAACTCCATACCTAATATAAACAAGCAGAAGCAGCTGAAAGAAAAGCTTTCCATTATCTGATGGATAGGCAAGGTAACATACAGTGTCCACTGCTGAGGATTTTTTCAAGAGCTTAATCAGTCTCTGGATTTCACCTGACATAGAAAGTTCATGCTTCTACATATCTAAAATGTTCTCTAACTAAACAACTAAATTCAGCCAGTATGGAAAGAACAACATTGGCATATAAATTTTTGTTTAAAATAATGCATCAAAAAAATCTCCAGACTTACAGTGGTATCAGGTATAAGCTACTCTCTCGAAATGTATATATAATCGTGCATAAAGTATATGTCACTGATAGTCTACACAAGAAAACAAAAATTCAATTAAATATATTATGTATTAATTAACTGAATGTTTTCCTCTAGAATCAACCACAAATTAGTCTAGTACAGGAACTCCTAATTGAAACACAAGCTATTTCAATGCCTCCTGTCCAATGATAAGCTTTAATTACTTTATGGTACATTTCTGAATATCATACTAAGATTTCACATATCAAGTTAGCACAGTGCCAAAAGATGTATCTGATCCATGAAGATCCACTCCAGCTATTTCTGTCCTAGTCTGTCCTGCAAACCAAGGAGCACTACATACGGTCTGTTATTCCAATAGCAGGAGTACTGTTTGCTGCAGGTATAGTGTTTTTACTATTACATACCTGCACATGCTCAGTCTGCTGGAGGTAAGCTGAAGGTCATCTGCTGGAAACAAACAGTGTGGATAGACAACACATTTTAGTAATCAGCTACAGGAAATTGTGCATGGAAAATTCAGATTTGTTACTACCGTTTCACATCTTTGTTTCTCTCGTAGCAAATAGATATATTTGCCAAATCTAAGCCATGCTGTTCCACACCATCACACTAGACATTTTACGGAAAGAGAATGACGTCAACAAAATTAAATATATGGATGATTTGGGGGGCAAGGAGGCATACATATATATGCATGTAAAAACATATGTATGTTTTATAACACATAAAAATCTGGGGGAAAAAATGGAAAAAAAAATCATTATAAAATCCAGATTTCCAGGCATATGAAAAGATAAAAGATCAAGGAAATTTCAGAAAATGTCAGAACGGTGAGTTAAAAGTACTCATCCTGTAATGGGCTGACAGATACTATTTACAAGGTTTAATTAAACTTTAGATCATTCTAACATTACATGACATTAACTGTAAATGCAGAAAACTTTACTCATAACTGGGAGTCATTGGAAGATCTGTGAGATTATAAGACTTTCCCTTGGTAACTGTATGTTCCACACCTCAGTGAAAGGAGGATGGCTCAGTATGGCCATTTACACTAAAATAAATATTTTTTTTGTTTGTATTATTATGCTCATTTTATTATCATTATTTCAAAAGAAAAATAAGTTGATCCTGAACATAAAATCAAGTGGTCCTTCCCTCTGCGTGAGATAAAATTTGGAGTCAAGTTTAAATGCAAGTGAGATAATTTAGGCAGTAAAATCTTGGAATATTAGCCAAAGCACTGCATTTAGCTTATAATTTGAATATGAGCTAAACTACGTGTTTACGAATCTATTCCTAGAACTGAAGTTAATTTTAGAATGAACTTTAGAGTAACTTCAGAATTCAGCATGGACAAATAGCGGTAAGAAGAGCATAAAATATAGATTAGGAGAAAAAGAAATCATACCATTTGCCTTGAGAGTCTGATTAAGCAAAATGGCTCTTCAGTTGTTAAACTTCAAAATGTTTCTATACAGAGTGTGCAGGAGCTGGGCTGTTGAATAACTGAAACCTCTGTGCTAGCTGCACACCGTGCCAAGAGGAATTAATGACATTATTTGGCCAGAGGAAGACAGTAAAAAAGCACTGCAAAAATGTTTCTATTTGGTAATATTGAATCCTGTGTAGAGAAACGGAAAAAAAACCACGTTACAGCTGTGTCGTGGTTTAACCTGGCAGCTGGCAACTAGGACGATGCAGCTGCTCACCAGCAACCAGGACCACACAGCCTCTCACTCACCTCTTCCCCCTCCACACTGGGATGGGGAGGAGACTGGACAAAAAGTAAAACTCACGGGTTGAGATAAAGACAGTTTAATAAGACAGCAAAGGAAGGAATAATAACAATAACTATAAATATAATAATAATAATAAAGAATATGCAAAATAAGTGATACACAAGAACATTATTCTCACTTCCCAATGACTGATTGTGTAGCCTGTCCTGAGCAGCAACTGTGGAACTCACAGAACTCACAGAACTCATGGATCCTGTGCCCCAGCCAACTTCCATTGATTATACCAAGCATGATGTCCATGGTGTGGAATACTTCCATTGCCCAGCTTGGGCGAACTGCCTGGCTATGCTCCCTCCCAGCTCCTGCCCACTTGCTCATTAGCCAAACATGGGAAACTGAAAAAAACGCCCTTGATTTCTTAGCAACAGCTAAAAACATCAGTATATTATCAACATTCTTCTCATATTAAATCAAAAAACACAGCAGTTACTGGGAGGAAAGTTAAGTCTATCACAGCCAAAACCAGGACAAGCATGAATGCTTTATAAAGCAAAAACTATTTAGTACATAAACAGTGTTAAAATTTGAGTTGAATATTCTTCAGCTTAGAGCTAGACTTGAAGTATTCTTTTATATATGACTTTTTGGTTTATTGGCATTTTTTTTCTTAAAGTGATGGCAATTTTTATAGTCATGGTAAATTCAGATGAGGCAGTTCCGGACTCCAGTTTGTAGGACTTTTCTTTTGAAAGAGTAAGCTGTGGATAATCGTGTCTGCATCAAAGATAGTGCTAGCAGACATACTGTAATTATACAAACACCTAAAAATTAACTTTTGTGCAGTGTAAAAAATGTTGGATAAACAGAAATCTCTCCCAGTAAAATTATAAGTATCTTTTGCTTTGTTTTGGGGTTGATAGGTAGTGGAGAAGGGGGTAATGCTACTAAAAATTCTACTGCTTGCTATTTGAATATCATTTATTCTTATTAAGCCATTCCAAAATTACGCTAATTTATCATGAGCAGACGTCAGCCCTGCATGTATAATATTCCAGAGACCTTGCAATTCCACATATATCTGGAGAATATATTTTCATTCCTGAATAATTAAACATCCTAACTCTTTGATTGGAGAAAACAATATCATAAAGGGAAGGAAAGAAGGCGAACAGGCTTTTGTGAAACAAAGAAAACTACTAATTGGCAAAGGAAAAAGTAAGGCTAATCAGAACCTTAAAAGCTAAAAATATTCAAAGACATATCAGCTTTGGGTTATGAATATTTTATCCTGCTAAATCAAGACCATATTTTTTCTAGCTATCATGGGATTTGTTCCTGACATGAGATGCTTGAGCCTTCAGCATGCTTGATTTGTCCATATATAATCAAAGATCACATTATATAAATCCCAATGCAGAACCCGAATATTTAATTTAAAAGAATCATTGCCATCACCTGTATAATGAGTAACAGCCTATATAGTGCAACCTCTGATGCTTTTTTTTTCCTTATCAAGGAAATGCAATCTGAACATCATATCACATCTAATTGCAGCATACATTATTAGCTGTAAGATCAGCTGTAAGCCTTAAGCAATACAATTCTACTCAGCTAGCCATTATCCTTTTTTGATGTTGTTGTTTTTGTTTTAAATAATCGAGATTAGCTGCCAGCAGACACTATCACTGACAATTGTTGAAAAGAAACCAAATTAGGATAAATTCTTTAATTAATTAATTAATTCAAGCTGACTTCAATGTGATATTGTCATGAGATCTGCCAGCTTGCTGAAGGACTGTAAATTATAAATGTCATGGACACAAAACCAGTAAATGAATCACACTAGTAAATCAAACTGGGGTAAGTTTGCAATAACAAGCTGGTGTTTGGGAAAGTAATACTGAGAACATTGCCCAATCTATTTTTCTGTAACATGTTAAAAGCACAGGAAAATGTAACAAGGTTTTAACAAAATCTGCAGACTGCTGCAATCAGAAGTAATTGTCACTAATGTTAGAATAAGTAAAAATAGTCTCACTGAAGTGATGCTGGCTCTTCCAGATGCAGCAATAGTTGATCCTGCTGTAGGTTTACACGCATCTTGCATGCATGAACTCTCAAATCTTGAGTTTGCTTACGCATCTTGTAAATCTTCATGCTTCTTTTTAGCTGAGTGTCCACAAGCCCAGCTATGAACAGAAAGACACGGTGAATTCTGAAGGGAGACAGTAATATGAAAGATGCATCAGGCAGTGCTTGTTATGATCAGAGTATATAGCTTCCTGATGTCACACAAATAGTTTGGAGAAGAACCCAAGTAATTAATGTGTTGCACTTCATGTAATTAAGATTGGGCTGTCCTTATTGAATGAAATCTATATGGCAGTTCTGCTGTTACTGCCCACAGATCGTCCATTTTTCTTGCTGAGTTCATAACTAGCAAAAGGATCATTTCTTATCATATGTTGGAAAAAAATGAGCCAAAGAGCTGATGGAGTTAGATACAATTTTAACATCAAATTAGGAAGACAAGGGACAAAGGGAGATCATGGAATATCCAGGAACAAATAGCCAAACGCAGTCTGGGTGCTGAAACTGCTATTACACTTATTCCCTTTTGTTGCTACAACTATAGCAGGGAAAGGGTAGTGTCTGCTCCATTTTTTTATGTTCTCACTTGAAAGCATCAGGGGCGTATGCCTACCAAATATAGGAACAATCTGGAATTTATGGACGAGGTGTACACAACGTCAAAGAAGATATACTTAAGGAACTATAACAAAAGTAGAAATAAAGAAATAACGACATTTATCAATGAAGTATGTATGCTACCATATTTGGAGGAATTATTTAGAAAGAATTAAGAGGTTTATGTTCCGAAAAAATGAAAACATTTACAGTGAAAGAAACTAGAATAAAAGTAGGCAAGAAACTGGACATGAATTTCCCATTAAACACATTAACAAAGAAAAATTGACTGCTAATTACTGTAAACTACTTTACACAAATACAATTTACTGAAATGTTACCCTCTAAGAATAGAGATCTTCACAGAATATACACAAATTCAGAGACCTAGGGAAACAACTGAAGATCTGGGAATTTTTCTTTGGAATATATTTTTCAATTCTTTCTTCTCCATCTTTGAATATTCCGCTATTTTCTTAATTTATTCCATACCTTATAAGGGTGTTTAAAAAAACTTAGATTTTAGATTCTCATCACTAAAGAGAGTCTACTTTTTCTTCTTATATTTATTTTCTCCCAGAAAGCCCTTGAGTCTTGTAAAACTTCTGTAGGAATCCATACAGCCATTGAATATTGGCACCGTTATGTATGAATAGTTATTCAGCAAGGAATCTGGAGGTCAAGAATACATACTTCTGATCACATTGATGAATCAGTTTTTAAAGGGGCAATTGTAATTTGCATTTGACCAAATATGACCTTGCCTGCACTATTTGATTAACCCCACTAACCAGACATAAATCAGCTCATTCTCCCAGACTGGCTTTAGGTTACAGGTACCCTTTCATCCACTCATGCAAATACATGTCTGTAATCTTTACCTCTGCTTTTCTTCATTTTATGAAATAAATTTACAGCTAGAAGAAAAAAAAAAAAGAGCCTATCCTGAAAGACATCTGTTACCAGACCCCACTAATCAGTGGAATGTATTAACATGGATTCTTAAAATAGGCAATGGCTCAGGAAAAGAGTTACAAATGTTCGATCAAATGACATTGCTCGTAGCACTTTCAAAAGACACATTCATATGATGAACCATGAAAGGTTTATACTTGTATGCAGTAAATTGAGAAAAAAATGGCATGGTTATTTGGGGTTGTTTTGTAGATTTATGCTGTTGGCATTGCATTTTGAAAGAGCTAACTAGCTGACAGCTTTTACGCCAAAACTCGTATTTTGCCTATTACAACTGAAAAATAGCCCTTACCTCCTTTCTTGCATAGCTTTTGTGAATGTATTCAGTTGTATCCCATAAGGAGTCATGGTTTTCAGGGTTCCATTTTTGGACTAAATTATGAAAAATCAGTCTTAATTTCAAGTACACTACTTCAGGCCATCTAAATCCATTTGTATATACACCAATTAGAAATATTTGTAGTTTTTTTCTGTTCTAGGTTATGCACACATTTTCCTGAAATCTAATTTTTCCTCCCCCTAAGACAGATGAGTACAGACCAGTATGTAGCAGCTAAAATCCTCCTTAAACTAGAATAAATTTCATTTATGCCATTGCAACTATCCTAACGTAGAATGAAGCCTCAAATTCAGTATCATTCACAAAGGAGAAAACTTGTATCTGAATCAAAATCTCAGATTTACCAAATAGTGCCTGCTTTAAGTTTTAATTTATGAAAAAAATCTGCAATTTGCAGTTTAAATTTAATGCCAGATTAGGATTAGAGTTCAGCTTCAAATTAATCTGTTTTAAATTCATTCAAAGGGTCATTGAGAAGGTTTCATTCATGATGGTTCTATAGAACTCTTGGTTTTGAGCTACTCTCAGGACTTCAGAAAACAAGTTTGATTCAAGACTGACACCAAAGTCCCCCAAAATCAAAGAGCTCAAAGTCAGAAGTATAATTGCGTCTCTTCATTGAAGTGTCAAATAGCATTATTTATATTGTCAAACTCAGTGTGCCCTCAGTAAGATGCCTTCCTTTTTAGTTCCGTCCATAATGAAGTTGCTCCACTCCCTATACTTTTTTGTAAATCTCTTAGTTTGTACTTATGCTGTGGTGTTGCTGCTTACCAAGCCACTGACCTTCCCTCTCCTTGGAGTATTTGTTCTCCCTGAAAACAGCTCAGCAATCCCCACTTGTGTCCCCTCCTGAGTTTTCAGGCTGAGACAGAAGACAGAAGTCAGGGCAAGGCAAACAGCCTATCTCCTACCCATGTCCAGCTGTGTCCCTTTCAACTAAACACAGCAGACAGCAGCCTGAGAGAATTAAATAAACAAATACACCCACATCCACACTCTTTCACACAGGTTTGTGTTAGGCCTTATTACCACTTGTTAGCCAGAATAATTAGTTTTCTTTCAGAATCTCACTACTCAGCAAGGGTGTGCTGCGTAACGATTTAACAGGAGGATACAGATCACTGTGATTAATTGCTAACTACTACAGAGGAGTCTGAATTATCTCACTGGGTTCAACATCTCTACTAAACATCTTGCAGAGAGCATGCAAAAGTTCTTTTCAAATGCCTGTGAAGTTAAAACACTACAGTCTGCATTTCACTGCAATCTATTGCCTTAACAAGTTTCTTTTCCTAAAAATTCTTGAATATTATTTTAAGCACCTGGGGCTCAGTTATTCCATCTGTCACAACACATACATTTGTGTGTAAAAACAAACTTATACCTAACCCATCTCAAAGAGCATATATATGATGCCCCGTACCACATCCTAGGTCAAAGGATGTGATATCCTTCACCCTTACCACAGAAAATAAGGATCAGTAAAACAATGAAGAGCGATCTTATGAAAAATATCTGGTCTTCCATAAAAAACTTTGTCTGAAGCCATGAAAATCACTTTAAAAGCTTGATGGAAAATGGAATGAACAGCTCAAGGTAGGTGAAACATTTCTTTGTCAGCCTATGGGACTAATGCCGATTTTGTTCAAAATAATTTTTTAAATGTTTTAAATAGAATAATTTGTATTGGAAAATACAATATAGGAACTTGTTTGTCGTCATCTCAACAAAACCCAGAAAGAAGAAAAAAAAAAGGGGGATGCACAGCAGAGCTGCCTATTGTAGGAAAATAATAAAGAAAAGACTGCCATTGTTCTTCTTGGATGTGACTACATTTAGTGGTGTCGGTCTGTCGTGTAAGAATCCAGTCTACAGCATCTTCACATTCTCAGCTATTTACCCCAAAATCACCAAATAATCCTGCTTTGTTACCAGGAAAACAGAAAAGAAAACGAAGCTTCCTCAAATATCTTCCTAAATCCTCCATGAATTGTGGTTGCAAACCCAAGGCAGGGGGCCCCACAGGTAAATGAGGAGAGATCAAGTAGCTCCAAGGCACCAGTGAACCAGAGCTCCCTATTCCCCCTCTCCTTTCCAGATGATACCCTACAGCAAGAACTGCACATGGACTGCCACAGGAAGCTTCTCAAACCAGCCCTTCTTCTATCAAATGAATGATGTACAAATGCTATCTGTAATTTCTGAGAATTATTAAATTATTTCACTGTAATAATAATAGAGCTATAGCATATATCCCTGAGATGCCTTTGGCTTTAACTAACACCAAATCAGATCAGAGAACATATAACAAGAATAATCCCAAAAGATACAAGGCTTTACAAGAGGGACAACCTAGGCCACTCACAAAATCTTATACTATACCCTTCCTATAATAGCCATACAGTTTGCAGTGCGAAAATTCTACATTTCAGTAGTAGCAGCGTTCCATCATTTAGTCATTATGCACATTTTTTTCCTTCTCCATTCCGAAAGAGTCATAAGTTTAGCTCATCAATTTATTCTATCTGATTCTTCAAGATTTGAACCTTTAGGACAAAATATCCTGCATATAATCAGAACCCTTAGGAATATGCTCATTATAATTGCTATAGTTTTATCACTAAAAATAAGACCAGAGCAAATTTCAAAAAGGTTTCTTCTAATTTTAGTTAAATTAGTCTTTCAGAACTGGCATTATATACTCCAAATTATTTGCAGATTTACTTCACTTTTACTTATGTAGGCTAGAAATATTATTTTCTGTTTTCAAGAATCATATTTCCTATTTGTATGTCATATATGTTCTACCTGAAAATTGAAACACATTCCTGCATTGTTTTCTTAGTTCTACCATGGACTTTGAAAGATTTGACATGTACAATAAAATACTATTCATATAAGAAAACAGTTACTTGACTGTAGCTTGATAGTGATGCTGCTATAGGCAATCTGGCAGCTTATGTATCTGCAATACATCTGGCTGAGTAACGCTATTTAAGAACTGTATATCTACATAGTGGAACCTGTATAGCACATGGACCAGTGTGTAATACGCAGTCATTCTGTAGGTATTTAACCTCCAAGCAAGGCAAATATTCACTACAAAAATAATCCCTGTACCTGACTGACAAAAAATCCCATCTTTCCCTTCCTTGCAAGCCAGGTGCTGTCATTCATTGGAGAAGCAGCAGCTGTCGCTGGAAAGAATCATCGCTGGATGAAACACTGAAGACATGGGAGTCTGATATTGTTTCTCTACATCATTTGCCACTTTCCTAGTAGCTGATAGCTCCTTTTCATTCCTAGCTTTAGAGATTCCCTACATTTTTGGCAGCCAAACTCCAGCATCCTCACACACAAGTTCCTCTTTTAATTGCCCTTCTGCAATTCAGTTCTTTCCCCAACTGTCCTTTCTGCAGATCCTTAGTCCCAAAGCTTACCAAATCTGTAACTTTGTGTTGTGATATGCAGAAAATAAAGTGTATACACATGAAAAAGGATAAGCACAGAAAAGCTTTATAATTCATCATCCCACTTTCATAAGAAATGCAAAATTGCACACACCTAATACAAAGGAATGAGCTCTGCATTGCCAGGATATAATATGCTTTATTGTTAAATCTACTCAAAATATCAGTCTATTTATGAAAGGAAAAGAATGAGAATAAGGTTTTTTAAATGTTACATACAATATTGGTGTTTGCTATAAACAGCAAAATATAATATACACTATCCACGGTATAATTGTTATAACGTTGTTCTGTGTACTTACAAATATGACAGGGATAAAACCATATCAATGAGCCTCTGATAAACTTCCAGATATCGTTCTTAGCAAATGAACCATAGCTCCTTATTTTTGGATCCCAAAACACTCCTCACAGAAGAAACAAGTACAGTGTGTGATCTCAGCTTGATCAGTGCATATCCACAAAAAATATTTTCAATTCCCATGTCATCACTTAGATAGGTTGGTTTTATTGCATTTAGGAAGGTCTATTCCAGAACCATTGGAGCAAATAAAACTCCCAACCACCTGCCATTTGTCTCGTGAAAAAATATATTATTTTTCATTTTTCTGCACATTTTTATTGCTGTACACTGGACTCAATACAACTAACAAGTGTGTTAAAACCAATACAAGAAAAAAAACTCCTTTAAATTCTCTTGAATGGATAGATTGATAAAAACTAATTTCAAGGCATTATTAGCATTCCATTTTGATTTTGAAATATTTTACTCAAAAATAAAAAGTTGTGGACTTCTGTAAGAATCAGTGCCACAATTTACACACTATCAAAGGTGGAGTTACTGAATGCCATCTTTGCTTCAGTCTTTAGTGCTAAGGCTGGCCCTCAGGAATCCCGGTCCCTGGGGGTAAGAGAGAAAGCTTGCAGAAAGGAAGACCCTCCCTTGGTTGAGGAGGATTGTATAAGAGATCATTTAAGCAATCTGCACATCCACAAATCCACAGGCCCTGATGAAATGCACCCACGAGTGCTGAGGGAGCTGGCAGATGTCATTGCTGAGCCACTCTCCATCATCTTTGAAAGGTCCTGGAGGACAGGAGAGGTACCCAAGGACTGGAGAA
>Ga0065711_1049743_pt1 | contig 11150 bp, 7 predicted proteins | sample Hoacrofraction12_FD_59098 | JGI IMG/M metagenome (GOLD analysis project Ga0065711, IMG submission 59098) | Hoatzin crop microbial communities from Cojedes, Venezuela - Epithelial fraction 12 v2 (version 2) | ecosystem: Host-associated > Birds > Digestive system > Esophagus > Crop | place... | reverse complement strand
TTGGCGTCTGTCAGTTGATTCTTTATCTCAATATTTTCCATCGCCGTAAGCTCCGGAAAAAGTCTTAGATCCTGAAACAAGCAGCTGATGTGTCGCCGACGCAAATCAACCCAATCGTTGGTTTTCAGTGACTTAACATCCGCATCATCAAAATAAATAGTCCCCGTATAGTCGTTCCGCCAACCGCCAATATAACTGCAAAAAGTGCTTTTTCCTTGTCCGCTTTCTGCTTCCACGAGATAACACTTCCCTTTTTTGAGCGTGAGTTGGCAGTGCCATACATCAGACTGCCACGCTGTCACATGCTGAAATACGTGCGGAACTACATTCTCAAATCTTATCTCCTTCATCCTAATCCATCTTTTATAATTCTAAAACAAGATGGCTCATCGGCAACGGCAAACCTTTTTCTATATTCGCGATTATCAGCATCTTAACTCCTTTTACGTTTTTCTGTACCCACGTTGGAAGTGGCTTCGATGCCTCCTTCGTCAGCTGCAATGCCGACTGTTCCGAAGGACCCAAAACAAACTGACCGTCTGCCGTCACGCCAAAATAAAAGCTTTGATTTCCATCATGATAGATGTATGCTTGTGGCCCCACATCGTCTATTCTCCCTCCTTTGGGACACGATGATTTCCAGTAGTCCACATCCTGCAGCCATTTGCTATGCGCCAACTCCGCACAGATGCTCACATTCTTCTCGTTGGAATTTCCGCACATCAGCACATCGCCATCCATACTTTTAATAATGTTATTCATATCGATAGCGGCATTCGCACCAGCAATTAGTCCTTGTAATGCTTCGTTTCGTTGCAAGAGTGGAAGAAAGGCTTCGCCATTCACATTCAACAACATCGCAAATGGCATATCTGCCTCAATTGCAGTCATATAACGCCCTTGAATGGGTCTCATGATGTCGTCGGAAGCACGCAAAGATTTCTCTACAGCTGGTTTCATTGAAAACTTTTTTCCTTTTGCCTCCAACCAACTTTCGTGCATCTGCATGCTCGTCTCTAGCCACACATCCTCCATTTTGGTCTTTGCAGCCGCACCCAACATGAGTGGCGCAGCTAGATCCTCAGGCAAAGCACTCAAATTGGCCAGCATATTGATGCTTCCCTTCGCATCTTCTAGTCGCTCGTATAGCTTAGAAGCCTTGAAGCTTTTCTTTTCATCTTGTTTTAGAAGATGTAACATCCTGTTCTCCAACAGATTCCGATTAGAAACCAACACGGGACCCATCATCAGCAATCGACTATCATCGAACGCTGCAAGCCACGCATTGTCTATCATCGTCCAATGGCATCCGCGCCGATCTTCTACATCACCAACACGCCCTTTCTCCTTTATTTTATTGATGGTAGCACGCAGATCATCTTCGTTTTCGATGGCAGCACAAAGGCCCAATAGTCCATCGTGCGTTTTGAAAAACCACATCCGCGAGTCCAAATCGAGGCCACTGTCGTTGATAGGCAGAGTTCTAAGCAGCCATTTGCCTAACATACCACCACCAGCTTGCGCTAGGTCGGCCGTTCCCACGAGTGGACTATCCTTCGGGACACATACAGCACAATCGTTTTCTGAGCAGGCTGAAAGAAGCAATATCATTACTGCGGCTACGAGCATCCCTACCCTCTTCACCAAGTTAGCCATCATCACGGCAAACAATCCTGCCGTTTCCGTGCGCAAGCGGCTTTTCCCCAACGAAATAGGACAAAAGCCTTTATCGATGGCCTCCTCCACTTCCTTTTCTGAGAAATCGCCTTCGGGGCCTATCATCACCATCACCTCTTCCTGAGGATCCGATTCTTTTAACTTTTCATAAAAATCATTACGGGGTAATTCGCTGTAACAGTGGGCGATATATCGCTTCCCCTTATTTGTTTGTTCAATAAATTTTTCAAACTTACAAATCTCATTTACACGTGGTTTCCATGCTTTCAGACTTTGTTTTGTGGCACTCGTCACAATCTTGTCAAGACGTTCAGCAGGCAGTTTTCGTCGCTCAGAATAGCGACACTCCAACAACGACAGCTCATCGAAACCCACCTCTGTAGCTTTTTCTGCAAGCCACTCCATTCTGTTTGACATTTTTGTGGGCGCAATGGCGAGATGAATTCGTCCGCGCCATGTTTTTTCTTGTGGTAGGATTTTCTGAATTTGATACGTACAAATACGCGCACTCACGCTACTCAGTACGCACTGATAGAAAACGCCCTCGCCGTCCGTTACGTATATCTCATCACCTTCATGCAGTCGCAATACGCGCGCGGCATGCGCTGATTCTGCCTCAGGCAGCCGACCTGCAGTTAGGGCATTTGGAACAAAAAACAATCTCATAACAATACTATTACTTCCTACTTGCGCACGTTGCATACAATGCCTTTGCCTTGTTCGCCGTTTTTCGCACAAGCTTTCTCTCAACTCTTTGATTTTCTATGTCTTATCTCATCTCGCAATATCCCTGCCAACTCATATCGCTCCTCTGCAATCGCCTTGCTCAAAGATTTTTCCAGCATCGGCAACGACATCGAGCTTATGGGGAGTGCCACGCCTCCTGCATTCGGCATATAGGGACTACTTTGGCGAAACCATAAATCGTCATTCACGCGGATGGGCGTATCTGAAATCAGGGATAGCAGTACGGCATCGCTCGCCCTAATCTTCCCAGAACAAAACACCAGAGGAGTCCCCCTTGTCTTTGTTGTCCCGTCGGCGTCTTTATAGAAATGTTGGCCATCGAACCAATATTCACATTGGAAAACGCCATCTTGTATATCCTTGATTATCAAGTCAATTTTAGGCGTACTTCCAGCATTCGAAGCATGAATAACCGACATGAGCACTTCGGGAAGAAGTCCCTCTATGGGTTTCTCGCTCTGCATTCGCATGTTCAACTGCCACACCGACGCACTATCACACGGAATAGAGAGCTGACGTTTCTCCTGTTCATCCACAAGCACAATCAGTCCCATGCCCGGCACATCTGCCATCTCATGCACTTCCTTCAGTCTGATTTCTTTCATTGTTTATTCTTAAACATAAGGCTAAATGCCACACCCACTATCAACGCATAACCTGCGAAAATCATCCAACAAGGCTGCCAGTTGGTTACGCCGTCCACCGTATGGGCGTTGACAACCGCCTGCGCGCACAGTGTTCCCACTGTAGCACCAATACCATTGGTCATCAGCATAAACACACCCTGTGCACTCGATCGCAATGACGACGGCACCTCACTATCTACGAACAACGAACCACTGATATTGAAAAAGTCGAAGGCTACGCCATAGACAAGCATCGAAAGGATAAACATCCACACACCATTACCAGGATTGCCCGTTGCGAACAGACCGAAGCGGAGCACCCAAGCAAACATAGCAATGAGCATCACGCGCTTGATGCCAAATCGCTTCATAAAGAAAGGAATGAGCAGAATGCAACACGTTTCGCTGACCTGAGAAAGCGAAATCAGAATATTGGCATGCTGCACACCAAAAGTGTTGGCATATTCGGGAATATCCTTAAAACTTGTAATAAACGGATTTGCAAAGCCATTCGTAATCTGGAGACTCACGCCCAGCAACATCGAGAAAATGAAGAAAATAGCCATGCGTTTCTCCTTGAACAGTGAGAAGGCACGCAAGCCCAGCGCATCGTAGAGTGACTGCTGACTGTCAGACTGTCCCACAGGACAAGCTGGCAACGTGAATGTATAGAGGAACAGCAGAAAACTGGCTACACCCGATGTAACGAACTGCCATGCATTGGCCTGGAAGCCAGCCAAATCCACTAACCACATAGTGCAAATGAAACCAATCGTACCAAATACGCGGATGGGCGGAAAATCCTTCACGGTGTCCATGCCTGCCTCATTCAGCGCATTATAGGCCACCGAATTGGCCAGCGCAATGGTCGGCATAAAGAAGGCCACACTTGCTGTATAGAGTCCAAAGAGCCATCCAAAGCCTACCCCACCCTCAGGCGAAGACAATGCGTAGGCAGCAGCTCCAATCATGAATGTTCCCGCCAACAGATGACAGAACCCCAATAGTCGTTGTGCTGGGACCCAGCGGTCGGCCACGATACCCATCAAGGCAGGCATCAAGATGGAAACAATACCCTGAACGGCATAAAACAAACCAATGCGACTACCGAAGCCCAACTCATAGAGCCACGTGCCCATCGATGTGAGATAGGCCCCCCATACAGCAAACTCCAGAAAGTTCATCAGGGCCAAACGAATCTTTAAATTCATTACACTATTCTCCTGTTTAAGTTACATTTTCTACCATGCAAAATTAATGTAAAATGCAGACAATGCAAAATAAAACGCTTTTTTTAGGCGAAAAATTTGGCATTCTAAAAAAAAGGTCCTACTTTTGCAGCGCTTTTCGAGCAAGGAAGGTTGGCAGAGTGATCGATCGCGCTGGACTCGAAATCCGGTATACCCATTTGGGTATCGGGGGTTTGAATCCCTCACCTTCCGCTAAACCGAAAGGATGTGTCGCTTCGACACATCCTTTTTTTCATTTCCCTCCATGACTATTTGCAGCCTTTCCATGCCATCTCCATCGTCATTATCCTCCCAGTATCAAAGATCTAAGCAGTATCCCACCGTGAGCGAGAGGAACTAATTCGTTCCATCATAATATTTCATCCCTTGAATCGTTGTCCCAATCAGCATCTATTCGGGGTGTTATCGTAATCGTTCCTTGCTCGGGTTGTGCTACTATGGGCAAGCAACCCCAGCAGATAAAAAGGATGAACGCTGCCAAGTGTTTGCATGCGTCTCCAGTCAAAGGCGAAGCAAATGAATTTCTGCGTCCCGTAATTCTTCTATTTATTATATCAGAAACGCAAAAAAAAGGAGGCTGTGCCTTTTGCGGCGCAACCTCCCTGCGGTTAGGTGTAGTTATCGTAAATTTTTCAGGTTGTTCCTGCTTTACTTGATCACCACTTTCTGCGTTTTCACTGTTCCATCTTCGAGCAGATAGCGAACGATGTTGACGCCCTTCTGTGGTTGATTAATTTGTACACCATCGGTGGTGAAATAGCTTACTCCAACGAACTTTTGTGCTTTTCCACTGACGCCCTTGATGTCGGTGGGAATGGTTTCAGATTCATAGTAGAGCTGGAAGTTGTCGAGTTTGAACCATCCGATGCCCGAAGTGCGTGCTTCGCCGTTTTCATCAATGTTGTTTGTGCGGAATCCTACTTTAGCTATTCCATCTTCTCCCACACCGAAGGTGACGCTCATGGGACGCAGTGTGTGTGTGAGTGGATCGTCGCTTGTACAAGTGTATCCAGCATAGGTGAGCTTCTTGAGGTCGGCGGTGTTGGCTTCGTCAAATTCCTTTGCTGCCACGGCATCAGCGGGCAGGTTGTTGGTGTGGGCATTCTCGGTGCCGAACATCTGCACATAGTCGTTGGCAAAGATGCGCTGCGTAGTAAGACAGTTGCCAGCCCAATTGTATTCTACCATGACATTGGCGCTCAAGATATAGGTTCCTGCGGGCAAGTTGGTGAGTGTTTGCGAGAGTTCTACTTCGGGAACTTTATCGTTCCAGATACCCCAGAGATGGGTTCCTTCTACATATTGTACGGTGATGAGGTTGCCTTCGTCGTCGGTAATGCCCTGTGAGCTAATGTCATCACCACTATTGATGGCACACCAGCCACTGGTAGGTGTTCCTTCAACACCATCGATCGTGAGGGTCCATCCTGCGGGTGCTGCTGCCACGCCAGACAATTCTGTTCCACCCTGAGCGGAGAGATCTTCGAATCCCGGGTTCTTCATGAGGCTCGTCACATAGACACCTGTAGCAACGCCTGAGAGTTTGAGCGTTTGCAGGGCTTCGTCGAGTTGCTGTATCATGTTGGCAATTTCTTCTTCGTTGGCCTCAGCGAATTCATACATGTCTGTTGCCTCAAGGAGGACGTCGTTGTAAGCTTCTATACCTGCATAGTTGCCATATTCCTCGGCATATTCGTTACCTTGATCGATGGCATCGGCGAGCTTCTGATAAGCATCGATGCTGTTCTTCACCGTGGGATAGGCGGCTTTAAGTTCCTGGATGGCTTGGATGATTTCTTCCTGCGAAGACGAAGTGGAGAGGTTGTATTTGTTGACCAGCTTTTCGGTTTCCTCATAGATGCTGTTCTGCAACTTGTTGCCATAGATGAGGTCAACAAGCAGATTGGTATAATAATCGGCAACGGCAAGGGCATCGTCAACGATGTAGCCTTCTTTCTGGATACGGAAGTTGTCGAGCTTGAACCATCCGTCGCCGCCTGCGGAATTGGCGTTGGTACGGTTAGCTGCTTTGATATCACCGTTGGTGCGGAAGCCGAAAGTAAGCGTGCCGTCATAGACGAAAGCGCGGACACTCATGGGCTGGAGCTCGCGATCGGTGACAGGCTCTGTGAGTCCTTCGTATTCAATCACTTCGGAACGATCGAGCCTCGACTCGTCATATTCGCTGGACGATGCGAAATATTTGCTGTTGAGGTTACCGAAGATGCGCTGTGTGGTGCGACGGGAACCATTGCCATTGGCGCCGACCATCATGCTGGCGCTGACAACATAGGTTCCGTTTTCGAGTCCGCTGATAGTTTGTGATATTTCTGTTTCGGGCATTCCACTATTCCAAATACCATAAACATAGTTCTCGTCCTTGTTGTCGGCATCGTCGTTTACACCAGCCCAGCCCGTGAGGCCTGCCGCTTTGGCTTCTTCTGCGGTGGTCACTTGGGTACCATTAACATAGAGGTTCCAACCAGTTGGGGGTGCTGCGACGCCTGTTGTCATACTGCCGCCCTGTGCGCTGAGATCTTCGAAGCTCATATTTGTACCCAATGCTGTTACATCACCCAGTCCGAGCTGATGGTTTTTCTCTGCCTCCTGCAGGTCAGACACAGCCTGATTGAGCACGTTGGCATCGCTACTCTCGTTGAAGGTTTGCTGGGCGGTGGCAATAGCAGCCTCTAGAGTGGCATCGGATTCATCACCGAGAATTGTCTGAGCCGTTTGAATTTCCTTATAGAGGGCTTTCTTTGCATCGATAATGGCGAAGCAAGCATCGGAGTTCTCCTGCGTGAAGGGGTCGTTGGCATAGATGGTTTCAACGGCCGAAATGGCGCTCTGCCAGCCCTGCTGATAAGTTTCGTCGCTAAGATAATTGTTTTCGATGTCTTTCACTGCGCTATAAACCTGCACCTTCAGATTATAGGTAGGGATATCCGTTGTGTCGGCAAAGGCCCATAGTTCTGACTCGTGACTCAAGGGAATATATTCGCCATTGTCGTCTGTGACGCGAACTTCGTTGCCGTCTTCATCTATTTCGGTTTTCACGCCGCCATAGAAATCGGGATACCATGAATTATAGGGCTCGGAAATGACGAGATATTGGTTACCTGAATTAAGATGAAGGTAACGACCGACGCAAGCATAGTTGCCCTGACCTTCGCCTGCCTTGAGGCGATAGAATCCTGCAGTATCTGTCTCTGTAACAATAAAATAAGCGGGACTCTCGAGATTGGCATTCAAGTTATCAGTGCTTGCGGGAATGCCGACATAGTTGGTTACGCTGTCGTTTACTGCTACAGAGAAATACCATTCGCCCCACTCATTCTTGTGAGCAGTGAAAACGTTTTTCGCATAGTTGGAAGAATTGATGTCTAACAGATAGTAGGCTCCGTCCCAACTTGTGCGCGAGAGAAAATTACTTGGGTTGGTGAAACTCACGAGCGTATAGGTTTGCCCGTCTGTGAGCGTTCGTCCGATACTTGGGCGTTCGATAGCCCAAACGCTTGACGCACACAGCACTAACGCCAATGTTGCCAAGCATCGCTTGATTTGTTTGTAATTTTGTTTCATAAGGCAGGTTTTTTAATTAAGTGTAAATTAGATACCAATATATTTGCAAAGGTATAGATTAAATTTGATAATTACAAATTAATTCACTAAAAATGCTATACTATGTGTTGTATAACATTTTTCTTTCGATTGCAAAAAAAAACGCCCTGCAAGCTTATTCTTGTTTGCTTGCAGGGCGATAGGGAATTTGTTGTCAGTTATTCTTTTTCTGTGGGTGCAACTTTAGAGGCTGTTTTCTTTTTTTCGGTTGCCTTTTTGGCAGCGGGTTTCTTGGTAGTGGGGCGAGCGGTCGTTTTCTCTATTTTAGCTTTAAGTTTCTCGCTCGCAGCCTCTATCTTCTCTATCTTTGTTTGGAGACGAGAAATTTCTTTGTTCTTCATCTCGATTTCTTCACCCTGGTTACGTATGGTGGTTAGCAGGGAGTTGAGTTCTTCGTTGTCAATGTTGTCGGGATAGAGAGTGTTTACTCTGTTGAGGAAGTCGCCCAAGATGTTCATATAATTGGTGAAGGCATCGAAGGGGGAGCTATAGATTCCGCGGTCTAGGCCTACGTTGGAGGGCTTGGTTGTCATGAAGCGGAAGTTATTGCTTGCCTGCAGGTAGTCCCAATCTTGGTTGATACGTGGGTCGTTGACGATGCGCACTCTGTCGGCTACGCTATAGAGCTTGTTGAAGGCTTCGCGCTGCATGGGATTTCCGAGCCAACAACTCACGTCGCGTTCTTCGTCCACCCACGAGAGCGTATCAGGCACATCGAGGTTGCCCACGCTCTTTGTCTTCATGCAAATCTCGGTGGGAGTTGAGAAGGTGATGCCTTTTGCTTTGGCGCAAGTGGGCAGGGCCTTGAGGAAATCGAGGATGTTACTCGATAAGGGTTGTGCAATGCCTAGAGCTGACAACTCCATGAAGATGTTGACAATCTGTTCTTCTTGTGGGAGGGAAGCAATTTTGTCGATATAGTTGTCAGCGAAGAGTGGATAGCCTTCCCAATCACTGTTGTTGAAGCGGAGACAAATGTCATCACTGAGTGTTACATCACGAAGGAGGAGTTTGAGGTTGGGGGCGAGCACGCAATGATAGACGTAATGTGGTGATTTCCAGCCGAGTACGTGCTTAGCACCTTCGGTGAGCATGCCTTTGAATCCCATTTGAGAGGCTTGGAGACCGATGTCGTCGCTGTAGATAAGAGAGGAGTTGCGGAGAACTTTGGGCGTCTGTCCAAAATATTCCTTCATTTTCTCCATCTGTTTCTTCACGTCAGCGGTGAAACATTCTTCATTGACGAGGGAGGAAAGGCCGTGGGAATAGGGCTCTGCAAGGAATTCTACGCAACCGGTATTGTTGAGTTCTTGCAGTTTTTCGAGCACTTGCGGTGCGTGCATTTCAAGTTGTTCAATGCCAACGCCAGAAAGAGAGAAGGCCACTTTGAAATATTTTCCGTTAGCTTCTATCATTTCTTGCAGGGTGTTGAGGGCGGGCATGTAGGAGCGCTCGACGATGTCAGTGATGCTTCGTTCGTTTTCGAAGTCGTCGTAGTAATAGTGGTCGGCGCCTATGTCGAAGAATCGGTATCTCTTGAGATGGATGATTTGGTGTATCTCAAAATAAAGGCATATTGTTTTCATATTATTGTTGTTTTTTGTTTTCGGTTGTTATGTTTTTTATTTCCATCCTAAGGTACGCTCATAGAGCTCGCGTATCCAAAGGCCTACTTTCTCCCATGTGATTTGATCTACTTCTTTCTTTCCCTCTTCTTGTAGATAATGGAAGAGGCTTTCGTTGTTGCAGATGGAATACATGGCATCAGCAATGGCGTGAATGTCCCAATAATCAACTTTGATGCAGTTGTGAAGGATTTCGGCGCAACCACTTTGCTTGGAGATGATGGTAGGCGTGCCGCACTGCATGGCCTCGAGCGGTGAGATACCAAAAGGCTCGCTCACGGAGGGCATGACATAGACGTCGGAGTCTTTGAGGCATTCATAAACTTGTTTCCCTCTCATGAATCCTGGGAAATGGAAACGGTCGGATATACCTCGTTCGGCTGCAAGATAGATCATTTGTTCCATCATATCGCCGCTTCCTGCAAAGCAGAATCGGATGTTGCGCGTGCGGTGAAGAACCATATTGGCTGCTTCAACAAAATATTCGGGACCTTTCTGCATGGTGATTCGTCCGAGGAAGGTGACAACTTTTTCTTTGCCAGTATGGTCGGGACGCGGGATATCTTGCAGTTCTTGGCGTAATGGATAGACAGCGTTATGGACGGTGAAGCATTTGCGCGGGTCTTGATGATACTGATTGATAACGGTTTGGCGCGTTAGCTCAGATACACACATGATGCAGTCGGCATTGTCCATTCCGTCTTTTTCGATAGAATAGACGGTGGGGTTAACTTTTCCTCTTGATCGATCGAAGTCGGTGGCATGAACGTGTATGCACAGAGGTTTGCCGCTTACGTTCTTGGCATGTATGCCTGCGGGATAAGTGAGCCAGTCGTGGGCATGGATGATGTCGAACTCCATGGTTCGCGCTACAACACCTGCTATGATAGAATAGTTATTGATTTCGTCGTGCAGGTTCTGTGGATAGCCGCCTGCAAACTCCATACATCCGAGGTCGTTGACGTGCATATAGTTGAAGTCTGCATAGATGTGGTCACGCAGTCTAAAATATTCGTTGGGGTCCATAATGTGTCCCACGCGATTTTTCACATAATCGTAGTCAACGTCTCTCCATGCGATGGGCACGGCATTCATTGCCAAGATATGGGCTGCGCTATGATCTTCGTCGCCCCACGGTTTGGGAAGACAAAGGATTGTCTCGACGTCACCTTGTGCGGCGAGTCCTTGTGAGATTCCGTAGTTGGCAGTTGCTAGGCCGCCATAGACATGAGGAGGATACTCCCAACCAAACATTAATACTTTCATCGTTGTATCTCCTTATGATTGATATTTGTATTTTTCTAATAGTTCGAGTGCTCTGAGAATTTCTGCCACGTTCATTGCGAAGGACATGGCACCACGGCCGTGGAATGGTGGGTTGCCGTCGAAGAGTTCTGATATGGAGCCGAGGCAATGGTAGGCCATTTCGTCTTCATATCCAACCATTTGTCTTTCAATGAAACTCAGTCGCGTGCGTTTATAGAGTTTCAGGCAGGCTTCCATATAGAAACCGCCAAGCCATGGCCATGCTGTTCCCTGGTGGTAGGCATAGTCACGATGGATTTGAGGACCCACATAGATAGGATTGTAGCCGCCACTTTTGG
>Ga0065711_1009741_pt1 | contig 11150 bp, 16 predicted proteins | sample Hoacrofraction12_FD_59098 | JGI IMG/M metagenome (GOLD analysis project Ga0065711, IMG submission 59098) | Hoatzin crop microbial communities from Cojedes, Venezuela - Epithelial fraction 12 v2 (version 2) | ecosystem: Host-associated > Birds > Digestive system > Esophagus > Crop | place... | reverse complement strand
CGAGAAATGGGTGGGAGGAGGCCCCCGGCCGCCCCACGGGACCGGCTGCCCCTGCGCCGGGGCTCACCTGGAAGTCCCCCCGCACGGGGTCCATGTCCCACAGGGAGTAGTCGCTCTCCCGGTCCCCGTTCTCGTCGATCTTCAGGAAGCCGGTGACGCCTGGGGACAGAGGGTGAGGGGCTGAGGGAGGGCACTGGAGACCCCAGCCCACGGGTGGGGGCTCTGATCCCAAAGTGTCATCCTGGGAGTGGGGCAGGTGGGCGCCTGGCAGGCAGCACCCAGCTGGGACGGGGACGGGGATGGGGCTCACCGTAGAAGGTGCGGTTCCACATCTGGCGGGTGATGGCGGAGGCGTTGGCGATGGAGCCGCCCCGCTCCAGCGTCTCGTTGACCGCCTGGGCGTAGAGCAGCACCCCGTCGTGGAAGGCGGCCGCGATGAAGTTCATCTGGAGGTGCGGAGGTGGCTCGGGGATGGGGCACCCCCAGGAGTGTCTGTCCCCTCGTCCCCAGCAGCCTCCGCTCAGTCCTGTGTCCCTGGCTCCGTCCCGTCCCCCCTTGTCCCTTTGTTCTCAGCTTCATGCCCTGACCCCCAGCAGCTCCAGCCCCATCCCATGTCCCTCAGCAGCTCCATCTCCATCTCTTGTCCCCAGCTCCATCCCATGTCCCTCAGCAGCTCCAGCCCCATCCCACATCCCCTTGTCCCCAGCTCTGTCCCTTGTCCCTCAGCAGCTCCAACTCCATCCCCTGTCCCTCAGCAGCTCCAGCTCCATCCCATGTCCCATTCTCCCCAGCTCCATCCCCTGTCCCTCAGCAGCTCCAGCTCCATCCCTTGTCCCCAGCTCCATCCCATGTCCCCAGCTCCATCCCACGTCCCTCAGCAGCCCCAGCTCCTCCCGTGCCCCCCAGTTTTCCCAGCTCCATCCCCCCGTGTCCCACCAAGCCGTCCTTCATGGAGAAGTTGAAGTGGGCGAGTGCCTCCTCCTTCAGCCGTGCCAGGAAGGGCCGGTACTCGGGGTTCTCGGGCTCCTTGTAGGTGATGATGGTGACGGCCTGGGATGAAGGAGAGCGGCTGGCAGCAGGGTCGGTGGGACCCCACCGGGGCTGGGGACCCTGCCCGCTCCCCTGGGGGCCGGGGCTCGCGGGCAGGGGCTGCAGGGCCCTCGGCTCCAGGCAGTGCCGGAGCTGCGACCCGGGGCCGTTAATCTCGTCTCCTTCCTCCACAGTGGCTGCCAGCAGCGGGGAGCGAGCAGGGGCAGACGGGGGCTCCTCCGCCAGCCCCGGCACCCGCCGTGGCCCCGCTCCCCATGCCGGGGTGGGCACACGGGGGGATGCCCATGGACATCAACACGTGAGTGGGTGCCCAAGGTCATACACACGTGGGTGGATGCCCATGGCCATCGACACATGGGTGGGTGCCCACGCCTGTGCACGTGTGGTGGGTGCTCATGAACATGCGGGTGCGCGCCCATGGACCTCGACAGGTGGGTGTGTGGACAAGAACGTGCCATGGGTGTGTGTCCATGGCCATCGACATGTGCGTGGGTGCCCGTGCACATCTAGGGGTGCCTAAGGATGTGCACACATGGGTAGGTGACTGTGGACATCAACGCATGGGTGGGTGGCCAAGGACATGCACACATGGGTGGGTGCCCATGGACTTGCACACGGTGGTGGGTGTCCATGCCTGTGCACATGTGGGTGGGTGCCCATGGACCTCAACACGTGGGTGGGTGGACAAGGACGTACCCACATGGGTGGGTGCCCATGGATACGTACACATGGGTGGGTGCCCGTGAACATCTGGGGGTGCCCAAGGACATGCTCACATGGGTAGGTGCCCGTGGACATCAACACATGGGTGGGTGCCCAAGGACATGCACATGTGGGTGGGTGCCATGACCATCGACACGTGGGTAGGTGCTCATGCCCATGCCCACATGGGTGGGTGCCCAAGGACATGCACATGTGGGTGGGTGCCATGACCATCGACACGTGGGTGGGTGCCCATGCATACATACACGTGGGTGGGTGCCCATGGACATCTGGGGGTGCCCAAGGACATGCCCACGTGGGTTGGTGCCCGTGGACATCAACACATGGGTGGGTGGCCAAGGACATACACATGTGGGTGGGTGCCATGACCATCGACACGTGGGTGGGTGCTCATGCCCATGCCCACATGAGTGGGTGCCCATGCATACATACACGTGGGTGGGTGCCCATGGACATCTGGGGGTGCCCAAGGACATGCCCACGTGGGTTGGTGCCCATGGACATCAACACATGGGTGGGTGCCCAACAGTGTGCACACATGGGTGGGTGCCATGACCATCGACACGTGGGTGGGTGCTCATGCCCATGCCCACGTGGGTGGGTGCCTGTGGACATCGACACGTGGGTGGGTGCCCGTGCCCACGCGTCCTCGGTGGGTGCCGTGCGGAGCCCCGTGCTCACCTCGAAGGCTTGCTGGGCGCTGGCGTCGTGCTGGTCCCCCCGCTTCCAGGGCCGCTGGGGCTCGGGGAAGCGGCTGCCCTGCAGGCTGGCGCCGAAGATGTCGATGTAGAAGAAGGCGTAGTCGCCGCGGGTCAGCCCCTCGCGCCCCGCCTGCAGCATCAGCTCCCGCAGCGTCTCCGGGGCGCAGCAGACGTAGACGACTGCGCGGGGCGAGACGGCTCGTGGCACCCCGAGACGCCCCGCTCCCCGAGGGACCCCAAGACCCAGCGTCCCGGGGGGGCCCCGGTTAAGGCGTGATGCGGGAGGGGGTGGGCGCTGGGTCGTGCTGCCGAGCGGGGTGCCGGGGAGCGGGGGGTCCCGAACCCCGCTGCCTGCCCCCCCCCGTGCCCTGCCAGCCTCTGCCCTCGGCCGCGGGCGCCGGGCAGAGGTTTCCTGTTTTCCCAGCTCCGTTTCCTCCTCCCCGCGGCCCAGATCGCCGGCAGAGATTGATTCTGGGCGGCGTGGCCACCCCGGTGCCGTCTGCCCCACCGCCACCGTCCCGTCGGCACCAGGTCGCGGTGCTGGCGAGACCCCGGGGTGCCGCCTGGCACGGGGCACGGCTCTGCCGCCCACCAGCACCGTGGTGCCCCGAAACAGCACCCGCCGAGGGCACGCGGCAAGATGGCGAGGCCGGGGACGGCCGGATGCCACCCACCCAGTGCCAGCCCCGCCGGCACCCGCTCCCGGGTGCCACCCGCGATGGCTCCGAGCGGAGCCGCTGGCAGGGACGGGGACGGAGCCAGCTTGGGTCACCGAGACGGAGGGGAGCGTGGCGGGCGGCCGTGCTCAGCAGCTCGTGGAGGGGCACGACGCAGGGTGGGGGTCCGGGGGGGTCAGGGTGCGGTGCTGGGGCAGCACACGCGTGTGCGGTCACACGGCATGCCCGTGTCCGGCTGTGCAGAGCTGTGCACAGCCGTGTTCTCCCGTGTGCTGCCCTGCACACCCGTGCACACCCGTGTTCCCCCATGTGCTACCCCAAATGCTTGTGCACACCCGTGTGGAGCCGTGTCCTGCCCCACACACCCGTGCACACCCATGTGGAGCCGTGTCCTGCCCCGCACACCCGTGCACACCCGTGTGGAGCCGTGCGGAGCCATGCACGCCCACGGTCCCTCGGGTAGAGCTGCGTACAGTGGGGCAGAGCCATGCACAGCCGCACACTCGTGTAGAATTGCACACGCATGTGCTCACCTGGGCACGGCCGCACACGCCCGTGTGCTGCCGTGAGCACCCGTGCCCGGCCGTGTAGAGCCGTGCCCGGCACTGGCACCCCCCGCCACCCCATCCCCTCTGCACGGCCGTCCCCCCCCGGTCGCCGGTGCGTGTCCCCCCGGCACTCACCGCGTCCCTTCTGCTTGATCTCCTGGATGATGAAGGAGAAGTTGCCGCTGTCGCGGAAGACGATGTCCATGACGGTGAGGTTGCGCAGGGTGGGCAGCTGGACGTACAGCCCCTCGGCGGCGAAGAAGTACGGCCGGTCGTCCACCTTCTCGTCCCAGTAAACCAGTAAAGCCCGCCGGGTCCAGTTGAAACGACGGTGCAGCTGCACGCCCAGTTCGCCCAGTTTGCGGTGGCTGGGACCGGCGCGGGTGGTCAAACCGAATTGCTCCTGCTTGTCGTCGAAGCCGTGGGCTTCGGCGCCCGCCGTCACCAGTGGCAGCCGCCAGTGGCTGGTGAAGCGGGCGACCGGCGCTGCCGTGTAAACGCAACCGGGTCCCAAAAAAGCGGCGGGGTGATGAGCGAGCCGGAGGTCGACGGCGGCCAACGGTGCGGCCATTTCCGAACAAACGCCGTGTCGATCCTCGCTGCTCCCGAAAACCCACCGGAGATGAAAACCCGGTAATAAATCGCGACGGGCGTTGACGGCGGCGACGGCCAAACGAACCGCCGGCCCCACTCGTGGCCAAGCCCACGGGTAGGTGAGGTTGCGTTCGGGTAAGACCACGGCGAGAGTCAGCGCCGTCGGTCCCGCCGCCGCCGCCGTCACCGCGCCGCAGAGCACGGCCAGCACCGCCAGCATCGCCCACGGAGAGTGGCGTTGAGTGGCGTTGAGTGGCTTTCCTCCCCCCCCACTCCGAAGCCCTTCCTTTCCCCCCACCCCTCCCTCCCGTGACACAAAGGGCCGTTATCATCCACGCCGAGCTTAACTCCTTCCTTCCCGACCCCCCACGGAAGAAGCCGAGGGACGATGGGGCCGCCCGGTGGTGGGTGGGGAAATCCCCACTCGTGGGTTGTGGTGTGGGTGGGGGGGATACTGGTGATGGGTGGTTGGGGTCCCCGTGGAGTGGGGGGACACGCGGTACGGCCGTACGGCGTCTCCTGCCGCACCACGGGGACCCCAACCACCCATGTTCTGCCGCTGCACCCACCCACGACATGACCACCCATGGGGTGAGCTGAGCCCTGACAAACTCATGAGTGGGTAGGGAACAACGCGCACTCGCAGACTCCGTCCCGGCGGGGTGCTCGCCCCGGGGTGGGGGTTCGTGGGGGGCTCGGGCACCTCTCCCACTCCCCCTCCTTCCGTGGGAGCTCCGTGTCGCGGTCACGGGAGGCGTGGGGGAACGGGGGGGGAGGTTAAGCCAGGAGAGGTGAGAGGCTTCTAGGGACAGGCTCAGCGCTGGGGGACACGCGTGACCCTGGCTGGCCTGAGACGCTCCGACACACCAAGGGCTCCACCCAGCCAGTCTTGGCAGGGAGGCGCGTTAGGGCCAGAGGCCGCGGCAAAAATTAATGTGATTAATTAAGGTGCTAATGAAGGGGAAAAAAACACCAGTGGGAAAAGGTCTAAAAAATTGTAACTAGCAGAGGATGGTTTCGATCCATCGACCTCTGGGTTATGGGCCCAGCACGCTTCCGCTGCGCCACTCTGCTGTCTGTAGAAACATTGTATCGGCACTGTACATACCTATTCACCTGTGCGCATGCGCGCCACGCACGCCTACAGCTCCATTCATGAACTCCGTGCCACCTCCTCCATTCATGAACTCCGTGCCCCCTCCAGCGGCCGCCCGCCGCCCGGTGCGCGCGCACGGCCTTGCGCCGCGACTGGCCGCTTTCATCCCTCCCACCCCCTCCTCCGCCTTGGATTGATGGTTGTCTAAGCCAATGGCACGCAGCGAAATGCGACCAGCGGGCAGACTCGCGGCTGGCGGGAACCAATGAGCGGACAGATTGTTGCGGGGTTCTGGGGGAGCGCAGAGCCGGCGGGGTCTCCACAGGGGCGGCGTTCATTGTTCGGAGCGGCGGAACCATGAGGTGAGCGGGGGACCGGTCCTGGTCCCCGTCCCCGGGGAGGGCGGGAGGGGACGCCCGGGCATCCCTGGGGCGAGGCCGACGCCTGGGGGGCCCCTCGGGGAGGGCGCGGGCCTGGATCCCTAAGGAGGGGAGGCCGGGATCCCCCGGGCCGGGATCCCTGAGGGGGGGAGGCCGGGATCCCCCGGGCCGGGCCGGGATCCCTGAGGAGGGGAGGCCGGGATCCCCCGGGCCGGGCCTGGATCCCTGAGGGGGTGCCGGGATCCCCCGGGCCGGGATCAGCAAAGCCCCCCGCCATCTCTCCCCGCTCCCCTCACACCGTTTCCCTTCTCTCTTCCGCAGGGGCGATCGAGGCAGAGGCCGTGGCGGACGCTTTGGTTCCAGGGGAGGCCCTGGCAGTGGGCGAGTTGGCTTCTGCTTTAGCGAGGGTGGCTCCTCCAGCCTGTCAGGCCTAGGGGGTGGGCTCGGCCGCCCCCCGGGGCGAGCCGCCGGGGCGCAGGGAGCGGGGCTCCAGCTTGCAGCGTAGCGCAGGAGAGCGGTGAGGCGTAGGCCGGGGAGGGGGGTGCTGGCCTCTGCGGGCCGGGTCTCGGCGTGGCGGGGAAGCCCTAGGTGTGACGGCCACTGCCCGCTGGCACCGGGGCGGGGGGTAGTTAGCGTCAGGGGGGATTATGAAGAAATCTTTCCTATTTCTGTAGGGCCTTTCTCGCTTCTCGGGAACAAATCTCCACGCGTGGTGATGGGGGGGGTGTTTGGCGGCAACAAACACTGCGGCAAGCGGGCGGACATCCCTACGGAGAATAAAGTTGTTTTTTTGTTTCCCCCTTTAGGTTCCGGCCCTTTGTGCCGCACATCCCCTTTGATTTCTATGTCGTGAGTAACCCTCTCCTACGGAGCTGTTTGCAGGCAACAGCTGCGGGACTTTTCCTTGTTTAAAGAAGCATCTTAAAAACCCTCTGTGCTGACTTTGATGGTTTGACTTCTTTTAGCGTAGCTGGAGTAAAGGAGTTCACTGAAAATGCTGTTGGTTCAGTAACTAACCCGAAATAGATCTTCTTACTGTCTCCGTTCGGAGTACTTGGGTCACACGGGATGCAGTTGAGTAATAATCACAACAAATAAATGCCTTGATCGAGGTTTTCCTGCTTTTTGAGGCACCCCACTCGCCCGGACCCCCAGTCCTGTCAGCTCTCCAACACAAGCCTCGGGGGTTGCTTCAACAGCGGTCCCTCCCCTGTCCTCCTTCCTCCGGGCTCCTTTGCCATGTGGGTCCTCACAAGGACCAACAGCAATGCATGTTTCCCAGCTTTTATAGGAGAAAATAATTTCCTCCTGCTTCTGCTGAGCAGCTGCGTGTTACAGACACGTGAATTCCAAGGCAAACAAATTCACTTGCTCTTGCCTTCCCAGGCCCTGTGGCTGCGAGTCCCGTCGCAGCAACTGCAAAGCTCCAGCCATCTGCAGACAGAGGGTGTTACTCTTAAAGGACTGTAAAACAGCCCGGAGAAACCCTCTCGGCAGACCTGTTGTTAATGAGATCTGCCCTGTCTCACCCCCTGTAGCTGCGCGCTGGTGGCTTCTCTGCTGTTTCCGAAGAGCCGGAGCTCTTTTCCTGCCGGAGCGCGGTGAGAGCGTACAGGCAGTAGGCAGCTGCGCTCCCTCCCTTAGGATAACCTGAAGGTGAAATAAAAGCACGATGGGGAAACGCAAAGGAAACAAGCACTGGAGAATGAAAGAAAAACCACCCGGAGTAAATTTTGCTGATGTGGGTTGAGCCAAAATCCTTCTCTCGGGCATTGCAGTCTGATATCTGATCCCGTTTCAGTGCGAAATGGCTTTCCCCCGCGTAAAGCCTGCCGCCGATGAGACTGCGTTCAGTGAAGCCTTGCTGAAGAGAAACCAGGATCTTGCCCCGACTGCTGCCGAACAGGTTTCGTACCAAAAATGACCTTCAATTCTTCAGCTGAATGTTAACTGCAGCGTTAGAGAACGCAATGCCAGACTGTCCTTCAGAGAGCAGAGCTAGCAGTAGCCATTACTGGCCTAAACATTAATTACTTCTCTCTGAAATAAGCACTGCAGTAGAAATACGGGTGGCCTTTCTTGGACAGTGATTTTTAAATCTGTTTATTGTATATCCTGCATCGGGGCCGTCTGCATTACGCTGTGCAAGATCAGATTATTTCAGGTCATACCGGACAACCGACTGGTAACACCATCCCTCTCCAATCCCTTTTCAGGCTTCCATTCTTTCGCTGGTGACCAAAATAAACAACGTGATCGACAATTTAATTGTAGCACCAGGAACGTTTGAAGTGGTGAGTCCAAAAGTGGTGAGCCTGGGGGGTAAAAAGCGATGGGGGCAGATGCTTCGGCATGAGGGATGCCGGCATTCTAGTGACCAAACCTGGCTCAAAGTGGACTAAAGAGTTGTGCTGACGCCCAGAAACGTCGCACGCGTGTTAAATCCACTGATTTTTGCTTTGCTCCTTCAAACAGCAAATCGAGGAGGTTCGCCAGGTGGGCTCCTACAAGAAGGGCACCATGACGACGGGGCACAACGTGGCCGATCTGGTGGTGATTCTGAAAATCTTACCCACCCGTGAGTATCAGCTGCGCGGCTGCTGACTGCACCGTGGCGCTTGGCCCCGCTCCGACCCCCTCCTCTGCTTCTTCTCCCCAGTGGAAGCTGTGGCAGCCTTGGGAAACAAAGTCGTGGAAAGCCTGAGGGCGCAGGACCCCAGCGAAGGTGGGACGCTCTCCCGGGTCAGATGGGGTTGTTGCGGACACAGGCTGCTGCGAGGCAGCTTGAGCTTCGGCTGAAGGGGTCGGTGCCCGGCCGGGTGCCGCAGCACCGCTGCCGAGCTCCGTGGTCTGTCTCGCGTTCCCAGTAAGGTCTTGCAGCCCCTCCGTGAGGAATTCTTGTTCTTCCTCCCCAGTCCTGACCATGCTGACCAACGAGACCGGCTTTGAGATCAGCTCGGCCGATGCGACGGTGAAGATCCTCATCACCACGGTGCCGCCCAATCTCCGCAAGCTGGACCCCGAACTACACCGTAAGGGCTCAGCTTGCTCTGCCCTGCACATGAACCTTCGCCGGGGTGGAGGGGAGCCAGCTGCCTCCCCTGGCCCGCACTGGCTCACCCTTTGGTTGAAAAAACGGGCGTTTCTTCTGCTTCTTTCAGTGGACATCAAAGTGCTGCAGAGCGCCCTGGCTGCCATCAGGCATGCTCGCTGGTTCGAGGAGAACGCTTCGCAGTCCACGTGAGTTTGGCCTCAAACGGGAGCCGCCGCTCGGAGCCCGGGTCGAAATAATCTTTCACAGAACAGGGGGAAAGCAAGGAGAGCCACTCCTGCAGCGGGAAGGCGCGCGACGCCTCACGAACCCTCCTCTTGCTGTCTTCTCCAGGGTGAAGGTCTTAATCCGCCTGCTGAAAGACCTGAGAATTCGATTCCCTGGCTTCGAGCCCCTCACGCCCTGGATTCTGGACCTGCTGGTGAGCGCACGAGGCGGAACGCTGATGCCGTGCCAGGCGTGCCGCAGCCAACGGGTAGCTCCCGGATTCTTGTGCTCTCATCCCACCTCCCTCTTCCCTTTCTCACCTCCCCAGGGGCACTACGCCGTGATGAACAACCCCACCAGGCAGCCCCTGGCTCTCAACATCGCCTACAGGTCTGTCGCCATTTGCTTCAGCCCTAGAAATTCCTGTTACTGTCTCGGTTTTGAACATTCTGAATAAAACCGGCGGCATCTCGGGGCTTGATGGGACCCGAACTGGAGACGAAGCAGACTCCTCGCGTAGATGTGCTTATCGCAGACTTTCTGGCTGCGTTTCTGTGCTAGAATTGTCTAGTTTCTAACTCAAAATCTTGTCCCGTAGGCGCTGCCTGCAGATCCTGGCCGCGGGGCTCTTCCTCCCCGGCTCCGTTGGCATCACGGATCCCTGCGAGAGTGGCAACTTCAGAGTCCACACGGTTATGACCCTCGAGCAGCAGGTGAGCTGCCTCCTCTGCCGCGGGGGAAGGGGCCGGCACCCGGCCGCGCTCTAACTCTTCCCTGTCCGGCAGGACATGGTGTGCTACACCGCGCAGACGCTCGTCCGAATTCTCTCTCACGGAGGCTACAGGAAAATCCTCGGCCAAGAGGGCGACGCCAGCTGTAAGTGGGGTCGGTGCGACGCGTGGGTCGTCCTCCACTCAGGCTGTCAGCGTCTCGGTGGGGGAATGGGACCGGTTCTCTGCGTTGCTGGAGAAAGTTCAGGGCTCCAAGGAGAGGCAACTTGCTAAACCCCGCAGCGGTGGGGGGACAGGGGGTCACGCTACCCCTGCCTGGCCTGGGGACAGGGCTTGTCCGTGCTGCTGAGGGTCACCCCCCCCGTCTGGTTTTGCAGACCTGGCTTCAGAAATGTCCACGTGGGACGGAGTGATAGTGACGCCTTCCGAGAAGGCTTACGAGAAGCCTCCAGAGAAGAAAGAAGGAGAAGAGGAAGAGGAGAATCAGGAAGAACCTGCTGCAGGCGAGGAGGAGGAAAGCATGGAGACGCAGGAGTGACTTGCCCAGGTAAAGCCCGGCGGTGCTGCTGCCTGGAGCAGGCAGCTCGGGGCAGGGGAGGGGGCGGCTCGGGCTGCCTGCTCCCCCTGCAGCAGCCCCCGTCTCCCCCCGCAGTGAGACTCCCCACCGCCGGGCGGAAGGACGTGAAGAACCCAGCAGAGGACTGAGCCCGTCCTCGGCGCCCGCGGCCACCGGCCGTGACCCATCCCTTGTGTGTGTTTTTATAAGTTGCACATTAAAGTGTTCCCCTCCTTTTGAGCGCGTCCTGCTTTTTTAGGTAGAAGATGCATGTTATAGAAGGGCTAGAAAGAAGCCTAACAGCGGGAGAGGGGGTTCCAGAACTTAAAAGACCCCACCTGAGGATGCTGAACCTGTCGCTGGCAGCAGCAGCTGCCTGGTTCTGCAGTCCCCAAGGCCCACCAACGTAAGGCTGCGGCCGCGCCAAGGCACCGTTACAGACTCACGCGGCTTCACCGGCCCATAAACACCCCACGGTCGCTTTTATTACGGCACCTACAAACCTGGAAACACAACTCGGGGTTCCCCGCTTCCTTCAGCTGCAGAGCTGCGGCCTCACTGTGCAGGACTTGGGACCCCTCCCGCGCTGTGGGTGCTCAGCAGAGCGCTGCCACAAACGGGGATACCTGCTCCCCGTGCCAGCGGCCCGCTCCGGTCCGTGTCCTTACGGCATCGCGCCCGTCACCGGTGCTGCTCCGGCCCCGCTCCCCGTGCTGTCGGCGCGGCCGTGGTGCGAGGGGGATCCGGCCCAGCGCTGCTGCCGCAGCCTCACTTGCCGGGCAGGCCCTGGGGGTAGCCGCCCGCCGCCTCCAGCATGGCCTTCCTCCGCACAGTC
>Ga0065711_1009399_pt1 | contig 11150 bp, 7 predicted proteins | sample Hoacrofraction12_FD_59098 | JGI IMG/M metagenome (GOLD analysis project Ga0065711, IMG submission 59098) | Hoatzin crop microbial communities from Cojedes, Venezuela - Epithelial fraction 12 v2 (version 2) | ecosystem: Host-associated > Birds > Digestive system > Esophagus > Crop | place... | reverse complement strand
GCACCAGGACAGGCTTGGGGCGGACCTGCTGGAGAGCAGCTCTGCGGAGAGGGACCTGGGAGTGCTGGTGGATGACAGGTTGACCATGAGCCAGCAGTGTGCCCTGGTTGCCAAGAAGGCCAATGGGATCCTGGGGTGCATTCAGAGGAGTGTGGCCAGCAGGTCAGGGGAGGTTCTTCTCCCCCTCTAGTCTGCCCTAGTGAGGCCCCATCTGGAGTACTCTGTCCAGTTCTGGGCTCCCCAGTTCAAGAAAGATGAGGAACTACTGGAGAGAGTCCAGCAGAGGGCTACGAGGATGATGAGGGGACTGGAGGAAAGGCTGAGGGAGCTGGGCTTGTTCAGCCTGGAGAAGGCTGAGAGGGGACCTAATATATGCTTATAAATATCTGAAGGGTGGATGTCAAGAGGATGGGGCCAAACTCTTTTCAGTGGTGCCAGTAACAGGACAAGGGGAAAAGGGCACAAACTGAAGCATAGGAAGTTCCATTTGAACATGAGGAAGAACTTCTTCCCTCTGAGGGTGACAGAGCCCTGGAACAGGCTGCCCAGAGAGCTTGTGGATTCTCCTTCTCTGGAGATATTCAAGACCCACCTGGACAAGGTCCTGTGCAGCCTGCTGTAGGTGACACTGCTTTGGAAGTGGGGTTGGACTAGATGACTCACAGAGGTCCCTTCCAATCCTTAACATTCTGTGATTCTGTGAAGCATAGATCAGGTTGCTCGGAGCCACACCTGACTTGAACTTGAATGTTTTCAGGGACAGGGCATCTGCCAGCTCTCCAGGCAACATGTGTCTGTGTTTCAGCACCCTCACTGTAAAACATTTTTTTCTTTATATCTAATCTAAATCTATCTTCTTTCAGTTCAAAGCCATTACCTCTTGTCCTATCACAACAGGCCTTGCTAAAACGTTTGTCCACTTCTTTCTTATAAGCCCTCTTTAAGTACTGAATGGCTGTTATAAAGTGTCCTGAAGCCTTCTCTTTTCCAGGCTGAACAGCCCCAACTCTCTCAGCCTTTCCTTGCAGAAGGGATGCTCCAGTCCTCTGATCGTTTTTGTGACCCTCCTCTGGACCGGTTCCAGCAGGTCCATGTCTCTCCTGTGCTGAGGGCTCCAGAGCTGGACACAGTACTCCAGGTGAGGTCTCACCAGAGCAGAGTAGAGGGGAAAAATCACCTCCCTCAACCTGCTGGCCACGCTTCTCTTGATGCAGCCCAGGATACCGTTGGCTTTCTGGGCTGCAAGCACACATCGCTGGGTCTTGTCAAGCTTGTCGTCCACCAGTACCCCCAAGACCTTCTTGTCAGGGCTGCTCTCAATCCTTTCATCCCCGAGCCTGTATTGACACTGGGGGTTGCCCCAGCCCTGGTGCAGGACCATGCCCTTGGCCTTGTTGAACCTCATGAGGTTCACATGGGCCCACTTCTCAAGCACGTCCAGGTCCCTCTGGATGGCATACCTTTCCTCAGTCATCTCAACCACACCACGCAGCTTGGTGTTGTCTGCAAACTTGCTGAGGGTGCACTCGATCCTGCTGTCTAGGTCATTGATGAAGATATTACACAGTACTGGTCCCAGTATGGACCCCCGAGGGACACCACTTGTCACCAGTCTCCAGATGGACATTGAGCCGTTGACCACTACCCTCTGGATGTGACCTTCCAACCAGTTCCTCATCCACTGAACAGTTCACCCATCAAATCCATACCTCTCCAATTTAGAGAGAAGGATGTTGTGTGGGAAAGTCTCAAAGGCCTTACAGAAGTCCAGATAGATGACATCTGTAGCTCTTACCTTGTTCACTGCTGTAGTCACTCTGTCACAGAAAGCCTCTGGGTTGGTCAGGCAGGACTTGCACTTGGTGAAGCCATGCTGGCTGTCTTGAATCACTTCCCTGGCCTCCATGTGCCTTAGCATAGCTTCTAGGAGGATCTGCTTCATGATCTTCCCAGGCACAGGGGTGAGGCTGACAGGTCAGTAGTTCCCAGGGTCCTTCTTCCCACCCATTTTAAAAAAGTGCACAGTATTTCCCTTCTTCCAGTCCCCAGGGACTTCACCTGGCTGCCATGACCTTTCAAATATCATGAAGAGTGGCTTGGTGACTCCATCACCCAATTCCCTCAGGACTCTGGGATGCATCTCTTCAGGTCCCATAGACTTATGTATGTTCAGGCTCCTCAGTTGGTCACAAACCTAGTCTTCCCTTACAGAGGGAGGGACTTTGCTCCCCCAGTCCCTGTCTTGTGGTCTCTCCACTCAAGAGGTGTGGGAAGAGAGGTTGCTGGTGAAGGCTGAGGTAAAGAGTTGTTGAGTACCTCAGCCTTCTCCTCGTCTGTAGTTTCCAGTTTGCCTGTCTTGCTCATCAGGGGGGTACGTTTTCTTTGAGCTTCCTCTTCTGGCTGACACACCTGTAGAAGACCTTCTTGTTGTTCTTTGCATGCCTTGCCATGTTCGGCTCCAGCTGCGCATTGGCCTTCCTGACCCCATCCCTGTACAAAAGGGCAGTGTCCGTATACTCTTTGCAGTTACCTCTCCCTGCTTCCACTGCCTGCGCATTTCCTTCTTACCCTTTAGTTTGATCATCAGGTCTTGACTCGGCCATGCTGGTCGTTTGTCTTCCTTGCCTGATTTCTTATACCTGGGGATTGAGAGCTCTTGTGCTCTATGGAAATCATCCTTAAAGTTCTGCCACCTTCATGAAAGGATCCAGGGCAGCCCCTGGTGTCTTATTACACAGGCCACTCATACAGCCCCTGTCCCTGCTTCCAAAATGTTGCCATTTCAACACAGGTTTACTGGGAATAAGCAAATTCTGGAGCAGCAATAAAGGAAATCTTCAGTCTCTAGACTGGTGCCTTAACACAAGCCAAGATTCTCTTTTTATGTGCTCTGAATGCCTCCTATGTGGATGGGACCAAAAAGAATTCAATATACGCTGTGCTTTAAAAGATATTCTGTTGTACTACCACACATTTACACTGCAGCTATATGTAGCTACACAGATACACTATCACTAAACTATTCTGAGTTGGAAACTTCTCATAGTCATCAACAGACATTTCTTAGGGCATAACTATCTCATTAGAGATACCTAAAATGCTTGTGCTTTGATTGCCAAGGCAGAACAGATGACTTCCTCAGATGTAGACATGTAGAGTTAGCAAGAAGAATTACTGTGCTTGAATCAGGTTGACAGCCAGCAATATAGGTGATGATCATGAGCTCATGCATGTATGAAGGCCCATTTGGGACTTGGACTATCCATATAAATGTTTTGGAAATGTACCTGGCCTCTGTCAGCATAGCCATGTGTAAATTCCCTTTAAAATCATGACAGAAAGATCTTTCTTTGCTTAAGGTTTGATTGGCAGCTCCATGTGATTGGATCAAATTAAGAGAAATGTTTCCGTGTGTAAGAAAATGCTGCTGATAATATTACAGCACCAGTCAATCTTGAACCATTAAAGCTAACACAGATGTTCTCTTCCACAGAGTCCGCACTTTCCTAAAGTGGCCTTCCTAGGTGTAAGGAAAACACTCATCCTGTATGAATGCCAATCTCCAAACAAGTCATTTACACTTTTCTTTGGATCAACAGTATCCCAAAGACCTACGATTATGAATGTTTCTCTTTAATTCCCAAGAATGCCAATATCTAAAGCACTATTTTCTTTTATTTTCACACTGCCTGTTCCTCAGCAAGTGCAAGATTTGTGTAGAATTGATATCTCTTGCTGTAAAACTGTTCAACTTCTCCCAGTGCAGTAGGAAGACACATAGGGATTTGTTGAGCATATTTTCTTTTAGCAGATTTGCAAAGCCATGAAGATTGTTTTCACTGATTGTTTTCAGACTGTCTTTGCGGAAGCTCCCAGACATATCAGAGCAAAGGTAATTATAGCTGTGAAGCTCTGGTGAGTTGCATCTGTCTTTTGTTTAACCAAACAAATAATTTCTACAGTTTGTGGAGTACAACTGTATGGGAAAACAATCCCTCTGGCTACTTCATTTCCTATCACACCGGGCAGCTGCTGACACTTTGCCCTGTCCAGATTGTTCAGTCGTTATTCAAAAAGCAAGATTTAATTCACTTTCCCAGGTATGATACACCATTTCTGTGAAGGATCTTGTACCTTTGACATTTCAATTAGAGGGATGAAACATCAACATCCAACCTTTACTCTGCAAGGATGGAAAACTCTCAGCCTCTCACTTTCTTCTTTTGCTTCTCATTCACCCTATCCACATAGGAAAAAGTTGTATCCTATTCACAATCATTGCTAGAACCAAGAATAACACCATAAATGGATTTTTTCGGCCTAAGCCTGGCAGTCTGTGTCTTTTGAGGTGATATAGGCATTTTCATGGGGCTTGACAAAAACCTACATGAACCATCTGCCTAGTGAAGATAGAATGGGAGTCCAGGGAGCTATCCTAGAGCATCTCAGGTAGTCATAAACTGCTTTGGCACCTGAAGCTCCCCCTGTTGATCAGTTATGGACCCATGAAGCCTTTTGCACTACATCAGATGTGATTCGCATCCTCCACCCATCATCACATTTATGATCCACTGGTCTCTTTCATATATACTGTTATCGCACAAGTGGAGTCCTTAACTGGATTACAGTAATGCCTAAAGGTGCTCAGAATAAATAATATATTGTGCTAATATTCACTGAAGATGGAGCAAGAATACAGAACTCCCCACTCACTGCTCCAGGAGGGCTGAATTCCCAAGGAGAGCAAGGAATGGGAAAAGGTCCTCTGCCAGGACTGCACTAGGGGTAAGATGGCTCAGTGGATCCCTACCACAGAACAGGAATTCCTTTCCACAGTCACAGTGCACTTACATTCACTAAAACCCAGGTGACCTAATACAGTTTGTACATCTGTCACCACAGCTTCTCATCTCGCCTTTGGCACCTTCCAGTGTTAGCACCTGAGGGAAATTCTTGCTTTGAATATGGCCCATTGCAATGAGTGATGGGTAGTTGTGGAAGCAACTATAGAAGAAATAATACCCACTCACAGTTACATATTGGTTTGTTGCTGTAACTTTAATACCATCACTTGTCACTGGTAAGTTTGCTGTAATGTTACAAAAAAACACCAATACTGAATTATAGTTGCATTCTGAGGGTACACATGTAAATTTTCTATCTGGAATGTGATTGAAACAGAAATTTTTTCATCTCTATAAAATGGTATAAAATTCAGCTAATTTTGGAGAATGAGATTGATTATTTAATTAAATAAGATATAACACAGATGAAAGTACAGCTAATTCCACTGAAGCATCCCAAACATATCTTTCCGTCCAACCTATTCAATAAGAAAGAAACACCCATTCTTACATTTTTCTTTAAAATGTTTTCTTTAAGTCTTTTACTTGTTGATTATGTCATTTGAACATAATCTTTTCAGTTTGAGCAACCAGATGTATGTCCTTCAAACACCAGCATCTCTCATTGTTACTTTCCTCATTTGATTTACTTATATTATTATGCCATCCATCTAGTGGGTTTCCCTGGATGACCTTCTTTGAATATTTGCACACAGCAATCCTAAAATAGATGAATATGCACAGTGGCCTGTATGTCGAACACACAGAAAGTAGCAGGCAGGGATCATTTATGAAATCTAATTTAGCAACCCGCTGGTTTCTCTCCTGCCTGTTTCCCTCCTGCTCATTGCAGTCTGTTGTTTTTCATGAACTACTTGCTTAGGATCTGCAATGCAGTAAGAGTCATTTTCACTTGACAGCAATTTTCTTGACATTTGTTTTAAATTCCAACACAATTCTCTCCATATATATATANGGAAAATGTTTCTAGTATTCTTTTTAGAGCACAATTTAGAGGTGTTAATTGTTAATGAATCATGTATCTGGAGACATTACAGAAATTAGTACACTAAATGGATCAGATAAATATTTTTGTCAGAAAGAATCCACTGAAGACACAGAGCAGTTCTGAGATTCATATTATTCAAATTCATGCCCTGAAATGAACCATTGCAATGAGTTTTCTGATGGNACAGCATACAAAGTAGTTGTTGCCCCCAAATGATGTGAAATTGTCATTTCGTAGTGTGTAAACCCCACCAGTCTGTTGTACTGTCTAAATGTAAATGATTTACGAACATAAATAATGAATGACTGTCTGTTTTGTCAACATACGGAACATACTGACTCTGATTACAATAACACTATGGTAAAAGACGATAGACTGTTTCTTTACTGAGGATGTAATAACTTCCTTTGCTTTACAAAAGAAAAACACAACCGCATGCATTAGTTCCAACTAGCTTGTACTCCAAAAGCTAAATATTAAAACCAAGTTACCAGAATGAAGTAATTCAATAAAGTAATCATTTCTTTTTACCTACATTAAGTGAAGCCTCTAGGGTGGTTTAAGCTTACAATCCAGTTGAGGATTCAATGATATTCAGCAGAGGAACGTGACAGAGTATGAGATGTAATTTTGCTCAAAGGGAAGTCATTAGAAGAGCAGTTAATTTAGGACACCTCTCAACACAAGTATTTTCTACTTTTCACAGATGCTCAACTGCTCACTAAATAGTGTGATCCTTTTTGCTGTAGGGCACTTCATTTTTATTTACTGACTTCATAGTGTCAGAATTTGACACTTCAGTTTTATTGAAGTGTCATATTCTAGCACTATGAAGCCAGTGCAGCCAGCAAGGAGACTGTGGGGGAGAGTCAGACCACCTTCTTCAGCTGACCAACTTGGGTTACGCAGTGAACCAAAAATAGGCATCTGGAGCTAGTAGGGTGATTCAGAGTGAATTACCTAAATGACCACTGAAGTTTCCTGCACACTAATTGGAGAGATTTTGGTTTCAGACTCATGATACTGAACTTTAAGAACAGCGCTTAAAGTTGGCCATTGATATGTATAGCAATGTGTTGGATCACTTTCTCCCTTTAGAGGGAGAGAAAATGGCCACGTAGGAGTTTGCCTCCTTCCTTTGAGGATTCAGAGTGTCAGGTCCTCTTCAAAAAGCACATGCGTACACAGACAAGCAGCCACAGAACAGCTTGTGAAAGAGCTCAAGGCCAACAGCACTCATCTGCTATGGGTCAAATGTGTCTACAATCAAAAGTAATTTAAATCCCTATTCACCCATTCTTCAAAGCCTTTTATATCAAGAGGAAGGGGCAGCAAAATTATACTTCACTGTTCTACCTGAGCCTGGGGGACTCTGCAACCACGGATGCTAGAGTCATAGCACAGAAAGAAAGCAAACAAGAAATTGTGGACACAGCCTAGTAGGTAGGGCAAAGACCCAGAAGGGAAAGGATATGAACAATTTAAAGATAGATGGCCTTTATTAATTTTGTTTTGCCTATGCACTCCCCAAAAGAAGCTACTGCAATAAAATTCCTTCATTTATTCCCACGAAGCTTGACAATGCTTCTAAGTAGGACATCATACACTTCAACAGGATTTGTCTGTGTAGCTTCCATTATACAGTTCACACTGAAGGCTTACACTTGTTTCCTGCAAATGTAACCATTATTAGTGTGCAAAGGGGTGAACTAACAGATAGAACAATAAATGGAGAAGTACAGAGGATCCCTTTAGAAATGCAGAGATCCTGAGGGATTATTTGTGAAGTTAATTTATTTTCCACAACAAAGGATGATGTTTAAGCAGAATTGAAAGATAATGAGAGTTAGAGAAAGAGAGATGGAGACTTGGTTCACTTGAATTCAGGTGGTAATTAAATGTGAAACTAAATTTAAAATGACATTATGAGGTGAAAATTGGAAGAACATTTAGTACAGTATCACCTAACTCCTATTGTTCCATTGATGCTAATCTACAGTTCTAGTTTCAGAAATAATATTTACAAGCTACTGTATTACAGATTGAGCAGGTGACAAGGACTGGATCCACCACAACTACAGTTTCTTACCTGAATGTGACCCTAATCATTTCTAAAATTTGTTCATTAAATGTATAGATATGGCAAACTCAGACACACATATAGAAAGAGTATTTCACTGCTTAAAGCAGGTACAATATGTGTTGCTTGTTCTATATGAGAAACAAAGAATTTACCTCTTAAATGTTCTTCTAAAATATCTGTAGGAGAAAGATCTAATGAGGGATATTTGGATATACACATTGTCCTGAATTTAGGGAAGGCAAGGTACCAAAAAAACAAATCTAAATAAAGTGTTTGTAATTTACCATAACACCAGAAAAATGCAGGAAATACTAAAATGGACCCAAAGTACAATTGGACCAGTAACAGAAAAGTTGAATAGCAAACTGTATATAAAATATTAGAACCTGGACAAAGATAATGTTGTACCAGACAAAACATTAAATGAAATATTATAAAGTCATGAAATATGAACAATTTTCCCCCTTTCTCTAGTAAATTCAACATTTTCAGCATGACCTGATAGTCCCATTTTAATAAAGAATATGATTGAGCACATTAAATTTCTGCAGTCCAATCAGTTTGCTACTGTATAGAATCCTGCACAAATACTGCCTGTGGAGCACCTATGCATCAAGAGATGACTAATCCACAGCCATCGTCTTTTTATTTAATGCCATCTGATGTCTTTTCCCAACACTTCAAAAATCATGTTTTGAATCTGTACTAAACTTTTAGCCTCTGCATATCCAAAGGAAGTTTTGTAAAGTAACCACACCCATGCGAAGAAGTGTCTCTTTCTGCTTGTTTTGAGTCTGTATTCTGATAGTTTTAATATGCGTATTATACTTCTCACAGAAAGGACAGTGAACGATCAGTCCTTATTCACCTTGTGTCGTCTGTTTCCCTATCAAATGGCTTCTCAATTCTCTCATCCTGGCTGAAGGGTCCTAGTCCATTTAGTGGTTACGCAATCAAAGGCCCATACGCACTTTTGATCCTCCACGTCATCTTTCCAGGTGAGAAGTGTTTCTTCTGAGCAGTAGGGAACATACCTGCCTTCAAATGCAGTTGCAGCATGCACCATCACGGTGATGCTTTCTGACACGCTGTCTATTCCTTTCCTATTAATTAATGATATTTCACTTGCTTTTTGACTGTTGCTCAGTACTGAGTTGATTCTTCTACTTAATGATGATTTTTGACTCAAAGAGCTCATCTCTTGAGCATCTTCCGAGCTTTAACTCGGAACTTAGTCTACTTTTATTTTTCCTGTGTGACATACCACATTTGAGTTTTGTCAGCAGTCTATTGCCTAATGATTCAATATTGCAGACTTCGCAGTTCTCCACCATTAGCCATCATCTTTATTATCCCAATTAATCAAGTCTCCTAAGCGAATTTTGTCACCTCATTACTAATACTCATAAATATGTCAAACAGCACAGGTCACAGGTCAGACCTCCGTTGGCTCTGTGAGTTACTTCCCTGCACAGTGAACATTTTGAAAGTCTGTTAAAACTAGAGATTTTTCAGCTTGTCATGATGTTTTGAACACCCTGGTAAGAGATAACCATCTATTCTTAGAAACTTTATGAAGGGAACAATTCAGCTCATTCAAAAAGAAGTGTCTAAATTGTCTTTAGCCATCTCTACACACCAGAGGAGGTGTCTGTCCCTCTTCACTGACTTCAGAGAACCTGGATGACTAGCCTAGACCTGAATTTTAGCTTTCAGGTGTGTAAAGTGAGGAGAGATTAATCTTCTGATAAATACTTTCCTCCATTATCTAAGTTTCCAAAGGAAGCAGCTGTGAAAAAACTCCTTTTTGTTTTTTGCTTTTCTTCATAATCAATAACTTCAATTTCTGTGGATTTTTTTTTCTTTAGTTAGCCAGAGCCATTAAAACCATATCACTGCTTTGAAGTGCTTTTTTTTTTTCTTATTACTAATCGTTTCTACTGAAGTAGCTGCATTTATTGTATTAATGTTAGACTGAAATTGATGTATTCTAGAAACTAGAATATACTAGATATTTACCAGACTTCAGCTGGATTTGGAGGAGAAAGACTGAGTCTATATAACCAAATAAACCACAACAAACACACAAACATGTCATATACTACATTTCAGACCAGGATCACCCATGCCATTATTAAAACTAACACTTTACCTTTGCATTTGTAAGCAAATGTTTTTTACTATAACAAATATTTCAACTAGTTACAGACAAGAGTAAAATCGTAACTTACATAATAATGGACATATTTGCAGACACTTAAACTGATTTTCAGTCTGGTATCTAGAATTCTTTCAGTTTGCTGATGCATCAGAAGAAATCCTTCAAGAGTTACAAATTCTTTGTAAAGAATGTGTGAGATCATAAAGGGAACTGGGAGTTCAGCATCAAAATGCAATACACTCCTATCAGTCACTTGTTGACAGTGTTCTTTACTTTCAGTAAATTCATATATTCCAGAAGACAAGTGAGAATATTGCTATTGCAAAGTGGGAAGCACTGTAGGCGAAATACCGTGCCACCATACTCCTCCCCTGAAAACAAACAAACAAACAAACAAACAAACAAACCCCAGAAAGTAGTATCTGTTACTTGCAGGTGTGAAGAACTGAGAAATATCTGCATTTTAATTATTATTCATATTTAAATGCAAAATATATATATAAAAATGCAGATACGTGTAATGCAATGTAGATTTCTAATGGCTTCCGTGTTAACAAATTTATTATTATAGGGAGGTTGGAAATCAAGAAAGGAAACAGAATCAAGAGAGGAAACAAAACAGTCAAGGCAAGAAATATCCCAGTGCAAGAAAGTCTAATAGCTACTATGTAAAGATCCTATTCCTTAATACATTAGCCTATAGCTGCATTTTTTTCACTAAAGCTAGAAGTATGGGTCTAGTTTTAGTTTATATTAATTGCAGGTATTCCTACATTTCATATCTCTGTCCATGTTATTTAGATGATTTCTATAAAGGTGAGACAGAACCTTGCTTTCACACCTCTTTCCTCAAGCTGTACATGCAGTTCTATCAGATTATCAGAGCAATAATTAAAAAAAAGTACAGGGAGCAGGAATTTTTTCTTCTCTTCACAGAATCACAGAATCACAGAATAGTAGGGGTTGGAAGGGACCTCTGTGGGTCATCTAGTCCAACCCCCCTGCCGAAGCAGGGTCACCTACAGTAGGCTGCACAGGATCTTGTCCAGGTGG
>Ga0065711_1009396_pt1 | contig 11150 bp, 5 predicted proteins | sample Hoacrofraction12_FD_59098 | JGI IMG/M metagenome (GOLD analysis project Ga0065711, IMG submission 59098) | Hoatzin crop microbial communities from Cojedes, Venezuela - Epithelial fraction 12 v2 (version 2) | ecosystem: Host-associated > Birds > Digestive system > Esophagus > Crop | place... | reverse complement strand
CCCCATCCTCCTGACACCCACCCTTCAGATATTTGTAAGTATATATTAGGTCCCCTCGCAGCCTTCTCTTCTTCAGGCTGAACAAGCCCAGCTCCCTCAGCCTCTCCTCATAGGAGAGATGTTCCAGGCCCCTCACCATCGTTGTAGCCCTCTGCTGGACTCTTTCCAGTAGCTCTTCATCTTTCTTGAAATGGGGAGCCCAGAACTGGACAGAGTACTCCAGATGAGGCCTCACCAGGGCAGTGTAGAGGGGAAGGAGAACCTCCCTCGACCTGCTGGCCACACTCCTTCTAAGGCACCCCAGAATGCCATTGGCCTTCTTGGCATCCAGGGCACACTGCTGGCTCATGGTCAACCTGTTGTCCACCAGGACACCCAGGTCCCTCTCCACAGAGCTGCTCTCCAGCAGGTCCGCCCCAAGCCTGTACTGATGCATGGCGTTGTTCCTCCCCAGGTGCAGGACTCTGCACTTCCCCTTGTTGAACCTTATCACCATTAATCATTTGGCTGCTTATAAACAAGAAAAGACAATATGCTAAGGAATGAACAACAACAAGAAAAGTAAAATAATTAACAACTACTTTGTTCCCACAGAGCAAAAACTGGATGTCAACTGATCAGTTCTTTATGCCTGCATATTTTTTTAAAGTGATTTTTTTTAAGGGCTACCCCCATCAGAACATGTTCTACAGTTGTAAACCAGTGCCAGGGAATTAGATTTAGCTCGGGGCATTGTGTACAATTACAATATGGCTATTAATGCGGGGAAAATAAGCAAGGAAAAAAAGTTTAACATGACATAACATCTGATTTATTAACTGATTCAGTATAAATGAATGTCAAGAAAGTAATGACAGTCCCAGGATCTATCCAACATATAGTTGTCTGAAAAAGCATTTCACCAATGGCTTAGAATATGTTATTCTTTCATTCTGATGTCTGTTCTTCCAAGTGAGGGAAGCATATCTTCAATTAAAAAAAAAAAGAAAAAAGAAAGACACCACTTCAAGTAAAAATATTGCATGAAAGAGAATTTCTGTATCAGAGGGTCGGAGCAAAGACAGTGATTAACAGAAGAGAATGTATGACCAAAGAAAAGAAAGACTTTTTTCTAAAAAAATAATTGTTGAAGATAAGAAACATGAAAAGCCCATTGCCATGGTGCTAGTTGTGTTGCTGTTTCTTTCTGACCTCACCTTGCCCAGTCAAGATGACTAAATGCCTTACTTTGGTATTTACCAGCTTTTAAGCATATGGTTTTTGACAGTCTTCATTATTCTTTAATAAGTTTCCTTTGTAGTGGAACTCACCCTTTAGAAACTCAGTTAAGGAGTTGAATTGAAAGCTCCATTTAGAGAAGGTTGATTTTAATTTATTTAAATATGTAAAGACATTCTGTTTTGTTTTGTGTTTTTTTTTTAAATACTCATGGGCTTGCAGGCAGAGAGATATGTAGCTTTATCTCTGAGTGAAAAGTTAGGTTCCAGTTCTCTGCAAACTTTTCCTTGTTCAAATTAGGGCTCCTCAATGCAAGAGCTTGTTAAAGTTTCATGTTATAAGGGATGGGTTTGCCTTGGCAGATTAATTTACCAGCAGGAAAGTCTACTTCTGTTTTTCATAATGCCAAGTTTTAAAGCATGCTTACTTTGTGGGTGGTGTGATTCATGAGGAAGCAGGGTAGCCACAGGCATGGGATCAGAGCTACGTCCTTAGGCCCACAAGCAGGTGTGTGGGTGTGAGAGAAAAGAAGGTGCGAGGGCTCTGTCCTTCCTCCTTGCACCTAGATAATTCCCCTTGGCACCCTGGGGTGCTGTGTGTGCTTGTGACCAAAGGAACTGGGCAGGTGTGCTTCCCCCCTGTTTCGACAGAGCTGGGAAGCATGAAAAACTTCCAAATGTGTTCCTGAGTTTGAAATGAGAGGAGAGGGAAGAAGCCACATGGACAGGTAGGAGCCTTACAGCCCCAAGCAGGGCTTCTCAAAGCCCAGAGCAAATTCCACTGTGCAACACCATGACTTCAGAAGGGGGCAGCAAGCCCAGCGCTTGCAGAGAAGCAAGCTGCACGAAGATCCGGAAGCCAAACCTTTTCCCAAGAGGCCAATGTCACAGCTGACCCCACACAGTGAACTAGGCCTTCTCCCATGCACACCCATTTAGAAAGAGCTGTCAAATTAAGATGAGAGCTTTTGTATATGTTGATTCGAATGGTTAGTGTAGTAAAAGACAACACCATTTACAACATGAGCTGTGTGGAAACACGAAGCGAGAGTCTGTGGGTTTCTGCGCAGTTGTTTTTCATATAGGTGTAATAATTGAAGGAGACACGTGAAGATATGAACATTTGCAGGTCTGGTCAGCCATGGACATGACCAAGAAAATCCCACGGCCACCAGCAGGAATCACAGCACCTTCATTCATCACAGACAGAATCAGCTTCTGTTTGGACCTGGATTTTGCAGTTTTAACTACGTAATACTGTGTGGACATGCTCCAGGCCTATACTTGGGCAACACATTAAAGTTGCTGCAGGTCCCGCAGACATACCCGAATGAAATTTAAAATGAGCTCTAGTGCCTTTACTCATGAGAGTTCACTGCGGGAGGCAGCCCTGCGCTGCTGCTGCTGCAGCCTGGCTAGCCTGAAGGCATCTGGCATGCCTTTAGGTGTCTTGCAGCATGGGCACGCTCAGAGATGTTCCTTCAAACCAAATTACCTTACTTTTACCTTGCCCTAACACTACTGGAGACAGACACTAGGTACTTTGTAGAGTGCCTGGTTTGGCAGTTTAATGATTCCTTTTTGGGGCTTCTGACCACTGTCAAATTTGAAATCACGAACCTGCATATTGATATTTCTAGCCATGACACTCAGGGAGAGGACAGAGACTCTTTCGTAGTTCTGGAGACCCAGACACAGCAAGAAGTATGGCATGCGAGCTGTGAGGTCCAGTAGTCTATTCGCTGTAAGAAGAAGTTGTAAGACTCTGTTTAAAGCTTTGGCAAGAGAAAAAGTCAGAGTGAGAATATAGTTGTTACTGTTCGACTTAGACGACATTATTCTGCTGTGTGCCAAAGCAGGACCAAACTGGAATATCTGAGAGTAAAACTTGTCTTTTGGTTGCCTTTGCACAAGCTGTAACCACATAACTATATTGCTTTTACACTCAGTTCTCTCAAATAGGTTTTCTCGAGAAGCAGTTTTTCTCCAGAAATATTGATACAAGAGTGCGGGCAGGACAGCAGAGAATCTGTTCAGCACGTCCTTCTCCACCAGTCTGCAGTGTGAGCTGTTCTGCTGCTCACAAGCTGATGTTTTTCGCACCTCTTCCATCTTCCTCTACTTGGTCAAACTTCAGCCTCCACACCTGCTACTGCAGGATATTGCCGTCCATGGCTTTCCAACACTTAATATTCTGGTGAATAGTTGACTTCTTGTTGCTTTGAAGAAAGTCCCCAACGGTTGCTGAATTTTCTCTCCAAGTCCAGGAGAGAACAGAAGGGGCCTTTATTTACCTTAATGGGCTCTGAAGTTTACTGCTGCAGACAGTCAGCTGCCCAGTCTGCTCATGCTGACTTCTGCCTTAGGTTTCATGACTGCTGGCTGGTGAAGCAGAATTTCTGCCCAAGACACTCAGATCTGTAAAGCATGATGATCTTGGCTAACTGCAATACCTGTATATTAGGACACACTGCAGGAAAACAAATTGTCATGTGTCTTACATACATAAAATTTATACAGTCTCTCAAGATAGTCCCACAGTGACAGGGCAAAATGAATATACTTTAAAGCAACATAGCCTTCCACAGCAGGAAGCTTAGAAATTCACCTGAAATAAACAAATAAAAATAAATTTTAAAAAAACAACGAAAACCCCACAACACTCCCTACATCTTTTGAACACAGTCCACTGCTTAATTACCGTAAGTCCTTCTTTTTTCTGGTGAACTTGCAGGTTGCTGTGTTAATACTACACAACATTTCTTTAAGGCTTAAGCACATACATTTTAGAAGCTGACAACATTTTTTCTGTTAGAAGAGCTTAAGTCCTTTTATCATATGTTCATGGATCACATTTCACAAATTCAGTTTCCAAGCCAAGTCAAGACAGATGTTCCAGTACCACAAGGCTTAACGAATGAACTTTTGCCTCACTAAGGTCTGGAAGATAAGATGAGGTAAAGACTTTAAAATAAAGGCAAACGTTTGCTTGAACATGTAAATGTAATTGTTCAGACTGTAAATTAAATTCAATTAAGTTCAGAGAGTAGTATCTTAAGCCTTTTGCTAATTATACTCGTGAGTTTCAACTCATTACACTCAGATAGTACTTTTAAGAAAAAGGAATCTGCCAGGAAACTGCCCATTACATGGGCTAGTTATTTTGTTTCCATTAAAGCATCACTAAAACTTTGAGATCTGACTCCAAGATACTCCACAGGAGAAGGAAAAAAGAGAAGCGAGAATCAAGGGTCGTTTTGCCAACCATGGCAGAGAAGATGAGCTGCAGAAAGGAATCAGTATTTACTGGGCACACAAACCCCATAGCTGCACATCCAAGAATATCCTTGTTCAGCATCTGGGTGACCGCTGCACTCAGCAGTCGGTTACTTGCAATGCTGTCCACCTTGACAGATGCCCAGGCACTGGCCAATGTCTCTCTGGTTAGCAGCACACCCCCACTCAAAAGAGAAAGCTCATTTGAAAAAACTAAACCTCTCAGGAATTCGCAGCCAAATAAATGCTCCTTTTTCGTAATAACTGCTGACCTGGAAAGAACTTCAAGGCTTGATTTGGTATCATTTGACCTAAACACATGAAGAAAACTATGCCAGGGAGCAGCAACAGAAGAGTTGAAACTGGGGTCAAGCTGAAACTCTGATATCAGGGAAGAAAGGGCAGGAGAAATACAACTGAGGCAAACATATTCAAAACGGCATGAGGAGGGATGAGGGAGTCCAGAAAAAATTATGAATGGAGAGCCTATAAGTTCTCTAATCAAGCAAGAAAACAGCATAGAAAGGAAGGAAACTGAAGCTTTATCAGCTCCCTGCCATGAAGGAGCAAGACGGAGGCATTGCAGGCAACTGGAGAAGTAAAAATCAACAGGAGGTTGACACGTCAGGGGAGAGACAGGGAGGATTGCAGCCTCTGGAGACTAAGCCAAGAACATGGCTTACAGAAGCTACAAAATGTGCAACTGGGTGTTTTTATAGAGGGACTAGCTAGTGTTGGCACAAGACAGCAAGTGTTAGCACCGGAAGAAAGAAGTGCTCAGTGTGTGACAGTGACGAAGTCCCACGCAGCCCTGCGAAAGTATGTCTAAGCTGCATAAAACTGAGAAGCTCGCTTTGAGCTGGTTAGCCAAGCCTCAGTAGCAGTCTGTGCATGTTAACATTGCTTTAATCAATTTAACAGGCTAATACCACTAATTTGTTGGAGGTATCTGTAAACTGCACTTTGCAAGGTTAAGCAGACTCAGTGTAGCTTTGTTAGAAAGAGTCACTCCAGAGACAGCAAAACAGGTCGGTCCGTTCCAAACCCATTCAAACCCTTAATTTTCCTACCGCGTGTCCTTGGTCAGTGATTATGAACACCAGAGCAACAGGCACCGAGCAGAGACTGCCAACAAGCTGAGGCTGCTGAATAACTGCCCCTTCTTAATTACTGCCAAAGCTAACAACCACGGCTATGTTCATACCAGGTGGTCTCCCTTTCAGAAAATGCTCTTTCACTTTCCTTCTCCTTTTCTTAAAAAACATTTTGTTGCGTAATAGAAAAAAGTTGCCCAAATGCACACCAGCTATTTGCAGCAGACAAAAAGTGCTGCTCACACGATTTTTCTGTGTTGTGTTTTCATACTACTCTAAACTTTCTGCTGGGTTTGGACTGCTGCCAGCAATTTAGCATAGCAACTTGCTTTCTTCATGATGTTCAGCAAGTTGTTTTGCCTCCTGAAAGGCTTGGGCTGCAACCCAGGGAGAATTTTACACTATGAAAGAATGGAAAGTTGGTTACACAGGAGCAGCAAAAGCTACACACCTCCTTCCCTCTGACCACAGATGAACCCAGCACTCTCTCTTTATGGTCTGGGTACGTGATATTATGACTGTGATGGTGTGGGACCCAGCTCTCCCAGCAGGACATACCTTGTCCTGTGGAGCAGAAGCTATTCACAGGGCTCCTGTGGGCTTGCTGCTACATGCATGATTTTTGTATGTTCATGCTTAAGTGACTGACTTTGCACACATGGTAGAGTAGAACACAGGTAGCAACCAGACATACCCAAAAAAGTGGGAAGCCAGGCAGGCCCGTCTTCCTCTGCAGCAACCCAGACTGCCTGCTCCCGGCTGCCCTCTTTCCAAGTCACCATCACATGACGGGGAGGGAACATTTTCCCAGGGGAAGAAAGAGGTTTGGGGCAGGCCATGACATAAATAAATTATCTTAGCAACCTGTACATGGCCTGCAGAGCATAGGCTGAACATTTATGATTTCCCCAAGGACTGCGAGAGCCAAATCCCATTGAAACGAACAGAAAGATTTCCATTGGCTTTAGTGAACGTTGGATCAAGCCTTAAAGTTATAGTTAGGCGAAAGTACAAACACAACATCTCTGTGGGTTGTTGGCACAGTGACTGTGAGTACAACTGGAACAGAAACAACCACAAGGTACACTGAGGCTCCACCACTGCTGCTGTTCAGTGACTGGCTTTTATTCATTCCCTGCCTCAGTGGAGCTACTCTACACCGCAGAGAAAACCTGGCCCATGCACTTTGCTCAGTAGGGTTTAACACTGGGCACAGAGTGCTCACCATGCAGATTACACCAGCTGTCAGACACAAAGTAACTGCAAGTAGTTGTACCAGCACGCAGAACAAAGGAAAGCATCCGCTTAACATAGATAGGCTGGACAAACTTGAAACTGCTGTTCCCGATCCATAAAGGCAGATTCCTCTTCCCACAGGTGGTTTCCTGTCTCCTGGACTCAATGTGATACTGCTTGCAAGGAAGAACAGAGCTCCTTCAGTGCACATTGTGCATGTGACTCTTGCTGCTGCACTGCTTTATTTTAGATTATTATTCTGTCCCTTCCTTTAATCATCAGCTAGAGACAGGTTAGTGACGGTTTCAGTACCACCACTTGTTGGGGATGGCATGTTAATTTATGGATATTTTTAAATTTAAATTTAATTTTTAAATTTATATTTTTTAAAAATTAAAGCCACTTGTTGCTAGGCAGTAAGTCTTGCAAATTAATAAAACAAGCAATAAGAAATGGAATAATAATAGCAAATGCTGGCTTAAAAAATAGAAATGCTGTACATCAACAATAATGATGAAGAGTGGCAAAGGGACACCATCTCCTTGTGGATTATTCTGTGTCAAAAAAAAATATCACAGCTGGGGAACGTCTCCTAGAAGCCTCATGTCTTGCTCACGTGAACCCATTAGCTCTGAGAAACCTCTACATCCAGTGTAGCTTGACAAATCTGTCTTGGAGGGATTAAACCTACATTTGTAACAATACAAGACATGTTTCAGTGCTCTGCCTCCTTCTTTCTTGTACATTTAAATACACAGCCAGGTCACTGGAACAGTGTGACTTGTTTCAGTTTATGTCGTAAGTCCTACCTTTCCAACCAGGCATTCACAGCTGTGGGCAGGCAGTTGAAAGCCTGAAGTCTCAATCTTGAAGGACTTGAAGGACTACTTTCAAGTCCTGTGGTATGCGGCATACAGCGGGATAGAGAGTCCAGGCTTCTGCTTGTTTTGGTGTATCTATTCCCACCTAATTCCCAAGCCTTTCTTGCCCCCACTTCTCTGTCTACATAAAAAGCTAACATTAACCTGGTTTAAATAAATAAAATAAAAAAGCCATCCATCTTAACACCCTACTCCTCGCTTTATGTTCACTATGTAGGAGCAAAATTGCAAGCTTCACCCAAGGCCTACAGTGAGAAATCTCAAGCAGGGCAGTACCTTCCATTATGAATAGAAAGATGGCTTTATTTTTTTTTTTTAAATCAATACATTATTTTCAGTCATTAGAATCTTGTGCCAGTTGCAAAATCAATCCTTTTCTTATAAAAGTACTTACATTCCCAGTAAAATACTCTATGACGTAGAATCCCCTTTATGAAAGAGCTGGACTATGCTCCCAGGAAGCCAGCAACCTGCACTGTAATCACAGATTTTGCATAGCAAATGAGTTCCTGAGTTTTAACTCCTGTAATTCCTTTTTGAACGAGTAGTGGACTTGTAACATGGATCACCTTCAGGAAGCCTGGGACTGTGGGCAGTTGTACACAAGGAAAATTGGACCTAGGACATGTAATTAAGATGCTCCCAGTCTGTAACAGAAAGTCATTTAATGCCTCTTGTCAAAGTCTGTTATAATAAAGAAACCAGGTTCTTCAGAGGAAATGGGACAACCTGACCAGATTTACTCTGATCAGGCATGCGTAGTGATGAAAAAGAAAGGTAAGGAGTGAAATGAAATGTCATGAATTTGGTTAGCACCATGGTTTTGGTTTGTTCTTATCTCTACTGAAAGTGACTGCTCTATTTAGTTTTGAATAGTTGCCCTGCAAGTTGGATTAAATTTCTCTCCCTTGATTTAACTTTGAAGCAGAGACAGTGTATATTCTACACTGGCATAACACATATCTTTTAGAAAAAACCCTGACAACATGAAATTCCCATAGGTGCTATGCTCACAAAGCATTAGCATAATGATATTAGGGAGAGATCTTTGCTCTTATAGAAACTGTTTATATCTGTCAGGGTCTTATATGTAGACTGTTGCAAACACTATGGAAATGAAAAACTAAACTAAGACACAATAAAATTTTGTTGAGCAAAAGCAGAGTTTGAAACTGAGAGATGAAATTCCTTCCACTAGAATAGCTATATTTTTACTACGGTAAAACAAAACTAAAGAAAGCATCAGAAAATAGAGATGGAAAATATAGGCCAGTACCATATTAGTATGGGACACTTTAAGGCCTAATTCAAATCCTTCTGAAGCCAGTGTTATGTCTAACAGGTCTAATAGTAATAATAATAGTAATAATGGTTGTTCTTCATAATTAAGGATGATTACGAGGCCCTTAGGGTAATGCAGCTATTTACTTTCACCACCCATGTATTTTCCTGTGTGAGAATAGGTTCACCTGTGATGAACATCTATGGTTGTGCATGTTTGGTTTTGATGACTGGAAAGTGCTAATTGATTCTCCTTGAGCTTTCCTCCTTGACGCTCTTTTGGACTCCATTTCATTAAGTATTTTACCTCATAGGCTGAGTTTTATCATCATACATCAGGTGTCTTAATCTAAAGACTTTTTCCCCACTTACTGAAAAAGATCTTGCAAGCTTTAAGAGATGATTTCTGCATGCCCTTCAAACCGGATGGTAGCTGTTCTTCTGCCACAAGCAAGCAAGGTCCCTCTTCCAATAATCAAGAGCCTCCGTGCTGCCAGCCCACCCAGCTCTGCAATGACTAAGACCTTACCAGGAGACCTACAGCATGGGTGGCTGTTTAGAGGGAAAAGCCTTGAGTCTCTTATCTGGCCGTGCCTAGACTCCAGTGTAGGCAGAACCATCCTGTTCTTAAATACTGCATCTGTGCAAAAGCAGATCCCATCAACAATTGCAGGTGTTACAACAGTCTGATAAATGGCAGTTTCTGTGCTAAGAAGTCACAAGCTACACACAAGAGCAGAACTAGAGGGAGGAGAGGACTGTCACTTGCCAAGAGCAAAGAACCAGGATGAAGACATCTTGAAAAGGATTTTTCTTTCCCTTTGAACGAATGATATTGCCATGTTCCCAGTAAACTGACAGGAGCCTTAGGCCACAGGAGGAAGAGGGCCAGGAAGAGGAAGATTAATAGATCACTTGCAGATTAGTACTATGAAGACCATTTTAAAATGTTGAACCAGCAGCATCCATCTGAAGAAGGCGTCCTGGTGTGAAATGAATTTCACCTTCTGAGTCATTGGGGAAGAGATAGGGACATTCTTGTCCAGGGGCATGTTTCCATTATTTCCGCAGAGGATTTCCAGCAGGAAAGTCAGATGGTTTACACGGAAGAATTGCCTGTCTCCAAGCTTCATAGAAAATTTTGGTCCCATGCTTTATTCATTGAGGACTTCCCACAGTGTCTAGGTAAGACGCAAGGCTCTAAGTGAGCAGCTTCTCTTGCTTTCACCTCTCCTACAGATCAGCCAGTTCTACGTTCTATGAGTTGCTTCTCACAGAAGAGAGGAGAAATATGGGCTTGAGTGATTGTGAAATAATTCTTTACCTTGTAGCTGAGTTTTCTTTTTAATTAACTCAGGTTTTGAAGAGTAAAATTAAAGGCAACTTAGTATTTAAAACATGTGAACTTCTTCTAAAATGTGAATAAATTAAGCAAGAAGTTATGGAAACAAATTAATAAAAATAAAAAAAAAATTTCCCTGAGCTGAGCTTTGCTTGACGAGCTTCAGGAGTGCATGGCTTTTGCTACTGAGAAGGCAGGCCCTGAGAAATCATGCCTGGGAGCATGGAAACCCTGATGCAGGCACAGGCACGGCAATGCCACGAGCCTCCATTCTAATTCCTTTCATCCCTAACAGGTATAACAGTTACAAAGCAAGTCTTCAAAAAGTAATCCTGTATCTTAATCTGAAGTATATTATATTCATAAACTATTTCATTCCTTCCCTCTTCTTCTCTCTTTTGAGCCCGGATAATGTACTACTAAAAATAGGATTTCTGCTTTCCAGTTGAGAACGTTAGTAGCAAGAAAATAAATAGTTCCCTTCATTACCAAAGTCTCAGAGGAATGCAAACAGAGAAGAAGGAGCAAACATAAAACCTATTTCCAAGGTGTTCTGGAGTAATGGATCAGCCTCTGATCTTCAGATACACATCAGTAAATCCAGACTTTGATCTACAAAAGCACTTAAGTACTTGCATAACTTCAAGCGTATGAGTAGCCTCTTCACTTGAGATTAGCATGTGGTTAGGTGATTTTCTGGACTGTGGCTTTTCAATGGAGTCTAAGGATTAGTTATGCATTTTGTATTGTGGGAAGGAGTAGAATGAAGGGAAGGAATGGGAGGAAGGAAGGAAGGAAGGAAGGAAGGAAGGAAGGAAGGAAG
>Ga0065711_1009397_pt1 | contig 11152 bp, 16 predicted proteins | sample Hoacrofraction12_FD_59098 | JGI IMG/M metagenome (GOLD analysis project Ga0065711, IMG submission 59098) | Hoatzin crop microbial communities from Cojedes, Venezuela - Epithelial fraction 12 v2 (version 2) | ecosystem: Host-associated > Birds > Digestive system > Esophagus > Crop | place... | reverse complement strand
AGCCCCGCCTGGAAGCGGTGCTGTGCAGCCTGCTCTGGGTGACCCTGCTTGGGCAGGGGGTTGGGCTGGGTGACCCACAGAGGGCCCTGCCAACCCCTGCCATGCTGGGAGTCTGTGGGTCCCAGTGAACCGGCAGAAATTGGGGGCAGGATCCTTGCTCCGGTGAGGATTTTGGTAAATTCCTTAAAGGAAAGGAAACAGCTCTTCTCCCTGCAGCGGCTGCAGCCGGGCTGCGCACAGTGTGGGGGAGGCTTCACAGGCATGAGACCAGCAGAAGGTGGCCTTAATTCTGAGGGTAAAAGCGTGTGTTCCTGGCAGGTGTTGTGTGACCTGGAAGATGCGATGCCCGGTGGTGGGGTGAGCGTGAAACCAGGTAATGCAGCATGGAGCTGGTGGGTAAGGACCCTGCAAGCTGTGCTGGAGGACGGAGCAGCTGAGCCCACCCCATGGGCTTGGAGCAGGGCTGACAGCAGCAAAGGGTCTCAGTCGTCCCTTCCAGAACTGTTCAGGTCAACTTTAACTCCAAATGCCTGCTTTCATGTATGTTCTTTCAAGCAGCAGAGCCCACTGCTGCCTCCACCCTTGTTCCAGCTGCTCCCAGTTTGCTCAGCCTGAACCTGCCGACCTTCTACGGGGCTGAGAAAGATCGGGGGAAGGTGTGTTTGCAACAGCTGGTTTTGGGGAAGAAACCAAAGGAAATACCTCTCTTAAACCTTCTCTGAGAGAGGTAGCCTGTTAAGCAAAAAAAAATGAACACTTTTTAACAAAAGAAACACCCAAGAGCTGCTGCTGTTGTTTTATAGCTGTATTCTGGAGCATCGTTAAATCACCTTTGAAATACCCTCTGGTGTTAAGGAACAGGGCCATGCATTATTTAACTTCTGTTACCGTAACATCAGCTGCAGGGCAGGAAGGGAGGACAGACAGGACTGACGTCACGACACCAAAGGGAAGCTGGGTGGGGGCTGCCGGCCCCAGTGTGTCCCAGCGCTGTCCCGCAGGCCCTGGCTGGGAGGTGCGGATCAAACCCATCTGATGGAGGAAAACCCCTGTGCGATGGCAGCTTGGGGTCCCCAGGGGACCCGGGCGGGCTGTGACCCCAGCTGCTGCTGCAGTGGCACACGTGAACCTGCTCAAGGACCCCCAAAACCTCTTCCCAGGGAGCGCAGCAACATCTCTGTGCAGAAGGCTGCTTCGTGGGGGAACCAACCCTGGGGAAATCTGCCTGGCTGCCACGGCAGCACAGACCGGTGCAAAAACCACTCTTTGTCTGGGGAGCTGAGGATAAATCCTGCTCTGCTGCGCAAGGGCCAGCCACGCTCCTGTGTGCGTGAGGAGCCCTTGGCCCTGACGCCTCGCAAGCCCTCGGCCAGCTCGAGGTTTATTCCTTTCCTTCAGACAGCGAGGGACCGAGTGCCCCTCCTGCGAGGCGAACCCTCCCGCATGCAGCTACCAGCACGACGCTGCCGCGCAGCAGCCCAGCCCGCAGCTCTGTGGCCATCGGGGAAGCGACAACTCTCAGGTCTGGCAGTTGCCCAGTGGGGCTCATGGTCCTGCTCCCACGCTGCAGCTGTGCCGGCACAGAGACGCTGCACCCAGGCCCCATCTCCCCTGAGAAATGCATACAGGCTGCCCAGGTTCCACCCCGCAGCTCTGCTGGGTGTATCCTAACCACAGCCCGGCGCAAAAAGCCTTCCCACAGCAGCTACCACCTGCAGCGCGCATCCCTCCCCGAGTCCTCTCTCCACGTCCAAGCCTCAACGCTGCCCCGGAGCCGAGCCGTACCTGCCCCTCTGGGACTGCGCTGCTCATGGTAGTGGGACTCTGTTTCCCTTTTTGGATTCGATACAGGCCTTTCCCTTTCGCACTCGTGGGAGGTGATGTGCTCCCCAGTGCTCAGGTACCCTCAAAACCTTAAATACGGGTCACGGGGTTGATCTCGCCCGGGATGAGCTACCTGCCACACCAATGCTTGCCCTCTCTGAAGAGATGAGATGGGAGGCTGGTCCCAGCAAGGCGACCGGGGATCTCTTGCCACTTCTCAGCTCAGGCAGAACGAAGCAGCCTTTTGTCCCTGGAGCTTGGGGCTGGCTCCTTCAGTACCTGGGCATTTTCTGGTTTCCCAGACTTTCTGCAGTGACTCCAGAGCTACAGCCTGGACCAAAGAGACAAGACAAGGCCCTTCTGTGCTCTCTGCTACACATCCCGGTCGAGACAGCCATGAGGATGGGGCTTTGGTCCAGCCGGAGCCTGAAGCCAGCTCTCCAGAAGCCAACTTCTTGCTGGCCTTGCTGGAGAGGAGGTGTCTTCTTCGGGCACCACGGACTTCGGATTGAAAAGAAAAAAAATGTACATATATCGAAACAAGCTTAGGGTTTCTTGAGGAGTCCACGTCCATCACCTCTCCCTGCTGAGGAGTCAGTCAACGGGGAAGCAGGCGGCTGGCACGGGCGCTCTGCGGAAGAGCAGGCTGGAGCCACGGAAGAGCTGCCCCTGCCGAGAAGAGAGCACAGGGTGAGGGCAGCCACGCCGAGACCCGGCCGGGGACCGCGGCTGGGCTAGCGGGGACTGACGCGTGTCCACTGCAGGGCCACGAGGCCCCAGCGCCCAGGAGGAGAAAGCAGCGCTTCAGCCCTGCGAGCGCTGGGGTCGGGCATTTCCCGATGGGGTGAGAGAGGGGCAGAGCCACCCTGCTTTGTGTGCAATGCAAGGGCTAAAACTCCGCCGGCTGCAAGCTTGGGGCAGGTAACGGGCAGACCAGTGCTGCCACACCTGATACCGGTGCCAGAACCGGAGGGATGGAAACAGGTTACAGAGCACGGCAAGGACGTGGCACAGGCACTTCTTGGGCAGCGCTGGAGACCTCGGGAAGGAGCAGAGGGAGCCCAAAGCCCTGCGTATGCCCCGCTCCCTCACCTGGGCACTGAGATACCTCCAGCAATGGATCCAGGATGCGAACGCGGGAGCGTAGGGAGGGAGGCCGGCCCGCAACCTGCACGGCAATGAGAAAGAGCTGAGGCGGCCTGTGCACGTGTCACATTATCCGGACAGGTAACACGAGAGCAGCAGTAAGTGTAGGTGAGGACACAGAAACGGTGTCCGTGCCAGGCTGAAGGCCAAATGACGGGCTCGTTATTTACAATGCAACAGATCGTGTAATTTAATTACCCGTGGAGTGTACAAACAAGGAGCGTTACCTGGCTATGTTAAGAGTCCAGGACTATACGCTGTATCTCCACCTCCAAGAGCGAGCAGACCTCGAGACATTACACCAGCGGCTTGGACCCAGCCCACTTCCCACCAGCACAAATGCAGATGACTTCTTGCAGCAGTGGGATTGGGAAAACAAGCTTGATCCTGCTCCCGTCTGCACCCACTGCTGCATGAAGAGCTTTGCTTTCCCTCGTGCTGCTACCCGGAGCCAGCACGGTCCCTTTGATCCCTTCTGCCTCCGGTCTAGTTCAGATGGGACCACAACTCTCCCTGCTTTCCTCCACTTGAGCTTTTCTGCTGCTCTTGTCTGTGCCCTCTGATCTGGAATTACAAGCGACCTGGGGCAGGAAATGAGCCAGCTCTTCGAGGTGCCCTAATGGTTCATGGTTCTGTACGAAAGCTTTATGATCGTTAGCAGAGGATTCAGACCACAAGGGGCTGGGAGAAAGGAAGGGAAAGCCTTAGATCTCAGTGTGCCTGACATACCCGCAGTTGTTCACTGCCATGAGATCTCCCACAAGAAGGAACGGGTACGTCAGCATGCTCACGGCGATCTGAAAGCAGAGAAAACTGATAGGCCCTCCGAAGTTCGCAATGCTAAAAAAGCTAGTTCCAACTTTTGCACGTTAGCAAAGCTATCCTCATCTTTGAATATCAAGCACAGACCAGCCTTTGCCCCCAGACCATGAGCTCTCACCCCACAGCAGCAGGAAGAGGAGAAATGACGTGGCAGATGCCTACGTACCCCCATCACGAATTTTGTGTAGCTCCGGATCACCGATGCCTGGCTGAACTGGAAAGAGAAACCAAAGGGACTGTGGAGAAGACGGATGACACCAGGCTGTCGCTGTCACTACACAACATCCCTCTGAGCCCGAGAAGATGGGTGCGGGGCAGGGGAAGGCAGCAGAAAGCAACGGCAACCACACTGTATCCCAGCCAAGAACCATTTGCCATCAAACCTGATCCCCTAAACTGCAGCTGAAACACAGCCCTGAGCAGGCACTGCAGCTTTAGCGCTTTTACAGGGTTTTATCCAAAGCCCAGTGTCTGTATTATATTTGCCATTAACCTCCCACTAACTCCTTTCAGCTGCAGGTGCTTGGTACGAGCCCCCCAAACCCTCTGTCGGGCGCTTCCACTCACGTTATCGTCCACCGCGTAGGTGTTGATGAAGTGAGCCAAGAGGTTGCAGCACCAGAGGAAGATGACGTCCCCCAGGATGTGAGGGACTAAACCGCTGCAACGGCAAGAGGAGGGGCGTGAGGCGCAGCAGGGTCCCGGCCCTCCCTCGCTCCCTCCACCAGCGCAGGGGAATCCCACTCCCCCAGAATGCATCTTTACTTTGGGAGGATGTGAAGGGAAAAGGGAAAATTTCAGGGAAGGGCTCTCCTGGCCTTCAAATGTGGTCTGATGTGTGCTGCCAGCTGCTGGGATGAGCGATGCTCCACAGGAGGAAGCCTGGGATCTGTTGTTGGGGCATGAATCATCCAAGTCCCCTTGTGCTACCCCAAAATCCCTTCTTGGCCCAACTCCTGCTCTGAAACCCAGGCAAGACACAGAGGAAGGGGGGTTCTGCTAAGCTCGTTTTGCAGACCCTCTTCAGGATGCAGAATGAGAACTTTATCTCTCTGGAATCTCCCTCCTCCTAGAAATTAAAGGAGTTTGATCCTGCAAAACCTGCTCTACTGCAAACTGGGATTAACTGGGGGCAGCGCTCCAGCCCCTCTGATATTCTCAGTCCCTGCTGCCACCTGGGAGCATGGGGACATGGGGTGACACGCTGCTTTGGCTTACACCTCTCATCGACACGCGGGCTGGAGCTCCCAGCAGCACCAGCACCCCCAGCTTCTGCAGCCACCAGCACTGAAACATCAACAAAGCGTTGCAGGGGCTTCCTCCGGTTCGTCAGAGCTCCTGCGGCATTCGCTGCACCGGCGCGGGCGTCAAGCGTGGGGCCTCCTGCGCCGGCTGCGTGGCTGTTCCGCCGCAGAAGGATCCCGGCGTGTGTTAACCTGCCTGTTTCACCTGCAGATGTGCTCAGACAATTCTGCTGAGCAGGAGCCCGTTGAGGGTCACACCAGCTTTTGCTGGGCTGTGAAGAGCCGCCGTCGAGCGCGTTAGTCCCAGTCACTGGTTTCTTCCCCGCCTCTCTGGAGCAGGGGACCAGTTTTCTTTCCTGCTGTGGTCCCAGCGGCAGCAGAACAGCAACTGGGGCTGCATGCTCCGATCCAGCCTGCTTCACTTGTTCAGTGTTTGGGTTTACACTTTTTGGAAACAACCTGTCTATTGTCGAGGCCCCGGCAGCTCTGGGGATGCAGCCGAGGTCGCAGGGGCTGGGCACAGCAGAAGCCTTCAGCAGAAGATCTGCTGGCTTAAATGATGTGATACGTGAGAGCAACGGACAGGACAAAGAAATCAAAGCTCTCTGGTCCCAAACAGATCGTCTGGTTTGCTTTTAGCATTCATCCTTTGTAAAAAACATCCTTTCTGGAGGCTGAAGCAGACTCCCGAGCTGCTGCAGATACAACCGGGCCTTAACAAAGCCCAGGAACAGAGGGCTGGTCCAGGCCTGGGCCACGGCAGCCCTGTAAGGACAACCTCACCCAGCTGCCGACAGAGAATCGGATCGTTTGTTCCATCTGCAGTAAGGGTCCCATCCCTCCCTCTCTCCATCATCACAGTAATGATGGACGCTGGGCCCGTATTTATGGGATGACTGGAGATCAGGGGTCTGAGCGAGCTGCAGAAAGGGACTAAAAAAACCGAATTCCTTTGTGCTACAGCTCCCACGCCTGGCGAGATGTCCAAGGAGCTCTGGACTAGGAATATTTTTAGAAGATGGCCAGCCCTTAAAAGCCGACACAGCAGCGGGCAGCTGGTGAAGCCTGTGACGTACGGTGATGCGTCCCAGCAGGAAAAACCCCAGTGCCGCCGCCGAGGTGAGCGCGCGCCGCAGCCTCGCAGCCCCAGGAACATCCCTCTGACCTGCTGGCAGGCGGGAGGCTGCTGCAGATACCAGGGGAAGCGAGATAAGCCCATCCCCTGAAAAGTCCTTATCTCTCGCCAGGCACGCATCCAGAGCCAGCGTGTGCCGCTGTTATTGCTGCGTAGAGGTTACAAGGCCACGAGAATTAAGTGCACCGCTGTGATTTTAAGGGAGTGGATATGTCTGGGTTGCTTCAGGAGGGCTGAGAGCAGAAAAGCAGCAGTTTGGTCCTACAGATGCAGTTTGTGTTCCCCTCGAGGCAGTGTGATTTCCTAGCGGGGTTGTAGAGCACGAATAACTTCAGAGCCCTCCTGAGACATTTTGGGTTGTGTTAAAGCCTTTCCTGTGAACTATTAAGTTTAATTAGGCTACCAACAGTGTTTATTTTATGTGGAGGAAGGGAATGCGGTGGCTCCTTTCATGTTATTTCCTCGGAAGGTGGAGGAGAGGGAGGGCTGCCCGGCAGCATGCCCCGGCCGTGCCCCACACGCAGGAACATCCCAGAGGAACCTGCGTTTAACGGAGGAGCTTTGGGGCTGCACAGCTCCGCAGGGAAGCTGCGGGCTGCGAAAGGAAGATGCACTGACACGCGCTCGATGGGGTCTCTGCGGACCCCTGACCCTTTCCCCCTGGGGAAGGACAGGGCGAGAGCCCCTGCGACTGCTTGCCTCTTCTGACGCATTTACGTTCCACCCAGAGGCCCCAATTTTGTGATTACAGAGCCAAAGGCATCAGGCCTGAAAACCCTTCCTGAAATTTCGGAGCTGCCTTTACTGTTATGGACACAATAAGGTGAGTTCTCTCCCCGGTGGGAGCAGATGGTTCAGCTTTTATCTAGACGTGGAAAAAAAGGCAAGAAGGGTTGATTCAAGGTTCAAGCAAAAAGGTGTCCGCTAGACTTCCACCTCAGCGACGCCGTCAATTTGCCGTGCTTCGTAAGCGGCTGCAAGCGCCTTTCAGCTCGTTCCGGTCTGGGCAGCAACGCGCCTGAGCCCGGCAGCATCACGCTCCCGCCGTGCAGGCAAACCGGCTGCCAGCACGATCCACCTGCTCGCTGCAAGCACGCACGGTGCTCTGCAGAGGAACACGCTTCTTCTCCAGGCCCTGGCTTTTATTTCAACAAGGGGTCTCATTGTTGCACTTGATCTTGGTGCCTGTTGCACAAACAAATGCTTTAAATGGCCCTTGACTGAAACACAAAGAAACATCGAGGGAAAAAGAAAGGTAGGACAAAAATACAGGGTTTTCTCTGGGCTCTGAAGGCTTGATTGAAGATAAGATCTGGGGCAAACTTAAAAAGTCAAACTGGAGCGCTGTCAAAGGCACAGATTCAATCTGTGCTCACGGGAGTGATGTGAGAGTCAGGGTCAGACAAGGCTTCGGATGGGGGGTGCTCAGCATGGCTCTGAGCTTGGCACAGCAGCCAGGAGAGCCATCGGTGCCTTAGGACTACGGGAGAAAGAATTTGAACAACTCACGTACACAAAGAATCCCAGGATCCCTTCTTCCTTAAATATCCTGCCGATGGCGCGGAGCACGCCGCTGCCAAGAAAGGAACAGAGCTGTCAGCGTGCAGGGGTTGCTCTGCCTGTCCCGTGCCGCTGCGCGTGCGCTCTGCAGCCACCAGCCGCAGCGGTTTGCCCCCGAAGCCACCACGCCAGCGATGAGGAGGGCAGCTCTGCTCCTCCTCAACCCCTGAAGAAGGGTCGTGTCTGCAATGACACCTGGGACAACACTCAACTTGCTGATCACTCTTTAAATGCTGAATTTAGAAGAGCCCTGCTCGGCTTTGAGTGGATACACGTGCCGCAGCCACAGCACATAATGTGCTTCGATTCGGCTGATTCTCAGCCCAAGAACCCTGTCCTGTCTCTGGGAGCTCGCGCTGGCAGTCGTGGGTTAGCTGCAATCACGTCTCGCACACTTTCAGGTGACTGCACGCGTAGCTTTGCCCCGCAGAGAGGCAGGTGTTACTGAAACAGGCTTCGAAAAAATCTTGCAGACCAGCAGGGCTGCAGCAACGCTTTGTGTTACCTACTCTGCTGCCCTGCTGCCTTCCCTTTCTATCAACACCTAAAGCAAAAAGGTAGGAGACTCTCTGCGTGATCAGCAAGGTGCGTTACAGCCACCAAAACCCCCAGGGGCACAAGGCAGAACAGGCAGGCCAGGGATAGAGCCCAGCCTCCCCACATCCCTCCACCACGCACTCACCCACCCTCTGCCCACGGCTCAGACTGACTTTTCAGTCTCCCAGATCTCCTGGGTTGCCAAATCCCACCACAGCACGGGAGCGTCCGGCACCGCTGACTCCCAGACTCGCGCTTCTGTGTGCCCAAACCCTTCAGAGCTGCAGCCGCTCACCTGTATTTGACTTCCCGGCCTACGAACTGGACCATGCAGCGCATAGAGATCACTAGGAGAAAAGAAATACAGGGCTGACAAAGACACAAATCCAGTTTGGTTTGCAATGGATGTTAAGGAAAATGCAACCTGACCCTTCTGCCCTCCCTTTCCTCAGCTCGCATCACCTCCAGCTCCTCTCCGTGGTCCTCTCACTGCAAGACTCATGGGAAACCGGTGCCCTCCCCTAGTCTGTAAGTGATGGGAAGGATTTCTGACCCTAACCCCAACGATCTCCAGGAGAAGCTCTTGGATGAATGGGAAGAGAGCACCTCGCCGCTCGGCGGGGTTAAACCCCAAAGGCCAACCCACGTGTCAGCCTTCCCAAGCGACCACTCGAGACCGGCATCTGTTCTGCGCTTTGGCACGAAGCCGTTTCTGGTAGAGAAGCGCACGGAGTAAACGGGGTTTGGGGGCGATCCCCAGGCTGGGGGACAGGACTCACCGTGCAGCGGATGCGAGACCACCCGGGACGCACACTGCATCATCATCTCATGAGATGTCTGCGAAGGCGAGAAAAAAACCACAGCTGTACGAAAAGCTGCGCTGCCGCACAGGCACAGAGCAGGCCCCTTCCCTTAGCGCAGGGAAACCCATTTTGGGTCCCTTGTTTTGAAATCTCTTGTTTGTGATAAACCTCTATTCCTACAAAATATTTCATAGCTGGCCACAGAGGGATACCAAATATCACGGCCTTTTTACCCACAGTTTCTCTCCAAATAATTGGAGACACAACCCAGACTTTAAGCTTCCTTTGCTCTGCAGGCACATCCCCAACACCATCTCCCCAGTCGCTCGTTAACATGCAATACCCGCTTCTCACCTCTTTCACCACTTTCCTGAGGGAGGTCTTCACATCATCCTTGTTAGAAACGTGCTCCATGTCCTCCAGTGGAAAGGCCTGAGTGGGGAGAGAAGAACCACACAGTCAAAACTGGTGGAGACGCTGACCCACAAACCCTTGAAGTCTGAGGACAGGAGGAAACCCCAAGCAGTTGCACTCTAGACAGGAGGAGACAGGAGCACAGGAGAAGGGATGATGAAAAGTAAAATGGGGGAAGAGAAGGGTCACAAAACTGCTTACAAAAGGCAAGTGGTTGTTCAAACTAAATTAAAATTGTTTAAAAAATAACTTCTGGGGATACGAGCACTGTTCTGCTCCTGTCCCAGAGGACTATTCGGAGCCCTCAGGAGATGGACAGGTGCTTTGCTCCTCCGTGTGCAGGCTCCCTGGCTCCACTGCAGTAGCACCAGCGACCCAGCGAGCTGATTTACGGAGAGAGAAGTNGACCTTTACCTTCTTCACGCTCCCCCTGGTGATGGTTGATAAAGTGCTTGAGATGAGGCGAGGAGTCAGACCGCGGAAGAGGCCTCTCTTCCCATCCACTTCCACAATGTGCCTGGCTGGGTAAGAAAACACCAGGCTGCCGTCAGCCAGGAGCCGGGCGACTCGCGGAGCGCACCCCAAACACCTCCGGCGTTCAGCTGAACCCGCGCCGGAGCTCAGCACGGCACGGCAGCCACTCTATGGTCCCACCGTAAGTGATTTATTATACCAGTCCTAAATAATTCCGTATAGGATGCAAAGAATCCTTAAGTACTCCCTGCTGTATCTGTCTAATCTGGAAGGATAGCTCCAGTTTTTTAGGCTATTTCTCGTCTTTTGATTGTTTTCCTCACCTGAAAGGGCTACAAGGCAGTTTGGGCTGGACCAGGGTAGGGATGATCTCACGTGCTGTGCGGTGTCACCTCCTCCCTCCGCCCCGAGCAGTCAGACTCGGGGTTAATACAGATCTCACAAACCCAGGTTGAGTTCCTGCCCCACCACCACCTCCCTGGCAAACTACCTCAGGTCTCCAGCCAAGAAATAAGCCAACGGATCCAACTTCTCCCAGATACAACAAGGTGGAATGCAACCTACTACCTGCTTGTGGGTACCGACTGCTCCTGCCTCCCCCCCCCACCCCGCTGTCCCGAGGCAAGCCAGGAAGGTTCTGCGCATCTCCATCACCCAATGCTGCAAATTTATTTGGAAAATGCATCTTCCAAAGGGCAGCACGGGAGCATTTCCAGCCCAGGGTGTCCCAGGACGGGTCTGCAGTGCTCTCGTACCGCTCCGGCGCCGGATGTCCCCACCCCAGGGGTACTGCTGTCCCATTTAGTGCCCAGCCCAGCTCGGCTCTCAGGACCGTGCGCTCCCCTTCCCCACAGCAAACCCGCTTCGAAAGCAACCCCTGAGGTCAGAGAGTATTCACCCGCCTCCCCCACGCTGCTCCACCCGCAAAAAGAGGAAAACAGTACTTTTTTTTCCTTCTAAACGCATTACCTTCCCTTTTCTTGGTACTCCTGTCCCTTTAGGGCTCCATCTACAACACAAACGAGCAGGGCAGGGGGCCAAGTTATTGCAGGGCTGTTTCACAGAATCCCAGCATGGCAGGGGTTGGCAGGGCCCTCTGTGGGTCACCCAGCCCAACCCCCTGCCCAAGCAGGGTCACCCAGAACAGGCTGCACAGCACCGTGTCCAGGCGGGTCTGGAATATCTCCAGAGAA
>Ga0065711_1049742_pt1 | contig 11153 bp, 4 predicted proteins | sample Hoacrofraction12_FD_59098 | JGI IMG/M metagenome (GOLD analysis project Ga0065711, IMG submission 59098) | Hoatzin crop microbial communities from Cojedes, Venezuela - Epithelial fraction 12 v2 (version 2) | ecosystem: Host-associated > Birds > Digestive system > Esophagus > Crop | place... | reverse complement strand
GTGGAGTGGGGAAGTACATAGTGATCAACTACTGTGGCATTGACAGTCTACTGCTAGTAGGGTCTTCTAATCGGGACACTCATATTAAACACATCAGATCTCCACCAGGCAGACAGATCAGTAGCTGTGTGTAATACTGTATTACCATGTTTTCCCGTAGCTCTTCATCCTGCGTCATTTGGATTATTGTCTGGAAAAGTCGAGGATGGTATTGTATTAAGATTTCACAAGTCTCTCCATACCCACCCTAAAAAGCAATAGTTCAAAAACCATTTTAATTAAAAGAAACATTAGAATCAGGGTTGATACTATTATAGGCATTAAAACTTACTGAGTATTACAAATTTATTTTCCTTCAATGCTGAATGGAGAAATCCAATCCTAAAATAAACTGAAATTCAATAATGTATCAAGGTTAGATATCACAAAACTTTCAGGAGAAGATGAAATCAAATTATTTCAGTTTATCAGCTCACACATATCCACTCCCTTTTTCTGTTTTTTGAAACACTTTCCTACTTAGAAAGGCAAAGTTACATTTGAACAACACTTCAACTAACAATTTACCAGAGATTAAAAACAGGGTGATATTTAGCTTCTCTTCTCATTGCTGATGGATGACATGTCATGTAATTACACCCAGCATCTAATCCTTCAAAATAAAATATTTTCCTAAAAGTTCATAAGGCACAAATCTGACTTGTTGAAGAAAGAAATAGGATAAATCCATGAAAGAGTTATTTAACTTTAAAATCAATAGACAAGTATGATTCCACTTGTGCCTTACATCAACAACTCGGATGAACTTTACAACATTTTGAGAAAAATGGTTTTTGGAAAGAACAGAACTCGAATTTGTAGTTTATTTGTATCAGCTCTTACTTAACACAGTTGCACTTTTAAGTAGGCACCTAATACTTGAATACACATCAAATTCTACACTGGAAAGATGACCTTGTAATGTATTAAATGCTGCAGTTCCAGAGGCTCCTTCTCTTTATATGACAGTTTATAACTCAATTCAGTGGTACCAGATTCATTCAACTGTTCCTGGTGCCAAGAAATTGAGTACTACAATTACAACCACCCAGAATCCACAAGAATTAATGAAAGGGAGTTCTTCAAAATCAAGGTAGTACCATGTTGGCAAGAAGTATATGAATCCATAATTTCAGTTTTCTAAATACATGTATCTACTCTGAAAAGCAAACCTGTAAGCAAAGAATAAAACCCTTGACATCAAAGGAATGAAAATATTTTGTTTTCTCCTTTTTCACTTAGTATCATGAACTTCTAAACTAGACGATCTCAAACAGCATAAGATCATCACTACAAAATAGCATACACCAGGTGTCACTACTCACACCTTAAAAAAGTTGACAGAAATTTGATATATAAAGGAATTGTAAAACTGGAGACTGAAGCAGACATACTAATCATAAAAACTAAGAATACCATTAAGTACACACCGGTATACTGTCTTACAGGTCTGTGGCTGCAGAAAGCCTCGAAGTTTACTAGACTTCAAGTGGTTTTACGGTAATGGTAAATCATTCTGCCATAATAAAGGAAAAGAAAAAAATCTAACACTGAGCTTCGCAGTTGAGTCAGTAGTGAGACACTTCTGAGCAACCGGAGCTGAGGACTTGTTAGCATTTCCTATATCCAAAAACAAATGCTGTAAGTAATTTAACTTGACTGAAACCTTCCACAGACAGTCTATGAAACAAATTTTTTGGAGTTAAGCATTCCAAAAATATCCCACAGTTACTGGAGACAGTCTACCACACACACACACAGCTACTTCAACTGCAGGTCTTAGGCACATGACGAATCTTCAGAAATTAAATAAATTGACATTAAAATAATCTGCTAGTACAGCAAAAGATACGAACATCTCAACTTTGTCCTGCCAAACCAAAGACATGCACCAAGGTAACATGATGTCCACTAAGTGCACTGATTTTTTTTTCAGCCTTCAGTTCAGTTTTCTAGTCTGCTGATTACTAGGAGATGTTCAAAAGCTTCCATTCACTCCTTACATGTTATTTACACACTGACCTTCAACTGATCCTACAGAAAAATGTGTAAGTGTTCACATATAAAGAAAAGACACCCTGGCAAGCAGTACAAACAGTATTTGGCATCAAACAAGAACGGATTTTGCACAGTAGTTGAAAATTCTTAAGACTTTTGTTCCTCACCCAGATATAGTATTTGGAATACCTCTGAAAAGTAACAGTCACCACCATGTAAGTTTTGTTTGTTTTTATTAGTAGTACCTCTTCAAGTGAAAATACATTAGTTGAAACAAAAAACAAACAAACAAAAAAAAAATCACTCCTTTGTGCATGCCTTTACCTCTTCTTTGTTAACAGTTAAGCACCTAAACAGAGTCTGTTACCATTATGCCAAGCATTCCCAAACTTTCTAGTCAAATGGAGTTCTGCAACCTCTTTGTTTCTCACGAGCTCCGCTCTTGCAACATCTTTAAAAATGTTAAAGACTTTTGTAAAGGATACAAATTGGGAACCTGCCTGTAGGATCAATTTAGTTGGAAAAAAAATTGGGTTTGCATTTCTGTTTCACCAAAGGACTACCATCTTTCATAGGCCTTAAGAATAAAAAAGATCAGGGGACACTGTAGTAAGTGATAGACTTTCACAGAAAAAGAGTGTTGCTAAACTCAATACCTGTACACAGAGATCCAGTGGAGTAATACCATTTTTGTCTGGTAAATATTTGGCTCCTCTCATCAAAAGAATTTGTGCAGTGTCTCTCTGACCATGGCTATTCAAAAGAAGAGAAGAAAGAGTTAATAGAGCCCTTATGCTTTACTATGAGTGATAAATCTGACTTTATTGCATCTAACAATCAAAACCAGCATAAGCTAGAAGAAAACAAATAGTTATGGTATGAAATTAAGCAGAAACACAGGATGGAAGACAATGCCACTTACATTCTTCTTTCAAGCTACTGCAGAGGCACAGTGCAAAAATTAGGTATGGCCCATTTATCAAGCCAGAATCACACTCATCATTCAGAAATAATTCATCTTAGTTTAGCCTCATAAATATGTATAAGCTGCATTTCCTGCAGAGAAAGAGCTCTTTCTCAATTCACATCCTAATTTACTTCATAGAAAAACTTTTCTTCGAGTTCTTTGCTCACTCTTACCAGATTTGGGAAAAAAATAATCCAATTGTGCTTGAACCATCAGTAAAACATTACTAGGATTTTTTTTTTTTTAATTGATAAAACATCTTGTTTTTTGCACAAGAGTTCAATACATCACTCTTGGCTCTAATTTCTTTTAACCAATACATGCTTTGCCCAGTCTTTACATGTGAAGAGTGATAAGTTTTACTTTTCTATTCAGAATCTATTTCAGTCTCACTCATCTATTTATAGGTTGTACAGGACACTTCTGTCTCCTTGAGTCAAGAATTTCACAAACAACTATTCCAACAGGCCATCATTGCCTAGAAAAAAATACGGAAACTAATGCGTTAATGTAATGTATCGGACTTTGCCCGAGTGCAAAGAGAGTCAGCTACCAGATCTCAGAAAGGAGCTAAAATTACTGGCCTACTTGAAGCACCTCTTCACTGTAGTTCTCTAGACCAAGTGCACAACCCAACATCTTGAAAAAATCGGGTTTCAGAGTCAGACTTTGAGCCCCAATACCCTTTCTCCAGCCATCACCAGCCACTGCTACCACAACCAGCTCTCCCTGTCATCAGGGACCTATAACCTTTCTTCCCGGGTGGCAGCACCACCAACTGGCACTTCTGACAAGCAGACATTGACTTCTGCTACGCACCCTGTTCATTCTACCTTGCCAGCTGGTCCAATTGTTAATTCCTAAATGAACATCACCACTGTACTCGCACAACACATTCCCTTCTCATGGAAAACCTCCAAGCCGAGGCAAGTTGCTTACTTCTTTTAAAGTGGATGCCAATACCAGTCCCTAAATCAAGCACCAAGGCATTCAATTAGCTAGCAGCTATTTATTCTCCACTTCCCTTCTTCTCAACTGCCAAGAGTCAGCATACATTAGCTCCAGAGACCTGGGCACCCACAACTTAACTCTTGGCAGGCCACCAGGTCAGTCCATTTCTCCTTTTGTTAATATTAACATTTAATCATAGGTGAACTATTTAACCTGTAACCAAAACACAGGGATTATAAAGTTGTAAATGTTCTACCAAATAGCAGAAACGCTCCAATTAAGACAAAAGGTCATTTATCATATGTGATTAGTTTTGAAGTAAAACCAAACTGTGAAGAAAACAGAACAGATCACAGCAACACTTCAATTTCAGTTCAACATTGTAACTTTAAGGCATATACGCACATTTCAAGTATGCTGTAATACCACAATGTACATTACAGAATAGTCAAACTTGCCCATAAAAGGCTGCATTTTTAGTTTACTCAAAATAAGTTGGTAGATCACATTTTTCCAGAAAAAAGTTCAGCAGTCACTGATTTGTGACCCATGCTAGAACATGCACAGCTATGTGTTTAACATGTCTGTTAGATGTATATAAGTCTGCAGTACTAAGATAAGTATTTACTTAAGTCACCAAACTACATTCAAACATGAGGCAAGATTACATACCAGGCAGCTTTTTTGTTTCCTAAATTTTGTGCTTTTTAATGACTGTTATTGTGGGGCCGAGGAGGGGATCAATTTCACTTTTATCACACTGTTTTAAAGTTAAGAATTTATACCTGCAAGCAAAATAGAGCGGAGTTGCCCCTGACACATTTGGCCTGTTTATATCCGCACCGCTGTCCAGCAAACACTGCACCGTCTAGAACAGAAGAAAATACCAGCATTAGAAAAAGAGCAACAGAAAAGTCTGTTGGCTTGCAACTATTTAGTGTCATGCATGTCTAATTACACTGAGGCATTTAATTTTCAGTAATGAATCTCAAAATCAAAATTCCTAAACGCTATATGGAAAAATCACAGCTGCCAGAGCTTGGAAGCTTCCTTTGAACTTCCCATTTTAATAACAATGCATTTTATTGAACTTCAGCTAATCCCAAAGACCTCTGGAACTACAAGCCATTTAAAAAGGAAAATGACACTTCTTAGAGAAGTAAACCTCGAGTTAGTGACAGCCATAAACAGTCTTATCACAAGCTGCAGTTTTAAACACAAACTAGAACAGAAAAAATAAGTAAGCAATTCCTAAAATATGAAAACACTGAGCAGACTCTCAAACAATTTTCACCATATTCCAGTCACATAAAGTAGATAAGTCTATAGCTAACAGTTTCTCAGAATTTGGTCTTTAAAAGTCAGGCTCTGACAACAACAGGAAGGATCCAGGTAGAAAGACAATTTTTTTTGAACAGTAAATAGTCCTGGAGACAATCCGTACAATTCAAGGTCACCACCCTACACAGCTGTAACACAGTTCAACTAAGCATCCAGACCTGCACTCTGAGAGTAAATAGTCAGTCTTAATGCAAGTTCCGGGCTAAAAACTATTCACACATCAATAAAAGTAGAGTCTATGTGAACTTGTTTACTTCTAATGGTAAATATCTAACTGACCAAACTCTGTGTTCATTATTTAATTTACAGTAAATTAAGCTCACTTTCAGATTTCAAAAGCACGTAATAGCTGGTACAATTACAAATCAAACACAATCTAAAAAGGAAGAACATTTTCAAATGTTTAACATTACATCAAAACCTGTAATCAAAAAGGCAGTTATTGCCTTTTTACTACTACAAAACAGCTGAATAGCATACAGTAAGTCACTTTAACTCCCATAAACACAGGGATCAGTCATCTCCACAAGAATAAATTAGTTGTTCCCATGGAAGTGTATGCAGTCAATACTAAGACAAACAATAGAGTTCCTCACACTCCTAACTATTATCATGTGCATGACTAGCCTGAAGTTTATAAACACACCACCACCAAGGCTTTACCCAATTTTTCACAAATCCAATGTGTTAACAGAATTTAGAAACTTACTGTCTTGTGTCCGTTTTGACAAGCTACATGAAGGGCTGTCTGTCCCATTGCATCTTCAACATCTACATTACTGACATGTTGAACAAGATCATGAAGCAATTCCGTTCGTCCATTGACAGCCAACCAATGAATCTAAGCACAAAATGATGGAATATACATTTCCTTTAGCAATTATATAAGTATTTCATTAATATAATTTTAAATCTGACTGTACTGTTGTCATTTTCACAAAGAGAAGCTTTGAACAATATTATCATATGCTTAGGTGCTTTGATCACATCTTTTGATTCTCAAGGGCACAAGACACACAGCAGGTTTTTTTATTTACATGTGAGATGGCAGAAGCTTAAGAAATTCGAATCTTCAAATTCCTCATTCACTTTAAGAGCACCATGAGAATAAATAGCACTTACTGCAGTCAAGCCTTCATTATTACAAATGTTGACATCTGCACCGTATTCCAGCAGCTTGCTCATACATTTCTTCTGGCTATAAACAAAAGAATACATTAAAACCCAGCCAGGGAAAATCATTTACAAAGATCAAGTATATTAGAGCTCCACTCAATTCATATTCATCATTGTACAAACTATATCAGGTAGTTTTACTTTATAAGCAGCATGGTACCTAGCATAGGCCTAAAAACCTAGTTCTGTAGCTGAACGTTTTTGTGAAAAGTGTAGAAGTACTTAACCATCACTCTAACAGTTTCAGCTCTGCATGAACTACACCCTCAAGACAAGAAGCTCGAGTTCAGCTAATGGAAATCCATGAAGTTCATCATTATCTATCTGTACACTTCAGTGAACACATTTACAGTACATCACTAAGTCATTATTTAATAAGACTCGTTGTAACAGTACGTAAATCTTCGGCAAGTATAACTGCCTTAATGAAAGTAGGGGTGCTTTCCTACTTCATGTTTTGTTTGGTCTTTTAATGCTCTCTAATGTTCTAAGTGCTTTAATCTTAAAGAGTTTATTCTTACTTTTCCTCACACCTTTCTCATGCTTCCTTTCCACGTAACTGCCTCCTGTGTGTATTTCTGCATTTCATCACGTACCACTTGGCTGCTTCTTCTTCCCTTCTCCGACAAATACTCCTCCCACATACCTAAAGCCACTAAACACTACCTCCTCCTCATCTGAAGTACTAGCCATGACACAATTCTGTTACTGTAACACATACATGCTCTAAAAAGAAAAAGACAACACTACCATTATCAGCTGTGTGTTTCCACATACTACAATTCAAGAAATAAGATCTTAAAAGATCTTAAAAAGGCACTCGCTTAGTGTTTTGGGGGTTTTTTCCCCCCCCTCTCCTAATACTGTGCAGGCAAACTTTGTATTCCTTTCCTTGTAGTAAAAATTCCATTGGAGACACTATCTGAGAAAAATCTGCAACCTCTGAACCCTTCCAAACCCTCCAATGTCCTCTTCTTTCCTTACTTAGCTAACTGGAAAGTAAATGCATCCCTTGTTTGATTACTGTTGTAACAATCATTAAGCTCCTGCTTAACAGAAAACACTGAAATGACTGGCACTGAAATAGGCATTTCAGATATATCTTCCTATTTATATAATTCTCTGAATATTCAAAGAATGTATTTTAACCTCCACTTTCCCTGTAAGCGTGCCACCCCTATTTTCAAAAGTGAAAACCAAAGTATTTTCTTTTGAACTATGCAAAAATACTACAGAACATGTCAGCTCAAGTCCATTAGGCACAAAACCTTTTTAAGAGTTCTAAAAATGTTTTTCTTACCCATTCCTTGCTGCTAAATGGAGAGGTGTGCATCCTGAAATGTCCTGATAGTTTGGATTTGCCCCCTTTTTTAATAATAGAACAAGGCATTCAACTGATCCACAGCTAGGAACAAAACCAAGACGGGAAAAACTGTAACAAGGATATGTACAAACCAAATCTATATTGATGTAAAGACAACAGCGATCCTATGTACAGATTACATTCAGTAGAAAATCTTAACACAAAAACATTTTTACACAGGAATTCAGATTTTGAGTATAACAGGCATCATCCATTTACCACTGTAGGTAAGAGAATACCTCCTGTTGGTTTTAAAATAGCAGGGCATATAATATCTGTAGGTGGAAAGAATATTCAGAGATTCCAATATCCAAATAAAAACCCAGCCTGAATATAGTACTGGAAAAATTCCTCCCTTTTTGACAAATTACACAAAGCTAAAGTAAAGACAATGAAATGCAGTGAGGACTGACTAATCATAACTTGTACTAATGAGTAGGTGCCAGCCTTCTGTGTGATTTTTTTTACTTTAAAACCCAACAGTGAATCTTTAAGGCTACCAGTTGTTTAAAATGTAAACTGTTTAAAGTGTTTTGCTTACTATTTCCTTTCATCTTCCTCATCTTTAATCTATTCACAGGACTGAATTTTGCATTAAATAACAATTCCAATATCATTTTTTTTGTTATGCTTCAGTGTCCAGAAGTTACACTTAGAAGTTTCAATATCAGAAAAATTCTGAAACTCATACAAGTATTTCTCTGCTATTTGTTTTGAATCTGTAACTCCCTTTTACTTTGCATAACATAGCAGCACTTCAGGATAATCAATGTCGCCAAGAACACAAACTTTGCACTATATGTTCATCTTACTCCTGGACTCTCCAAGAGGAAGGGCTGATTGGGAGGAAAAACATACAGTTTGCATTTGTCACGACCAGCTTATCCACTGTTACTATTCTTCCCAATAACAGAACTGCTACATAAACAACCCAAAAAAAATGAAGATCAGCTGTACAATAAGTTGCAAAAACAGTATCTCGATGACCTCATCATGACACAACAACTAGCCAAGATAAAACAGAATCCAGAAACTAAGCGTAATACAATTTCTTGGGTGTTATGATCAATAAACACAGCTTTTCAAAGATACTTCTAAGATGTATGAAAATTTGCTTGCATTTTGTTCTTTTAAAACTTTCTTAAGTAAATTTTATATAAGTAGCACGTAATTCTGCAACGGAATATTTGCGAAACAGATATTTCTAAAACAGTCTGTTCTGAAAGCTGGAAATTCTACCTTTATTGTGCCCAAATACCTGTTATTTATATGCAATACTACTACTATTTATTTTATTTCTCACTTATTTATTTTAACAGTTTAAATGTAAGAACTTTCAAGATACTTAAAATGAGACCCAAATATAGAACATTCATTCATTAGATTAAAGTTTAGTTTTTGAAATGGCCTTTCAGGAAACTATCTGGTTCATTTCTATTAAGGTTAATACGCCTGTTTCTTGGCAATATAGATTTATCCCCCCTGAAAAGCTACATAAATAATAAATAATCTAGGTCATGTATTTAAAATTTGCACTTCAGTCCTTTATCCAAGATACAAAAATTTATTAGAAGTTAGTGGCTAAGTTACAGCCCCTTCAGTTATGGTGACACAAAGTACTTCGGAATAGCTCCTTCCATCATAAACATCCAAGTGCTTCCCACTGTTTTAGAATACTTCAAAAACAAGCAGCACCTGCAAAGAAGGTTTCTCTAAATCTACAAAGGCGAGAGTAACCCAGCTATACAGAATACACATAACGGCTACATTTCTTCATGGACAAGAAAAAAAGTATCCACCTAGACTTCCTTCACTAGAATTTGGAAAGCCATTTGATACCATGTGTAAAACCTGCCCTCTCAATGAGGCAGGCACATTGCTAAAAGGACAAACAAAATACAAAAAGGAAGTGTAAAAACAAAATGTTAACTGATACTACAGAGTTTTCCAGCTTACATTGGTGCCTTAGATTTGTGGTAATACTTTCATTGTTAACTTCTGGACTGGACTCAAGTAAGTCTTACTTTGCTGCAATATGAAGCAAACTTCTCTTCACACGTCCAAATGCATAATTCACATCAAATTTTGAATTTGATAGCAGCTCTGAGACAGACCTTCAAACAGAAATATAATTTTAATTTTAAAAGCTCACAATATCCAAGCAAAGTATATACTGTAACTTGTACACGAGTACTCTCTTACTTGATCACTATTTCTCTTCCCTCCAACTTGTTTCTGAACAAGTGATCCAACAGCTTTCAAATATCTGCATATCAACACTACTTTTAGTCTTTCACTTTTTACTTGTACATAAAAAATGAATTGTGACACTGCGTTAACTGTTTCAAATGTAAACTAGTAAGAATTACACCAGATGGTCAAATCACTTATTTACAAATATGGAAAACATGCATATTAATAGCTTTGGTTTGAAAAACAATAAATTCCCGCTTTCCTCCTTATCTCAACACAGACTCCCTAACCAGATATCCAACAGCTTTCCCAAACATAGGAAAAGTTCAGAAGGAAGACTGGCATGTGGAAATATTGTGATGAAATAGAAGGACACATGATATGCCAATAGGATAAGAAATTTAAACAGGACCCTCCAAGCCCTAACAAATTTGCAAAAATAAAATATTAGTTAAGACTAAATATCTCAAAATAGCCAAAACTGCAAGTGAACTGCTGATTTCAACCTCCAGTAATGAGCTGATCACATAATTTAAAACCTTTGCAAACAATATGAACCAGACACTATGTAGCAGAAAAAATGTTTAGATAAAGAGTTTACGGTTTCAGCAGGAACTACTACCCGCTTGCCTACAAAACTCAGCAGCAGGTAGCATCACTTTGCTGGCACTATAGAGCCCCGAGGTTCCAACCATTCTGAGAACAACTGGGTACAAGAAACAGCTGCTCAACTGAGGAATCCCAGAAGTATCAACCTCGCATTGTCCAACTCCTATACCCTGTCTTTCCAAGATGTCTAACAAGACTAAGAACTTCTATGTCATCAATACATACACGCTCAGAGCTACAACCCAGTCACAAAACAATGGTATTTTTCTTATCCTAGGACGAGTTTCTCTATGTGTATCAGCAGAACAAATTCCGGCTCTGGTGTATGGCATAAAATAAAACAGGTTTCTCAGATAAGAATATGCTGGGACACACCCAGTCAGCGACTAACTTCAGCTACAGAAGCTACCTCAGCGATTCAGCAGCAGAACTCCTGAAAGTGCTTAGCAGCTACAACACTAGCAAACATGCTGTTTTTTCAGACCTTAAAGGAAAAGGAAAAAAAAAAAAAAAAAA
>Ga0065711_1049734_pt1 | contig 11153 bp, 10 predicted proteins | sample Hoacrofraction12_FD_59098 | JGI IMG/M metagenome (GOLD analysis project Ga0065711, IMG submission 59098) | Hoatzin crop microbial communities from Cojedes, Venezuela - Epithelial fraction 12 v2 (version 2) | ecosystem: Host-associated > Birds > Digestive system > Esophagus > Crop | place... | reverse complement strand
CCCGGGCAGCAGAGCCGTCGGCTGCAGCGTTTTCTCCCCATAGCCTGGCTGCTCCGCACTTGACAGAACAGTGAGCTCCCATCACCCCCCCCTCAAAGTTTGTTATTCTTCATCTCGTGCTTCGAAACGATACGGCTGTATGCGCTGCTTACCCCCATCCCGATGGCAGTGCTTCCGCAGCAGGAGAAAGGATCCCTGGAGAGCTGGGAAGCTTTTTGGAAACCGCATGGATAAAAAAAGTTACAGCAGAACGCCAAGCACCGGTGGCACTTTTTAGCGCTTGTTCCCTTGCAGCGAATTCTCGTTTTCATCTCCTTAAGCTTTAATGTTGGGGCCATACAATGGGAACTACACAGCCGCCTAAAGCAAGAATCGCCCCCGTTTGCTCCTCTCGCACGGCTCTCGTGGCCGGCGGCGCGCTGAGAGGGGGTCCCGAGCACAGACCCCGAGACGCCCGGCAGCGCTGCCACGGGAGCGCACGCTCCAGGTAAGAGCGGAGGAAAGCACGGCTGCAGGCAGCCCGCCTAACAGCAACACTGAGCATTGCTTCGGTCACCGATTATTCCTGGCAGATGCCTTCCTAACCTAAGCCTAAAATAAGCTGCTTACGCCCCAGGATGCCATCTTAACTCCTGAGGCAGGAGAGGCTAAAGAGATGACCTGCGCTTTAAGTGGGATCTGTGCTAAAGACCGCGTTGCTCTTTTGTAGCACGTTTATCGAGGAGCTCAAGACACTGTCCAAACCCATTACACTTGTGCTACATCTCCCACGGGAGCCGCTCTTCCGAGGGACACCACAGCACTACAGGGTTCTGCGATGGGCCCAGTGCCACCCAGTAAATCAGCAGAAGCAACAACAGCAGCAAGGCAGAAAGAGCTCCCAAAACTCCTCCCTACCATTTCTGACTGGAAGAAATCTGTGAACTGCTTACATCACAGCGATGTGGAAGGCATCAACCCCCCCACCTCCGAGAGAACAACACTGACAGTGGCTTATCCAGACTAGCGTCCGGGAAGCAAAACCCAGGCCCCGTTCTCACCTACAAAGAACGGTCCGACTTGGGTTGTGCTTGCTGCCAGGCTGCTTTCAGCCCTGCTGCTGTCACTGAGCCATCGCTGGCCGACCAGCCAGATCACAGCACAGACTTCCAGGCTGGAGCAGATCCATTACAGGTGCCCCAACACGCCTGAGGCTCGCCGCTCCTCTCACCGATGGGGTTCTGCTCCCACGCACATCCGCACGCACTGGTAACAGACGCTGTCGAGAGAGGGGGCCAGCTGGGACGCTGCTTATCGAACTGGGTTTATTTTCTGCCTGGATTAGTTCTCCATTCATCGCCAGCTCTGCGTTCCCAGCCACAGCAGGTCATCAAAGCAGCCCATTAAACACAAAATGTAGCTGATAGTTTTAATCCAGTCATCACAGCTTTCCCCCTACCAAAGAAAATCATTGAAGGCTTTGACTAGGCAGGCACGTTGTTAAAACACTATCTGCCCAAGTATAACCACTGCTGGAGCCTGCAGTTCCCTTCTATCAGCAGCCAAAAAGCCAGGTCAGAACAGACTCCTTCCCTCTTCTGCAGGCCCGGTTTCAAATGCCACAACGGTCATTCTGAAATGAGGACTTTGTTTTTCATTAGCAAGGGGGAGGCTGACATCTCCCCTCCACACCCCATGCACCTTTCAGCTGCACTGCTTCCTGCGAGGCACTGCTGCAGACGTCGGCAGGACCCCGCAGGGACGCGGGCAGGGGAGCTGACCTACGGAGACGCCCGCCCACAGAGCGGGTTCCCTTTCAGCCGCGTCTGCTCCCAAGCCCGTTCACCGTGCGGCTGCACAAGCGTTCGTGCTGCCACATCCTCAGACGTGCTGGCAGCGCCAGCGAGACGCTGGGGAAAGGTCACGCACGAAGGTGATCGTGGATGAACTCCCGCTCCCAGCCCCAGCGAAAACACCGCCTTTCTCCAGCTGTTGCCCCCCACGTGCACAGAATAAGCAGGTACAGAAACAAACTTTCTAAGAGTGGGGAATCGGATAAAGATGAAAATAGTAAAGTCCATCTGTACTTGCAAGGGAAAAGTATTGGGAAACGATGTGTCGCTTTTCAAACGCTGCGGTTCGGAACGCGGAGCGAGACAGGACCCTGCGGGGAGAGGCGCCCGCTCCGGGTGCCATTGCCGCTTGCCAACACACGGGGTCTCTCTCGGGCTCTGTTTCCCGGCTCCTCCTTCATGAACCGGCGTCTTCCTCCGGGCGGCGGCGGAACCGCAGCCCCTGCGCTCTGCGAAGGCCACGGAACACAAGCAAAAAGTTGTCACACTTTTTTTATGCTAATAATTTGGTGGCAGAATATTTGATCTAATTAAAGCCCACAATTAAATTACTCGTTTTCTCAAGCACTGTAATTGGAAGACAGTATTTAGAAAACACTGTCAAAAATAAAAGCAGCCATTTATAACATGTACTACAACACACCAGCTCAACGAACCTACAGACTGGTTCAAGTCAAAGTGCACTAAGCACGGCAGACTCCTGAGAAATCCAGCTACTCACCTGCAAGTTAAGGCACGTAATCACTCTGGGTGGTGCCTACGTGTCCCTGGGGAACGTGGCGCGCTGGAATAACGTCCCAAGCCCGAGAACTGCACGGAGGTCACGAGCCACAGCTTTGACTCAAGAACTGAAGAGTTATGTCTCAAAAAGCCAGGCTGCAGGTCTTGCAGGAACAAGACGCTTTCCATCTCTCACAACTGTGAGGTGCTTTAGGTCACTTACAGCACCATCACAAGGGACTTTCACACAAAGCAGACCGCGGAGGCTTGGGCAGGTTCGGGAGCTTGTCTTACCTTGCTAGGGATAACCAGCATACCAGCTGCCCAGGGAGAGGAAGCACTGCAGCAGTACAGACCTTCCAAACCAAGGGAGAGAGCTGCAGGCATCTGGATGCCAATGAACGAGTAGATTTTTAATTCTTTTGAGGGAAAGAAAAAAAACCTAAACCATTGCCAAGGACTTAAAAGGAAAAAGCATTAAAAAAATTGATTTCAGACAGCATAGACAATAAAAGGTCCATCTTCAGGGAAAGCAAGCACTAACATACACCACAGCTAGGACAGGAGGTTGGCAATGCAGAGCCACAGCTTTTGGCATCTCCGAGTTGCTGAAGGTCACCCCATAAAACACAGATTTGAGGGTCAGTTCTCCCCTACCCCAGCCCCGCACCTGTAGGCTGGGGACAATACATCATTTCCTAACTGGGAAACTTAAGAAAACGTATTTGGGTGGAAAGTATTCCAGACCTGCAGTATGTTTAGCACCAATGAAAGCAGTTTCAAGCTTAAGAAACATTCGAAAGGGCCTTAACAAAAGCAGAACTGTAACGATTCATCACTGTAGCAGAGAACAACAGGAACTCAAACCTTATCAACAACCGCATGAAAAAAGGATATATTTTCTGCTTCTCTTCATTGTACAATACATCTACCAACTGGATAACATTTTTGTGCCGTAATCGTCGCAGGAGCTGAATTTCCCTGCAGGAAGAGAAAAGGAGAAAAAGTTATGTTTAAAAAGCTTATTTCCTTACTATGGAATGAAATTAATAATCTCTAAATCACACGGTTTTAAAGACACTTCAAACCATATTAGTGCCAGTCGCTTCACCTAGGACTACCCACGCACGCTGCTCGGCAGAAGGTCTTGTGTGCTCTTGAGCTCCTTAGTCCGAGCCTGGACGAGGGGAACACTCCCCGGCACAAAGAAGCGCCCTTCGCGTCAGCGCTACGCAGCCAGTCAGCGCGCTCTGGGCAGGAGCTGCGGGCCACTGGCAGACAAGAGCAGGAGAACTGTTCTCCAGAAGCAACCTGCCTTCGTGCCAGCCTTGCAGTTGGTGATAAGCGTGCCCTGTGCCAACGCTTCGGTGCCACTCGACACCGGCTGTGTTGCTCCTGCTAATACAAAGTTTTGTTCTGCACTCCAGCGTCAGCTTTAGTCTGGTGTTAGCCAAAGGCCTGGTGGCTATTTGACTGGTCAGCAGTAGGACACTGACAGCCAGACAGCCCCGTCCAAGGCAGCAGGAACAGGACAAGCGTGACCAGAAGTTCCTCACGCTGAGCCAAGCCACAGAAGCCAGCTCCCGGTGAGATCCAGCTGGACCCTCAGCCACCAGGCTGCGCGGCAGGGGAAAGCAGCCCGAGGCCACGCACTCCGCAAGCGGCACTGCCAGCAAGGGCCCGGTGCCGCAGTCAAGCCTCCTCCTCCCACCCACACGAGAGGGGCCCGCAGTGTCCCCCTCGGTCCCCTTCTCAGCTCACGCCCTTCCCTACGGCCCCAGGCACACACCTCGCCCTTCCCAGTTAACACCAGTGCTGACTACAGGAAAGGGCTTTCTCCTGCTGGAGAACTCTCATCAGAGCCACAGCCCACCCCGACTTGCTCCGCACGCCCAGGGTGCGGCTTTCAGCTTCCCTCCAACCGAAGCTTTTCGGACAACGCCGGCCTGCTGGGAGCTCAGCTCGCTGTCGCTCCCCCGTCACCCCCCGCAGAGGCACCACGGTTGTCTTTGCCACTTCCAAGACAAAGCTTTTGTGTTTGCACTTCGTGCTTCTTTACACACAGGTCTCATCTGTGGTTACAAGAGCTGAAATAAATTCGCTTGGGCTTCCGGTCTTCACACTTCAGAGCACGTTTTTAATCGGCATCGTGAGCAGGAACAACCCCCCCGGTGCCAGTGCAAGGCAGGGCCCTGCAGCTGGGTCCTCCTGCTGCCACGGGCCGGCAGCGCCCGGTGCCGGACGCGGCACAGCAGCCAACGGGCTACAGCCCATTTCAGCACAAATTCTGTCATTCGGCTGGGAAGCAATCTGAACATTAGTTACTTGCCAAAAAAAGAAATTAAAAGTTTCTATAGCTAACAAGCAATTCCCGCTGACAGTTGTACTGTGAATGGATAGAAGTCATTTAAACATATATATAAGAGCATCAGAAACTGGCTAATCTACTGAAGACGTGAACAAATGAAACTAAATCTTTTATAATACCACATGAAATTCATCTGAAAGGGGCTGTTCAGCAGAACACGATTTTCTAGAGAACACAAACCACAGAACCACCAGGAGCCGCACCCCCCCAGCAAGGAGAGACAAGCGCGTCCCCGGCAGCTCGCTCGACGCACGAGGCATCAAAGGGAAGACGGCCACGGCGCCGGGGCTGCCGAAGGGGCAGCAAGCTCCCGACGGTCCCGACCCGAGGAGCCCGGCACCAACAGCTTCCCGTGCCTGGGAGACGCGGGCTGTCAGAGCTGTGGGATGGAGGAACTCCAGAGGTGACAACGGCCTCGCGGCAGTGCCGTCAGCCCCAGCTGGGTCCCAGCACCCCAAACGCTGCCTCAGCACCCCTTGGGCTCACCTCCGCGCTCCCGATGCGAGCCGTCCAGAGACTGACCGCAACACAGCCCTGCTCCCCGCCGCCCACCACGCTGCCTGGAAGCCCGGTACCGGCCGGCAGCCGCGGCTGCCCGCCCGAGCACCACCAAACACAACGAGCTGCTCAGCGGCGGGCGCATCAGCCAAGCCCGGAGCTGGGCAGCCCATCAGTCCTGCTGTGTGACCAGGCCAAGCGTCTTTACAGCAGTTAGCACAGAACTCGTCCTGAAGACACATCAGACTGCTCAGGCGCAGCAGCCAGCTGTCGAGGCAGCTCCACAGTGCCCTTTGTTAGGGCTGTAGCTTCCAGGAGAACTACGCAATGAAGCAACCACTGTAAGAATTGCAACATTCACCTCAAGAATGAGTCAAAAAAAGGAGTTCCCGCTAATTAACTAAATTTCTTCCAAACTTTAGTCCTAACTTAACCTGACTGAACAGTTCGGAGATCTGAACCGGATCCTCTGTTTGTGGAGAATAAATAAAGTAAAACTGAGTGAGGAGACATCTTCCCTTGGCTATGAAAACGGCCCCTTGTACATCATCTCGTATCAGCTGTTCTGATCTTTGTCTCTCGGGATTTTGTACTGTGCCCCAAACCACAATTTAGTATCTTTTGCATGAAACTCAGCCTGCAGAATCCCAAGGGATGCCGGCTGCGAGGAAGAGAAGCAGGAGGATCAGGACGGTCAGGTCCGGGCGGTTCCAGCAGTGTCTGGAAGCGCAGCTCCTGCTCTTCACTTTGCTGCTCCGCTGCTCGGTCCCCAGCTGCAGCTCGCTGTAACCTCTTCTCGCCAGCTCCTTGCTCCTGCCACTCAGAAAGCTGCTTTAAGAAACATGGTTACATTCCAACAGCTCGGACTCTTGGAAGCAGCACTACAGGGAATTCCGAGCACCGCCTCGGAAGCAAGAGCCTCTGCCCCAACACGACACAGCGGCTCAGAGCTCTCAGCCCCGGCCTGCGCAATCAGCCGGCCTCTGACAACCAGCTGTGGCCAGTACCAAGGCTGCTCCACGCATCCCAACTGGCTAACAAACCAGTAACTGCTCCTTCGAAGGGCTCCGGACGTGCAGGAATGCAAGCAGGGTTTTTACAGATCTTTTAAGGATCCCTGCGCAGTGGCATTAATTATTTCGCTGCCGAAGTGCAGGCCGGGCGCTTTTCCTCTGTCATATACGGCTTTACGAAAAAATCACAACAGCTGAGCAGAAACCTCGGACAAGAAGGCACAGCCCAGAAGTGTTTGGTTTAACAGCAGACAGATTTGCAAAGCGATGCAGCCACTCTAATTATAGTAATGACCAAAAGGCTGAAGTGGATTAAATTAGCATAGAAACTGCAGCCAGCACTAGGGCAGGTCTGAGAAGTCTCCGTGTACCGGAGGGAGACGGGCCGAGCGCTCGGGCCAAGGCAAGCCGGCGAGAGAGGGAGTGACCACACGCGCTTCTTTAAATAAGGCTACTGCGCTGTGAAGGCAAAGAAAGCTTCCAATATTAGGAACACATTTTAAATCCCGATCCCAACAGCTCATTCACCGTAATACAGCTTGAAAGCACAAATACTAATTCCTTCCACCTTTAACAGAACAATAAATATTTCATATTTCTATAACATTGGGGTTTTTTTTCCAGGACGACTTTGTGAACCAATCTCAGACGCCAGTGAAGTGCACCCACCTCCGGGGCAGAGGCCGAGCAGCCCATTTCCCAGAGGAAAGATTACTTCTATTTTTAACTACTCTTGCGTTCTAGAACGACCGAGGAACAGAGGCAGCCAGACCGCAGGCACCGCCGATCCCATTTCGGTTTTCAAACTTCACTCAGGGAACGCAGGCGCTCACCTCGTCAGAAGGTCCCCAAATTTACTTTTTTCAAAATCAGCAACAAAAAGCCAGCCCAGCCCACGGCTCGCTTTGGGCTTTGCCTGCAGTTTGTTTCAGCCGACAGCACTGGGAAGGACTCGCGTGCTGGCGGGCTGCTGCCTCCCCTCGCACCCAAGGCAAGGCGGCCTCCTGCCTGTCCCGCACCAGGCATGGGGATCTGCTCAGATTTTCAGGGTGCCTTCCAGGCTGCTGCAACTTTCCCCCCTTTCTCCTCGCTACCTCCACAACTTAAGGTGAAACGCAAACCACAGCAGTCGCTTTTGAGCCCAGCGCCCGCCCCAGCGCAGAGCCCCGGCGAGGCCGTGCTCTGCGCCGCGTGGTAACCGCTTCCACACCGCTGTTCTGCGGCCAGCGTAGTCTCCATTACGGAATTCCATTCCTAGATTTCCAGGCTAGAAAGCCCCCCAGTGTGCAACAAGACAGACCGTCAGAGTTTGGGGCCTGTTTCAAAGCATGACCACCTTCCGGGCAGAAGAGAAGAGAAAAAGCTCCGCTGCCTTGACGGTTTCCGTGTGGCTCTGCCAGACCCAGCAGGCTCGTCCTCACGCCTGAAGGCTTCTCCCCAGCAAGCAGCGGGGTGCTGCTGCTTGGAACTGTCCATAGCAAAGCTGCCTGCTTGCACCACGTGCTACGCGATTTTGGAAGATGCTAGGGACAGCCTGGGAAGACAACATTCCTTCCTGGACCGTTCCAGTAAGGGCACAGCTTCACCTTCAGATCTGGCTTGCTTTCTACAGTTTCTTTCAAGCCACAGTTTCACCAGAGCCATTCCTGCCTAAATAAAAGTGAGCAACAGAGCCAAAAGATCCCTTCCTTTAGTGGACAAGGCTCTTCCACAGGTCTAAGCCGTTAGGATCTCAGACACACACGACAGCGAATCCTTCCCACGCTCCCCGCCAGGTCAGATCCCACGCCAGGCACCGGGTTGGCAGCAGGTCTGCAGTGGAGCCTCCAGCCCACGAGCTCGCCCTCGCCCACCCCCTGTGCCCCTCCCCAGCTCCCGGCACACAGCCCGTGGCTCTGCGGAACCAGGCACGGGGAACCCACACAGCTCCACGACGGCGCCGGGGCCACGGCGAAGGGCTGGAGACGTGCACAGAGAACGGCTCCAGATGTGCATTTTCCAGATGTACCCACTCACACCACTCCTGCTGATTGCTACTGAGGACTCAAGAATCACTCCTTTGGTCTTTACGCAACTGAACAACTACATTATGTATTTATTTAGATCGATTTTGTAACCCTGTATAGCTAAGCCAAATATAATTACAAGTCAGTATCCCCAAAATGCACAAAGCAAAGTAACTTCTTTCAGGCCTAGCCTGCGAACAGCTTTTCCCTGTTTATCTCACCTAAAAACCAGCCCTCCGCTTGCCACTCTCACCCCCACGAGAAGCTGCACCTCTTCGCTCTCGCCAGCACCAGGGACACTGCAGATAAGAGACTGAGCAGAGCTCTTCACTGTTTCCTCTTCACACACCTGAGCTCGCACCCGACGCGGGAGGGGGTGCCAGCATTGCGTGCGGAAGATCCCGGCGCTGACCGACAGCTTTCAGGTTTCGGTGTCCAAACGGCTCATCTCCAGCCGTCACCCCAAATCATGCTGTGAGCCCTCCGGCATCTCCACCGCGCTCCCTCCCGCAGGGCCACACCACGCTGAGACACAGGGACCCCCGCAGCGGCCCCGGCACCGCTCGACACGCGCCCAGAAGCCCCCGAGACGTTCAACGCCGCGGGCGCGGATCAGAGCGCATCCCTGCCACCAAACCCGGTGCTGCGAACGCCCGCAGCTCTCACCCTGCAGAAGCTGACCGCAGCGGGCCGGCCCCTGCTCCAGAACCGCGTCGGTGAGCCCGAGGGGCTGCCGAGGGAGGTGCCTGCCGCAGCACTGCTCCTGCTCTTCGCTCTGTCCAGGCCTCCATCCACAGCACACTCTTCGCAGGGACGCCTGACATCACCAGCCCTACATCCACCAGATGCTCTTCCGCGGATCCCAGTTTCTAGCATCGCACCACTTCACCCCAGCAAGCACCCAGCTTCCCAAAGGCAGTACCAGAGCCCCCGGTGAGGTTCGGCACACCTTCCCAGCTGAGGGACAGAGATCGGACGAGTCGGCTCCAGCCCATCCCCGCCTCCAGCACTTGCCTCGGCCGCTCCCAACAAGCCCTGCCCTTCGGCAGAACTCTCCGTGTTGCGAGGTGCAAGACTTCAGCTGCAGAGCCAAGGAGCAAATTGTCCACGCACAAGCCTACTACGTATTTTAAACCTCCGAGGAATTCTAATGAGCATATATTCAAATCTAAGTAATCACTGAGCATGGTAAGTACAGTACAAGACACTTGGGATATGCACAGAAAGTCCCAAACACTTAATTAAAATGTGAGGCTATTAGCACACAGTTTTATTAAACTTGTGCTGCTAGAGACAAATAGTCTTCCAAATTTTCTTTCATCTTTTTGGCCATCCTACTAAACTCATTTTTTGCAATAACTGAAAGCAGTAATTAGCCATAGTACTGTCTGGTTGACTAAGCCACCCCTACTTTTCTCTGAAGTGACTGAAGAGCAGCGCAGGTTCCCTCGACTGATTCAGGGAAACGTGCATCTTCTAAGTCGAGACCCTCAGCATCCTCACCAGGACTCACAGATCCCTTAAGGGCTCATTTTCCGGGGGGCAGAACTGGAGTATTTTGAGGTAGAAGAGAATCATTCAATTTTATACAGTAAAAGTCTCAAACATACTTCAGTCACAACTTCCAGGTGCCCAGAACTCTGCTCCTGCACGGCGAGGCTGGGCTGGGGCGACCAGCCCGCGCGTGCAGGAGGCGGCCGCAGCCCGCAGCGAGCAAGGAGCAGCGCAGCCACGGCCCCGGAGCCGTGGCCCCACGCACCCGGGGTCCCCAGGCACGGCACAGACCCGGGCCATCCTCCGCGGCTCGCCGCGCTCCCCCCGCTGTCGTTACTCCCTGTAGAGCACTTGCTCATGTCATTACCCGAGGGCCAACATCTAGGAACTGTTTTCTAGGGAACTCCTTTGCTGACACACTCTCAGTGCAGATCTCATCTTCACCCCGGCAGCAGCAACGCCGAGGCACCCTCTGCTAATTAACGGCAGAGGCACAAGCTCATCGTCATAATTCAACTGCATCTGTCACACAAACCGACTCACACGCGTAGCTTTTGCCGGCACGGTAAGAAACGCCGGAGGTCACTTTAGTAGGAACAGGCACTGTCTTTGCAGCTAAGAGAAAACTGTGCAACGAAGTATTTTGAGACTGAAACAGTAAACGGGCGCTTCCCAGAGATCAGCACTTGTAAACCAAGCCTGGACACACGCCCCACTTGCCCAGACCTGCGGCCGGGGCACTGCTCACCACGTTTGCAGCGCTGGACGAAGACATTAAGCCCCAGAGAGCAGACCAAGAGTTAAGACATGCAGCGATTCCACAGCAGAGAAAACAATTCATTAGGGATTCGGAAGACTCTCGCTCCTGACCATTTGCCATGAAAGCAAACGCCTTGGAAGAGCCTTCTGCTGGCACACACCCCTGGGGCGCTGGCAGGGAGCGTGAGCACCAAGCTGTGGTCTAGTTCTGGTCGCAGACGAGAGATTTTTAATCTCAAAGGGCACCAACTGAAGTTGGGATGCTGATGAAGATTAGACAACTAATCACACTCATCTCTCACACAGAATCACAGAATCACAGAATCACAGAATCACAGAATCACAGAATCACAGAATCACAGAATCACAGAATCACAGAATCACAGAATCACAGAATCACAGAATCACAGAATCACAGAATCACAGAATAGTAGGGGTTGGAAGGGACCTCTGTGGGTCATCT
>Ga0065711_1010886_pt1 | contig 11153 bp, 7 predicted proteins | sample Hoacrofraction12_FD_59098 | JGI IMG/M metagenome (GOLD analysis project Ga0065711, IMG submission 59098) | Hoatzin crop microbial communities from Cojedes, Venezuela - Epithelial fraction 12 v2 (version 2) | ecosystem: Host-associated > Birds > Digestive system > Esophagus > Crop | place... | reverse complement strand
TTATTTTATTTTATTTTATTTTATTTTATTTTATTTTATTGTATTGTATTGTATTGTATTGTATTGTATTTTATTGTATTTTATTGTATTTTACTGTATTTTACTGTATTTTACTGTATTTTGAATGGATTCCCATTATTTTATTTTTTTTAGTGATTTCAGTTGAGTTCAAAATATCATGAAGCTCTGAATCTGCAGAGAAAAGTAGGCTGATGTATAAGAAGATAATTTATTTTTTTTCAGTCCCTCTTTCCCATCCTTCCCCTTCAAATTATCCCAACACTCAGGTTCTCTTTACCTCACCAGTGCCTCTGTAATGCCTTTTGATTTTACGGATATATGGTTGGTGTTTGGTGATTTTTCAGGTACAGTACTGCAATGTTAGCAGCTAACCCACAGATGTAGCATCCAAAATGCTAGTCAACAAACTGGACAGGCAAAGTGGGCTGTATACAACTTACCGGTTAAAAATGCCTACTTTAAGCTTTCTTCCTCTTCTCTTCATCAACTGCACTGGCAGTCAGGACCTAGAAGCTCTGAACAGAGGTTAGTCTGGATGAGTCATCATGATACCCACTGGGATGTTATCATAGATGTGATAACCATACCGAGCATCTCGAAGTGGCTTGCATGTAGCCTAGTGTAACAATGAACACCAGATTGAGATGACTCCGTTATTTCTGGAACACTTTAATTGCTATTCTTGTCCATGATCTAGTTTATATTGACATTGACAGAAAGGTTTGTCCAAGTCTAAGACCTCTAAGAAATCCAAGCTTGGACTTGGAAGTGTGACTGGAGAAAAGAAAAGGTATCTTGTGTCCCTGGATCACTGATAACATTCTGTGGAGGACTGTGCTAGTACTCCCAAGGATGATGTCTGAGAACTATCACAACCCTAATCATCCACTGTAAAGAAAAAAAGGTGAAACAGAACACTGGAAAATATCCCAACCCAGAACAAATGTTATTCAAGGGATGAGACATTGAACTGACTTACTGAACATGAAGAGAGATAAAAGAGTTGCTGCATATTCTTCAGGTACAATTTCAAAATGTTCTTTCTTTGTATTTAAATAAGTTTTCTAGCACTATTGATCAGCTCAAGTTCAGACAAATTCTTCAATACATAAAAGTGATTTACCTCTTTGTCTTAACAGAACCATCCATCCCAGGCCTGCTCTGTCCATTTTCATGTTTATGTTGAAATCCAAAGAGCCAGACTTCATAGACAGACCCAGTGCAGGACAGAGAAAAAGCTTGTGATTGTCTTTCTATTTCACGTGTGCTGCCCACGCATTAATAAAGAAAGCTATAGTTTCAAAAATTTACTCTTTCCATGTTCTTAGCCTTCTTTCCACATGTTGGGTACTATTCAATTTCCCTTTTAACTCATATTAGTCAAATTGAGCAAAGGTAAACTAGATCTCTTTTCTACAGCCTCAGATGTACCCCAGTGATAATAAAATCTGAATAAGATCACCAGATGAAAGGGTAAAAAAAACACAAAATCAGATTCCAGAATTTTCTGTCTGGACAAAGACAGATGCATGATTACACTGTCTGAAGTTATTTTAAGTTAGAATCCTTTCTTAATGCAACCTTGATTTATAATTAATGTAAAGAAATACAACCTCATCAAGAAGAATCAGAACTGGAGAATATTGCATTAATTGCCTTGTTTTGAAGGGAGATTGTTGCGTGATGTCTTTTAAAATATGGCTTGCAATGTCCTCATTCAACAGATTAGGAATATACAACATGTTGCATGACAAATCAAGGAACAGTCTTTAGAGTCATTTAAGATTGATGTTTAGCAACAGATGAAAACCATTTACCATTCTCCCCAGAGAAATTTTGGAATGAAAGATTAATTATCCATATTATTGTGAAAGCTAGATCCAGAAAAACTCTCTTGGTTTACATCTTTTGTTCCAGAAATTAATTTAAATGTCTTGAAATGATTGCTCAGAATTTATATGGTGCCTTTCCTCGTTAAAATCCATGGATATAAATTTCACAGTATTTAAAAGTACACAGATTTTAGCAGGGAAAAGTTAGAGGCCTGTGGCCTTTTAAGTGTCAGGGATCAGATTATGGTCGCAGTTGTATGTATCTAATTCGCACTGAAATGAATAGAAGTCCCACATATAAACTGTCTGCATAATCAGAACCAATTGTTTTTCTGTTTGCACGCTTCAGTCTGGGTGAATATGGAAACACAGGAAACTAGGCATCACAGGGCAATATCGTTCCTTGGTTCTCAAAGTTTGCAGCACACTTGGTCTGATTTCACTCCTTCGTGGTTTTACATCAGATTTACAGGCTTTTTATTAGATCTTCCCTGTTTTTGCAATGAGATGAACCTCTATAATCTCATATAACTCGCAGCTCTAGACGTTTCGTTGAACAATTACCATTACTTTATTTTTCCTGCTGAATAACAACTTTTCCTCTGTCAACTTAAGTGAATGTGCTTCTGTGCCTTTAAAACTACAAAAGCAGAGCACAGGTTCATACACACTTGAGTCCATTACCGTGATGTTTGGCAGCGGGTATAGCTCGGTTTGGGTGTGTGCAATATCTGAAATTTCCTCCCAGAGTGACTCCAACCTGCGTTACAGATTTTGTTTCCAAGAAGCCCATGATCTATTTGCAGTACGGGGTTTCTTGTTTTGGTTTTGGGGTTGTTAGGGTTTTTTTTGTTTGTTTGTTTGTTTTACAAACCAACAACTGTTCCTGTCTACTTACACCAATATGTATGTCTGTTAGAACGACCTAGTTCTTGAAGAATAATGCCAGATGTCCTGTGCTCAAAAATACCTACACTAATGCTACAACCACCACTATCACTTTTTGTTTATGTAGTAATCAGCTGTCACTCTGCCTTTTTATAATAGTGCTTGCATTTTTTTAGAATGAGGTCTAGAAGAAACAGAGGAAAGTACACAATTTAATCAGGCCACAAGCATCTTTGTAGAAAAAATTCTGAAAAAAAAACATTTTTCAAAGTACTGAAGTACTTTGATCGCCACTGTAACTGGTAAAGAGGCCAGATATACCTTTAAGATGCTGTGTGAACACTGAAGTACCCTACTTCGCAATGGGGGTTGCAAACATTCTTTTTTTTTTCCTTAGGCAGGGCCAAAGATTAGATTTCTGGTTTTTCGCTGATACTTCTTCTTGGCACGAAAAAATTTAGGTAATTGGACATCCACCTATGGGCAGTCAGGAGTTGTTCAGATCTGCATTTTAGCCAGACATTTTCTCTGTTGACTGATCTGGCTGACTGACCTGTCTCTATTGACTCATGAGCTGTAAACTTCACATTTAGAAAATTTCTTTCAACAAAAAAGTCTGCTGGAATGGATCCAAAAACAGGTTTAGTTTGATAATAAACACTTTGGTTAGAGGAATACAACATGGGGTAAAAATATTCTGTTGCCTCTCTCTAAACAAACACTTGGACTCCTTAACCCAGATCCTCTCTTCAAAATGCCTTCTAAATATAAAAACTCAAGAATTAGCTAGTGGTCTTGAGTGCTTGTTGTGCTGGCGTGGAAACTCCAGATCTGTTGATTACTAAAATGTTTCACTTCTCTTTAAAAAAAAAGTGCCTCGTGCAGATAAAGGAGTACCTTCCATACTACTTAGCCTTCATCTGCAGTACATACCCAAATAAAAGACAATATCTGTAAAGCTTCCTCACCTTCAGGAAAATTCTCATTTCGTCAACTTGTAAGATACCACTGTCATAATTTTCATCAGTCTATAAAGAAAAGTAAAACACTTTAGTGTATGTTTATTTTGCTGTAAGTACAGCAGGTTGGACTTCGTACCTTATTCAGCAAAGATAGTGACATATGAAAAAGAGAGGGGTGGAAAAATGACCTGAACTGAGAAAGCCAGCCTTCAGAATCAGACACAGCAGAAAAGTGTTGCACGAAAATGACTACTCTTTTCTTATCTGCACCAGAGTAACTGCATTGTTTTCAGTGCAGCTTTAGTCATTATTTTGGGGGATCATATTATGATCTGACTCAAACAGTTGGCAGTTTTCCTTTCTTCCTTGCTTCCTTGCTTGCTTCCTTCCTCCTTTCCTCCCTTCCTTCCTTACATACTTACATACTTATTTACTTCCTCCCCTCCTTCCTTTCTTCCTTCCTTTCTTCCTTTCATTTCTCTTCCGTTCATTTCTTTCTTCCTTTCTTTCTCCCTATCTGTCTTTCTCCTTATCTGTCTTTCTCCTTATTTTTCTCTGCCCCCCTTCTTCTTTTTATGTCTTTGAAAAAGCGACATAATAAACTAGTAAACCAAGAAGACAGTAAACATGTTCACTTCATACAGTAAATAACTATTTTGACCAACCAGCTGCTGGCAGGTATAAAATCTGAGACAGCTGGTTATGCAGCTTCTTAGGGCTAACTGCTCTAAAAATCTCTTCTTTTCTTTTGCCTTTTTTTTTTTTTCATTTTCACAGCACATATCCAGATACAGAATCTCTGAGCTAATTATCAGGGCTGGGATTCTCAACTTAATCATCACTGCCAGTTCCCTGGAGTACAGTGGCATCTAAGAGCTAACCCCTGCCATGCTGAATCACAGCCACACAGATGAAGATCCAAAACCCACTGCGATTTTCAACGGAGGAGTCCTGTACACATATCTAATATAATCCTGTACTTTACAATTGAAGTGTAAACTAGGAGACACTAGTTGATGAAATGCAATTAAAAGTTAAAGGATGAACGTTATAGATTATTAGTTTAATAAGGCTTCAGGGAAGAGAGAGTCCATCTGTCTGCTTTGTCTAAAAGCAGTTCTGCGGTGGGCTATCTGTGAGAATTAACTCATGCCATGTTCTCCATGAATGAAAGAAGCTGGAAAGATAAATAATCATTTGACTAAGTAGCTGTAACTTTGCACAAAGCATTCAGCTTCTGGTTAAATGAAGAGCAGAGAAAGGTAGATTGCAGAATTATTTCTCTCCATCATCCTCATTAAATTTCATTTCAACAGGGAATGGTGTCACTGCTGCTTTAGTTATCTATTATGAATTCAGACCGATATTCAGCTTGAGTACTCTCTGTATGTTACTGGCAGTACTTGCAGGTATACAGAAAACCGTGCAGTTGTATGATGTCAATAAATGGTAGGCCTAATTGTTTTGTAATTATTACATTAAACCATTTATTTTGCATTAATAAACACAGATGCTTATATTCTCTGCTGGTGTAAATCGAAATCATTCCACTGACACCGGTGGAGGTAAGCTAATTTACACCAGCTGGAAATTTGGCCCGATTATTTAAGGACCTGAGGTATTTGTCAAACGCTCAATAGGCACAAATGAATACTGAAGTTTCCTCTTAGGGCATTTCGGTAATAAATTACATTTTATACAGAAACTTCAGCTATCTGGATGTAAAATCTTCCTGGACTAACCATGGCAAATTAGTTGTTCTGTCAGATGCATGCTATTTCCTACACCACTTGCAGATGTTGAGTCCTATGTGAGATTTCCTCGGTGCAACTGCCTACAACAAGCCCATATTTATCACACTTATAGCTGTCCAACCTTTAACTAATGCTGCTCAGGTGGGAGACACTTGTTTACAAGAAAACTAAAATATGCTATTATTTTTTGTTAATGTTTGGGCATCAGCAGCAGCAATGGCAGCTTATGACAGTGTTCGTAGTGCTCTGTTTGGTGTGTTGTTTGAGGCTGCTGCTTCTGGAATTATGAAAATACGTCAGAATTTATTCTTAAGTTTTAAAAGTATAAGTGTCTTTCTAGCATGCATCACGTAACGCACATGGAAAGTTTAAAACCACCTGCTTAAGAAACTTCGCCCCAAACATTTTCTTTCTTTCATCTTGCCGTAGTTACAAAAACTTCTTAATTTTAGAACACCTTACACATTACTTGATTTGTGACTTTGGCAGCACTGCAGAAATGCATTTTAACGGAGGGTATGAACCTTCTGCCAAGATACCATGATGCGATTCAGTGAGATTTCATAATGAATGGAGCCGCCATATATACGTTGGCAGGACCATGCACATCTGAACTGACAATAGTGAAACTAATGTTTAGAGTTTAAAGGACATGAAACAGGCAAAAGAGCTCTGAATTTTAATCTCAGTACTGCCACAGTCACCCTTCTTCTCCTTTTGTTTCCCTTTCTCTGGCCAGAAATTAAGCAAAGCAACATTTCTTCATCACTGTTAATTTGCTCAGTTTTGGAGAAACCTCCTAAATGGGGTCAGTCGTGCTAAGTGTCATAATAACTGCAAGAAGTATGTAACAGCTCAGTATCCTCAAAACCAACTCTTCCTCTGCATGGTTTTAGAACATGAACTTCTAATTCTCATTGTTGTGTAGCAAACTTGTCCTCAGCTGTTGGTAGAGGAAAGTCTATAGTCAGAGTCAGATCAAACTACGGGAACATTTAGTTAAACAGCTTTGTAGCTGTTTAAATAAAATAAAACAAAAAAAGTAAAAATCAGCTTTAAGAACAAGTAAAAATCAGGTTTATTCCATGATTTCAGTAATCAGTACAGTGTGATGTGCTAAATACTCAGAATAAAAACCTGGTATAGATCATACCAGTTTTTCTGGTATACTTGTAGCTCTCTGTAGCAGCATGGTCCTCCACCTTATAATCAGAGCCTCATTTTATTCAGTTTCATTCCATCTGCTGGAGAAGGATCTGGCCTTTACTTACATTTCCCTTAGAAACAACAGGGGAGGGGAAGTGTCAATATTATTTTCCTTCCCTTTTCCTTCCTGGGCACATACAAACAGTTCAGAGGTTTTCTTCGAAATCACTGTAGGACTAGGGGGAATTCAACTTGGCAATTTCTCTCTGTTGCATGGTGTTATACCACAGCTGGCATGCAACCAGCAACCACCTCTAAAGGGCTAGATGTTTTACTGTCTGTTTCATTCCTCATTCCTGTGTCCCTGGGCACAACCTGGGGATGTTTCCTGGTGATGTTGGTGCTGTTGCCTGCTCCACTGCATGCATGGGTATTACAGTGCATGGGATGCCCTTACCCTCATTTCATGCAAATGCTACTGAATTCAGAAAATGGGATGGTGATGAAGAGGTCTCCTTGGGGGATTCACATGAGCTTGGAAACAGGCTCATCCATTTAAACATGTCTTTCAACTACATTATGAACTTAAGCTTATATCTTTTATTGGATTTTCTAACTGAAATGTGCTGAACACTCAGAATTTGACATCAGACACCCACGATATGAAAACTAAATTTCTTTATAGCCTTGGTAAAGTGAATTCTAGCATATTCCTTTCAGCTACCTGTTTCTAAAAACAAATTACAATTTGTAGTAACGACTCAGTTGAAGAATAACCTGCTTTGTTTCCTTCTGAAGAAAGCCAATTGCAGCTCCAGTGTCCAGGTTGCAAGGATGGGAAAAGATTAACTTGTGCCCTGCTGAAGCACATTCCCTTTGGGGAAATCCATCTTTGGGTCCCCTGCCCCAAGATGCTGCTGCACCATGTCTTTCTTCCCACTGGATTTGCCCCAAGATAGCTAGTAATGGGTAACTTGTAAATCCCCTAACAAGCACAAGGTATTATGTTTGAGGAAGTTCACTTTGAGCTTTGGAAAGATGCTGTGGCCTCTTCCAGCCCATTCGAGTCATTTCCATCTCTCATAACTGAAAAGGAGAGTGTGCCATAGGGTTTAGATGAGAAAGGAGGGTGGCTTCGGGGCACAGTGGTCCTGGAGGGCCTTGAACTCTTGGGAAAGTGGGAAAGGTTGAGGGCAAGGAAATTCTGGGAGCCGGGAGCCTGTGGGCAGATAAGGGACATGCGAGACCTCATGGGACTTCAGGTTAGAGAATGAGTTAGACTTTTGGCTATTCACATGAAACTTGCATCTGCTAATATCACTGGTACCAGTTTTCCTCTCCCTTGCCTAGATGTAAAATGCCATGTTGTTCTTGTAGACGTAGTTATCTAATTGTTATTTGAATCCTCCTAAACCCTTTTGCTGTTCGTTTAGCAAGTTACCGGAGACGCTAATGACATCAAGAAAATTGCTCTGAAAGGAGTTGCCTGTATACTGTGATGTATCATAAATATAGATGAATGCAAAGTAAGATGCTAGGCACAAAATGCAAATGAGTGGGGAGTGAGATTCAGTTGTTCACCAGAGATTCAATCTTGATTCAGAAGCCTCTGTAGGTCTACCAAGCAAAAAACAGGCTTATATTTCAACTCCCTAGCTGCTGCTGAGCAGGGGCCGCAACCTGTCGTAGAGCACTAATTGAACAGGATGCTGCTGGAAGGAAATATGTGTCAGCGCCAGTCTCCCAGTGAAAAGCCATAAGGCAGATTCATGGAGGAGCAACGCACGAAGAACAGCTTGGGCCAAGAACGTAGCCTTGAATGCAAAAAAGTCAGGAGGGTAAGCAGCCACGGGAGAGTTCTCCTGTGGCTGAGAGAAGTAAAGGAAGGTTAAAATGCCCCAAAGATTTAAATGGCCTCTGCGAGAGAAGCGGCAGAAAGACCGCTGAAGGGGACAAAGAGCTGTCACGGGAGGCAGTAACTCGGTACAATGCAACTCTATTTCACTTTGCATCTCTTATACAAATCAGCTCCCACACTGTTTCCCTGGCTTAAGCACCCCAAGACAGCCAAGAAATAAAAAACTGCATCCCTGCCAGCCCACCTCCGCAGTGGGCAGCGGCACAGGGAAGTGAGGGATGCAGGCACTTCTCATGGCACTTTGGGAAGCGCCACGCGTCTGCGCACCTGAAACAAAACTTCATGTTTTGTGGTATCTTAGATTATTTTTATTGTCTGTTTTTTTTCAAAATTAGAACCAGTGCTCAAAGCACTGAGGTCTCCCAGTTAGCCATCCTGAAACACCTAAAAGGACTCTGAATTTCAAAAGCCTTTCTACTTGTCTAGCAAGTCTCATAGCTATAGCTGCAAAAATAGTCAATCACAACACTTTTGTGCAAGACTAGTAACTTCAAGTGGTGGAAGACTGTTTGCATCAATGGAACCTGCAGTCTTTGGTCCGCTTAAGCTAACAATACCATTTCATAAATAGAGATATGAAGTCTTTTTCATACCACTCCTTGTCTGTGTCTCTGTTTGGACGTACGGGAGAATCAGTTGTGTTAAAACCTGCAGTGCGAGAACCACAGAGCACGTAAAGGTTTTGAGACAAGTGCACAACATCCCAGAAGCAGGTGTGGACAGCTTACATATGAGTTCGCTGTCACAGGACTGCAAAGTGTTTAATCAGATTCCTTATTTTCTGAAACTATAAATATTTGCATGTCACATTTTTTGGACACACTGTGAATTAGCTCCTAGGCTATTAGCACTTAGGACTGGGATCTAGAAGACCATCTAGACCTTCATTTAAAAAAACCTTTGTTCCTTCATTTGTGTGGTGAGTTAGGCATCTTGTTTGTGGTCAGGTGTGCTGTTCAGTTACATAAAATTCACAAGCTGTTGTGGTTTTTTTTAGCTTTACTCCAGAATCTCTAATTATTTGCCGGGAAGCCACTATTCTTGTGCAGTTTTTCTTCCCCCCTTCCTCAAAACATCACCCGTAAGTACCCTCTATGTCCTGCAAAGCATGGAGAGATTTGCAGAGAGAAGTCTGTAGGGCCAGGCACAAGCGCAATGGCAGTTTGATGAAACTTTGGTCTCAGCATAGTCCCAGTGAGAGCTGCAGGACATGAAGGAACACAGAGCCTGGAGAAGACGCAGACGGGGTGTGGGAAGCAGAAGCCATCACCAAAGGGAAAAGGGGGAAACGTGGGTAACTTTGCAAGACCCTTCAGTAGAAAACCAAATAGTTCTGAGTTTGAAGCAAAGAGTCAGTATTATTGTTCAGATAAACAGTATTGTGATACCCACCGAGAGTTTGATTTCCTCAAGGAGATTTACTGTGTAATTCAGATTCAGAGAGTTTATTCTTGCTAACCATTCCCTTCGTTAATAAACCTTGTCCTGGAGAAGTCCTGGGAATAGGTCTTGCAAACCGCTTTCACTAAGGGGAAGAGATTTTGTATTTTGGATATTGTTTTCTGTTCCCTAAATCCTCTCCTGTCAAAAGTCAGATAAGTTCCCGGAATTGCCTTGGTTGCAAGGATGCTGGGGAGAGGCCCAAGGAAGTCATTCCTGTTCCAGTAATGTGGAAAAATATTTGCTGCTGAATCTTTTTTCTTTTAGGGGACAGCTCTATTAACAGCCTTATCTACATCTTGCAGAAGAAGAAAATCAACCATAAGCCTAGTTGAAAGGGGATGGATGCTAAGTAAAAATTTAGAGGGGAAATATGGAAATATATTTTTCAAAGTATTTGCCTTTTCTGAGCTAGCAGCTATACGAATATGACTGTTGTGCAAGAATCCACTGATGTGATTTAAAAATAAAAAGACTCTAGGAAAATACCAGTGGTTTTCATTATTTCTCCACTGGGAATTTCTGGCTTCGTTAGTAGATTCAGACTTCGTTGTTAGCAGCCAAATGCTGAATACTAAACAAAGCATTTCCTCCCAAATTAAATGAAGCTTTTGAATTATGCGGCTCTAATGCTCACTCCTCTGGAGAGAAGAAAGGGTTAACAGCATGAAATATTACCTCTCTGTGAGAGAGGAGGGATTTAATTTCAGAAGGCAAGATCTTACAGCATATCCTGACTCAGACATGCTTTTACTGATTCAGCCATAGCGTTCACTTGGAAAGCTTTACATCATGGCCTTGGCAGACTCCCAGGCTTTCCCAATGCAGGCTGCTATTTTTCCTTTAGCTTACCAAAAATAGCCATGCATAGATTTAGTGTACTTGGTTTGCTGGTGTTTACAGGCATGTGAGTGTTGTCAAGATTGCTCCGGGCAGGCAGAGACTATCGCAGGTTGGGGAAGAACGGGCAAAATGCTGGTTTGCTTTGCAGGCAGAGCCACCCACCCTACTACAGTCTGGGACTTTGGAGACCTCCAAGCGTCCGACCTGTGCGCTTGCCTTGCTCATTGCGCCGGCCCCATAATCTGCATGAATGTTCCCAGCTCAGGGCCAGCCTTTCTGCCCACTCGTGGCAGTTTCCAAGGGGTTAATGGCTCCCCTCCACACAGCCCTCAGGGTAGACTGACCATTA
>Ga0065711_1049739_pt1 | contig 11154 bp, 9 predicted proteins | sample Hoacrofraction12_FD_59098 | JGI IMG/M metagenome (GOLD analysis project Ga0065711, IMG submission 59098) | Hoatzin crop microbial communities from Cojedes, Venezuela - Epithelial fraction 12 v2 (version 2) | ecosystem: Host-associated > Birds > Digestive system > Esophagus > Crop | place... | reverse complement strand
CCCCCAAAAAAAAAAAAAAAAAATCAAAGGTAAAATCTTCATCAGTGACTACACAACTTTGAAGTTCAAGACCCATTTTCGAAACCAACTGAGGATCAGGGTTTTTTTAAAACAAACATGGTAAAAGTGGCTAGCATTTTCAAAGAACGGTAAGCACACAGTTCATTTTTCACTGGTTGCAACAGGAGACATTGTCTAGGTATGGTTGGGAAAATTGAGAAAACATCTATCTGCATCTTCATGCATGTAAACACCTTGCAAACTCTGGCACTTACCAGGTGCCAGATCCTGCAGAACTTAAGGCAGGAGATGTCTGAGATAACAGGTCACAGTCCTGAAAAACACACTTCCACAAGAACGGATTCATCCAGACATGGTCTGAAGAGCTTCCTCATGTCCCGGCAGCTCACGAGACAGACTGACCCCATGACACTCTGCACCTAAGTGTGTCCAAGTCAGATCTGGACTGCCATCCACATGCCCCAGTCCCTTTCATAACGGAGACAGGTTTCCACATTCTGTCATGACTTTTTGAACGTTTTACTCCTCATAAAACCAAAACCACCAGTGTAGCACAGTGTGTGACCTGAAGCAAATTCTTTGGCTGCCTCTCTCTTGGGTGGATGAGAGAGAACGGAAACAAGTGGAAACAAAGTAGAGACTTGTTATAAGGAAAATGTTTTTCACCAGAAGGATAATACAGCACTGGAGGTTTTCAAGACCCAAGCAGATAAAGCCCTGAGCAACCTGGTCTGAGCTCAGACCTGAACCTCTCTGAGCAAGAAGCTAGAGTAGAGATCTCCTGCAATCTCTTCCAACCTGGATTATCCTATGACAGCCTGTCATCAATTACTGTAAAAGAGAGAATTCACTCATTTTCTCTGTGGAAAACAAAACAATTGCAAAAAAAATTCCCTTTCAAAACACTATTACTAGGAGAGTTTTCCTCCCCAACAGATACTTTTTGCCTTTCACCCCTTTAAACTCTCCATCTGACCAGCAAGCAAGCAATGAAAAATGGCTGCTAAAACAAGACGTACAATTACGCTCTTCCTAACACATTTCCACTTTCTTTTGTCCCTAGTAATCCTGTAGTGCCTAACAACTTCAACAGCGCAGTGAAAGCTATTAGGGAGGCCATGAATCCACCAGTAAGACTGCCTTGGCAAATACTGATGAGAGTGCTTTTTTTAAAAAAATAAAGTTATTTATTGATTCAATTAAAAAACAAAACAGCAACTGAGAAATACTGAAAGCATTTACTTGGGAGATCTTTGGGGTATTTTTGTTGACACATTTCTTTGGGTTTCTCATGGCAGAAAACCTAGAAACAGGAGATTTATCCCACAGGCACATATTGTTCTCTGCTTTCGTCCAAGGGATGTGCTACAGGCAATACATATTCTAGAGGACTTTAATCTCCACCGTCTACTTTCATATACATCAAACTGTTTGACAGCGGAGCAGAAGCAGAGCACCCACATACACTTTCCTCCATCAAGCCCTTATCTCACAACCGAAGCAGAGCTACTCTTATAGAAGCTTCCAACTCGGAGAACGTGCATCCAATTTTTGTATTCCAGGGTAACCACAAGGGCGTACTCCACCCAAGATGTTTGAATGTTGTCCTGGACTGGGCCCCGACACTGTTTATCGTGCACAGGAAAAGCTCATTACTACAAAGCAGCCAGCACTGAATGCATTTCACAAGGGTACATTTTACAGGACCCAGAACAAACTACCAAAGTAGGAGTCTTCTGGAGCCAAACCCTTTGCAGAAGACCCTGTCCCCTGAACAATTCTGTGAATATCATCCCCTTTAACCTTCAATGCTCATAAATATCTCGTTCCAGTCCAACCTGAGGCAAAATCCTAGCTCTGCTGGAACTATTGATTTGACTCCAGTGATTTTGCTGCAGCTTGCTTTTCACCCACCCAACTGTCCACAGTCACCTCATTTCTGCTCCTCACCAACACAGGTCCACAGAAACCCAAGCAGAGGCCCCTCAGCTCAAGTCCATAAAGTCTCTCCTGAGGCAATAAGTCACACAGGTTTTCACATGGTGCTACAGAATACAAAGGTTTCCCACAGGGTGAGGAATGAGGTCTTCGCCCCCCCATACATGACCAGCACTAGGAGACAGATGACCTTCCAAGAGGATGCCCTGACAACATGCAGGTTCCTCTGTGAAGTTCCCACCCGCCCTGCTCCAAAAACATCAGCATTACACACTTGGCTCTAAAGGTCCAGCTCAGGAAGAGAGGCTGTCCATAAACGTTTTTCTCACTGCAGAAGATGGTGATTTTAACAAATGCAGATGTTCTCTAGATTTAGATACCCTATTAACAGGCCAGTTTAGACAGGTACTCCTCACCAGAACCACCTTCTGTATGCAAAGGTAGACACTGCACTGTGTTGTTTTAATTATCCATGGCTGAACACAACGGATCTTTTGATAACAACCAGATCTTTACTGAATATAGAATGTCTACAGACATTACTGGCAAACTAAACCCAAGAATGATCTTCCAGGAGAAATTCCCCAAACATTTTCTTCAGTTAGAGCCAGCTTCTTTATTGTGAAATGACGTTACCTACCAAAATTGAGCCAGACTGGTATGTGTGTGTTAAACCTCCCATTCACAAGGAGCTGAAATACTTTGTTTAGGCTTCCCCTCCTTTCTACCATATTTTTTTGGAAGGTAAAAAAGGAGGGAAGGGAAGAGATGGGGCTACCTTGCCACCTTTCTCCAAACAGTTATTTAAATAATTTTTTATTCAACCACAAAACTGAAAAAGAAATACCATAAAATTTCCTGCAAAGTAACAAAAAGCCCCAAACCTCACTTCCAGGTCATTGCTCCGCTAAAGTTAATGGAGCAATGAGAGCTGACACCACCTTGTTTGTCTGGTGATCTCACCCACACATATCTCACTGTGCTTCATCAGTGTTATCACCAAGTTCTGCTGACTGTGAGGCAACTGCTTAAGAAAAGTTGCATTATACTATCTTCTGCCTAATTCTGCAGGCAAGGATTTCATGGCAAGTCACAACAACGTCTCCTCTATTGCAAAATACTGTTTGTAAGTTTAAAAAAAAAAGTTACACGTGCAATAGAGACAGTGAGACAGCTGAACTTCTTAAGTCCTTCAGGAAAAAAGAATGGGTCCATGACTACCTGTTTTCAGGCCTTTTCGAAAATTTCCTTTTAATTAAAAATAGAAAGAAAAAGAAAGAAAAAGAATCAATGTATTCCAAGGTCAGGCTTCATTATTCAAAAAGCAGATCTTTACCAAGAGCCTGAAGTCAAAGTAAAATGCTAACACTGCTACTACTAAAAACTGAATGGAAGGCTGCCTTGAGTGTGAATGAGCAGCAGGATGGGGATTGGCACATGTGACTAGTTTGAAGTATCTGTTCCTGCAGCAATTGTTGGTCAGAGTTGAAGTCCTTCACTACCATTGACAAGGCAAGTCCTCCGTTTCTGATAATATTTCTAGATTCCTCTGGATCAGGAAAATAATTTTACCCCATGCAACCAAACATTAAGCAAGTGGGACACAAAGCAATACATTGCATGTCACAGTAAGTTAAAGAAAAGAAAACTAAACAAAACCACGTCGTCAAATTCTGACAACTTTTTATGAGGTGATCCTATTTGTCCTTGAAACACATTCAAAACGGTCTTTGACTGACTAGTGGAGGAATTTAGGAATTTAGCAGGGGAAACCTTGGTTTCCCCCGAATTCACATACGCTAAGTCATCCTAGAAGGAAAGCTCCCTCCTGTGCAAACAAGAGGATAGCGATGTGGCAAGCTCTAGCACAGGCTAAGTGGCAATAGCCATCAGTATCCTTCACCAACACAAGCACAGGACTGTTGTATGAGACTGACGACGCCACAGCAAATCTTCAGCTTGGAGTCACAGTAATCTCAGGGGACAGAGACAGAAATCTGATGCAAAAAACAGTTACCATGTGTTGGTTTCCCAGTAGGAAACCTCTCAGTCCTCTCTCCAAGTTTGACAAAGCTGAAAAATGGCAGCCAGCTAGATCAGGGCTTCTTACATCATCTGGAAAAGCTCAATAGCTTACACATCTCTCTAGTAAGCTTGCAGAATTTGACTACAGATTGCTGCACATCCAGCCTAGCACGTCAAGGCAGAGAAAAACAGATTCTCAATTACACCATGATCCTAAGCTCACTGAATTCACAGAAAAGCTCCCATGGACTTCAGTAGACTGTGGAGAGGATGTCTCAGGGTCTATTTTTTGGCCAGATGTTGGTTTTTGAAGTGCTACATGTGCTGGAGAAGACATCCTTCTTGACTTTAGTAAGAGGCATTTATTGCTCTTTGCAGCTATGCCGCTCTGAGCTCTGGATAACCCAAGACTCGACTGTTACCTAAAAGCAAGCGTGAAGCCTGTATTCACAGCATGCTTTGTAGCTGAAACACATTGTGTTTTTGTATGTTGAAAACATATCCATCTTCTGTGGGGGCTTAACAGCTAAAAGAAAAAGCTCCACTAGCCTGAAAAGTCTCTGGGAGCACTTTCCTTTTTAATTTAGCAAGGGGGTGTTTGGCTGACACCAGCAAGCAAACTCATATTTATGCAGTGCCCTCACAGTGCCCTGTGAAATCTGCCATTTCCTTCCATGACAGTCAGCGCTATCTATCACGAGAACATAATCCCTTAGGACAGGAGACCCGAGCCCCTTCGCCGCTCTCCTCTGCAAACAGATGTGTGCACTTTCCCCAGCTCTGTAAGTCACGGCCAGCTTTTGGCAAGGAACATCAGCAGTTGCACATCTGCAGAGGAGAAAAGCTTTCAGCAAAAAATACAGAGGGGGATCTCATCCTCCCCCTGCCTGCGAAGCAAGCTCAGCATTTGTTCCTCTCCAGATGACACCCCAATGGGCTGATTTAATCGTTCACATATGCATGCCTATTCACAACGCTAGCAAAATACCAGGGCCGTGACAGCATCTCACCTGAGCCGCTCACAGTAACATAGCTTGTCAGCAAGCACTTGGCAAGCAGTCTCGCAGGATATTAAGAGGAAAGAAACTTTCAAGGACATTGCTAATATAAAATGATTCTACAGAATACAACTGGGTGTACGAAAGACCACTTGTGATTAGGTAAACACCTAAGCAGGTGTTTAATTTTAAGCCTATGCTCAAAACCCACTGTCTTCAATTAGACTGTATGAAGAACAGTCCAAATTTCCCTGAGCAGGAATGATGTACTGCCCTGGGAGCCAAAGTGCTCTGCTGGGTGGATTTAAGCATGCGCTTAGACCTACACCTCTGCTTAAACGATTTGTCAAACCAGGGCACTGCACAGAATATTTAAGTGTAGCAGGATCACAGAAACACTTCACCACTTTTATTCCCAAAGGGAAATTTAATTAAAACACAGAGCATCTAGCCACTTCAAATTACTCTGGTTACAAAAAGCAGCAAATCCTTGCCCCCAAAACAGTCTCTGGTGGATTGCCAAAGTCCCCAGAAAGTTTCTGGAAACACAACTTACATGTCTGAGCTTGGTCAGGAGCCATCTGCTCTCAGGGATCTGCAGGATCAGGAGTCTCAATGCCTGGCAGGGTCCCACCCAGAACTCTTTCGTCCACTTCCAAGTGAGACGGCACCTTTCCCCACTCAAGCTGCCCCCAACCATCATCAGCTCTCAACATTTTAAGTGTCTGAGCCAGATTTTCAAATGAGCTCAGAGCCAAGCGTTTCTGACTGTTTCTCTGAAACCAAATCTTCTGCCAGGCAGTCTCCTGCACAGATATCTAACCAAGGCCAGGCCCTTTCAAGCAAGGTCGTCACCCCATATGCTGAACTGTTCAGCAAATCTGATTATTACCATGACGCCAAATGAGGAGCTGGGCATAGGAAGAACACAGCTGCCAGCCTCTACTTACAGAACCTATCTTTACACTAATCTCAATCCAGCTCGATAGCTCTCTGTTGTACGCGTGTTGAAAGGAACAAGGCTAGTGAAACAAACCTCTATCAACATTAGCAATACTATTTTACAGAGGTGTGACAAGACTTGCTGCAGTTAAAGGATGCCGCAGCTGAAAATAAAGTAATGCCTCTCCAACGGCTCGTGCAGCAACATCTGCCTTACTAGTGGCACAGCACCAGTAGCACCTCACAAACCCCACTTCAGGCATCACAGATAGAGCCAAACAGCAGCTACCTTACCCATCCAGCTTCATTCCTTTTGCCTTTTACTTTGATCTTCCATCACACATCTCAAAATGATCCATATCCCATGCCCACACTCCTAGATGAGACCTTGTCAGCACTGCACGTGAAGCCAACTGCGTGAAGAACCCTGGGGATGGCCTGGCTCATCTTTTAGAGGCTTTTCTCTGTGTGGGTTGGTGTTTTTATTTTAACTCCCTCTGCTTCTGGGCCCCTCTCCGTCTCTCGCCCCTCCCATCTCCCTCTCTCTGCTCATGAGGACAGAGTTTCCATCCTGGCTCCGGGCCAGCACATGCATGAGCAAACGCAGCGCTCGGTAAAAGCCATCTTCTGCTCCCTTTCATCACGTAAACAATGCTGGTTCACAGCCCAGGAGCACAGGGCTGCACGAGAGTTTTGGCTGCAGCGCAGGAGGACCGAGCATCTGCGACTGCTGCATGGGCTGAATGCAGCAGCCTGGCCTCACAGCAATCGCCTCCTCTTCTCACCCCCCTGCTCCCGATGAGCAACCCACGGCTTCTCCCCAACTGACCACAAGTTGCTGGTCAGATAGCCAGCACAGACATGTCTCATGTTCAGCAAAGGACCACGCCTAACAGCACATAAAGATAACAGGTAACACTCCAGTCAAAATCTTGTTCGCATGAGCAACTGAAAAAAGAAAACCAAAAGACACCGTGCAAACCCAGCTGGCAGTGTCCCAGCAGCGGGATGATGACCTCGCCCAAAATGTACAGGACCTCAAGAGATGTACTAACTCCTAAGAAGTTTAATTAGTAAAAACTGACCTTTAATCACCACTGTAACTACTGCTAAGTCCCTGGAACTAACACTATGCCAGCTGCAGCTGGTCTCCCTGACCTGGGGAGGGGAAGAAGCACTGAAACAAAGGATCAAGGGTACACCAGCACCCACACCATTCATTCCAGCAGGACACTACTCTTTCGAGCTTCTGTCTTTCCAGTTATGCTTGACTTCCCCCCCAGCTTTACTGTGGGACACTGTTATTTGCAGAAAAGACAGAAATAAGATTTTCAATACATGTTACGGTACTAAAGAAAGGAGTCCTAATGTTTCAAACTTCTTGCAAGGAAGGTTTCTCGTGAGCACCCCTTTTGAGGTCTTTGTCGCACATCTGTGGCGCCCCACCCTCGACCAGCAAAAGTTTTGGCAATGTATTTACCTCTGAGAAGTACAAAACAATGGGGTTTCAGCATAGGATTACCCTGGCCATCACACCAGGATTATCCCACGAGCACAACCTCTGCTGGGAACTGCAACGGTAACAGGCTGGAGCCACGTGACATGGCTCAGAGCTGTCTCAGCACAGGAAGGACAGACCCATCACAACGGCAGAGCCCCAAAGGAGTTCCACTGCAGGCTCTACGCCATGACTTCCCACTTAGCTCCCAGCTCTCTAAGAGGGATGAACTAGTGAGGACTGGCGTAAGCAGCAGGCACGTATCCATTGCTCCAACAAGGAACTGGACTGGGGACTTACGACTTTCACCTCATCAGTTCCATGTCTACAGACACAGAGTACCTTGACCCAATCAGGTGGCGAAGCATGTAAAGGTTGGAAAAAGATCTTGAATAGGACTAGCCTACAGGACCTTAATTGTTTCCTTATGTAAGATAGTGACGATGTCTTTTAGTGCCATACCGACAACAGAGACGTTGAACTGGTCCTCAGCCTGTTCTGTGCCAGGCTTCCAGGCAAGGACACGGCCCTTGGTTGAAAACCCAGGTTGCAGAGGGTCAGCAGCCCCAGGGGCTCTAGCTTCTTTGTCTTAGGCACCCAACTCCAAGCTCACCCAAGGCCCCGCAGGAGCCTACATTTTAAAAGCACAGCCTTCATGAAGCCAAGAGCCTGGAGTTCAGCCACATGGTGTACGCAAGGCTGATGACAGATGCCAAGAACGAAAGCAGTCTTCACTAAAACCTGGGCTGAAACCATCACCAAATGGCATGTATATTCACACATTTCAGCCTTTGCTTTCACTTCCAGTAGCTGGTAAAGCTGTTTAGTGGTGAAAACCAGAAAAAAAAAAATCCCATAAGTAAGATATACCGTACTATTGTCTTTTGCATTTGCACTTCAGAGCTACAACCCAGAAAACACTGCCTTTTCTCCAGCCCTGTCTGGGTAAAACGGTGCTCCCAGACAAGTACCCCTCAGATGTAACGTTATTTCACCTGTATCTAGGCAAAATTGGGCTCATTCATTTACTGCCAGAACTTGAACGCCACAAGGAATTTCTAGCTACATCCCACTCTCCCTTCTTCCCTGCGGAGTCTTCTCAGTCCTTATGGAACTGCTATGCAAGTTCATTAAAAGTCCCATTTCAGCATTTCCTTCATAGTAGAGGCCTCTTCCAGCCAGCTCTTGGGATCCTGCCAACAGACCTATCAGCCACTAGCACTCAAATCCTTCCGCTAAAAAATGCTTCCCCAAAGAGCTTATACCCCAGCTCTGGATGCCTAAGAGAGCTGATCATCGAAATTAACCAGCCTCAGCAAGAGCCTGAGAGGTTCTTCTACACTCTCATGGGCTTAACGCTGCACGACAGTGTCTTTTCTCCCCTTGGTCTGGCCTCCGCTTCGAAAGGGGAAGCTTCAGCACAGTTTTAGTCCACAAATAAGTATCAGGTGCTACAAAAGGAAGAGAACCAGCTGCCTTGCATGACGCATTCAGGGGGATTCAAAAGAACACAACACTTCTGAAACACCCAGCATCTCCCCATGTTTAACAGTCTGGCTCTGTTGCTGAAGATCTGATTGGAGAATTTCTTACACTTGGGGCAAGGAGTGCATCTGTCTCTGTGTCCCCAGAGCACCCAGCACAAGAGAGGTTTTAGTTCCTGTCCGTACGAGGTAGTTGTTAAGGCTGATCTTCAGAATAACTCAGTGGAAAAGCTCCTACTGAGTTAAGATCACCTCTGAAAACCACACTCTTTGCAGCTTACAGGGTCTTTATTTATCATCCCTTGTCAAAATGAACATCTCTAACATGTAAACACACCAGGCATGGGAGAAAGACCAGCATATTGCAAGCACTTGACAAAGGATCTAAGGGCCCTTCTTGTTTTTGGAGAACAGAAAACATCACGTGGTTGTCTCTGCAGACAAAATGTCCTAAAAGATTTCCCAAGGCAGCGAGCTGGGTACACTACAGGAAGCAGCACTTTGGGACACTCCACATGCACTTGCAGTCTGCAAGGAGGTTTGTGCTTGGGGATCTAAGCTGATGAACAGGGAGCACTTCTGTACTGCCTGTCAGGACAGGGAACATGCCGAAGGACAACTCAGGCTTCAGCACACAACCTTCTCACCCACAGGCAAAGAAAGGGCCTAGACGAGCCATGAATCTTTAGCCTGCTTTTCACATCCCGGGTCGCTCCAGCGCCCTTTGTCTTCAGTGCTTTCTCTTCTGCTTCTCAGAGATTCTGTATTACCCTGGGAAATTCTGTGGCTTTCCTCTCATTTCCACACTCAAGGAGTTTTCAGTTGTTTCCAAGTCTGTCCCAGTGTGGTAGATACCCTCTCTCACACGCTGAAACAGTTTGGATTATTTTAAAAAACCCAACTACACAAAAAAACCAAACAAACAACCACCACCAAGCCCCACAAACACTACCCTGATGACAACAATTCAGAACACAACACAAAGGTCGAAGGAAAGCATTTTCTTCCTCTGGCAGGATGCAGCAACAACTCTCTCTCTCATGGTTCAGAAAGAGAGCCAGTATACTTTATTAGACTTTGCTAGCACACACCAAGAATGCATGGTCAGCAAGGTGGCAGCCAACACAGAAAACAGCTTTTTAATCCACCAGCAACACCAGCAGCTCCCCTCCCACGAGCAAATAAAAGCCCCACGGAAACCCCTCTATCCTCTTTATCCTCCCAGCTGAGCTCTGCAACAGAGAAGCTCCTCTCCAAAAGGAACAACCCTGCCTGGCTGGCCAGAGCAAAGGTGGCCGGGACCATGTCAGGGTCAGGAACAGCTCCCATACAACTTGCTGATCTGCTCAGGAAACAAACCGCGCTCTTGTGAAGAGCGGGATGAAGCACTGTGTGCTTAGCCCTTACAGTCTGCTTCAGTGCAGCCCCAAGCAGCCAGAAAGCCTGCATCCCACCGCGACCATCCCTTTTCCAGCACTGAGCACCAAGGAGACTCACAGAGCCGAACTCTCTGAAAGCATCCCAACAGCACCTTGCACAATTTACCCTCCAGTTTGCATCTGACACCTGGGACCAAGGCAGCAGACAGCTGTCAGGTCCTCCTGGTTCCCTTCCCAGCTGTGCTCTCCTACTGCCTCGGTGCCCGAGCCGTGAGCACCCCTCACCCCTGGGTGCCACAGGAGGAAGGCGAGCTGGTGCTTCCCGCCTCGGGACAGGTGAATGCTCTGACGGATCCCACCCGGGAGCCAGAAGTGCCACCCTGTCAAGCACCCGAGCGCAGACCTTTCCTCCTGCTGCGACAAAGCCAGAGAAAGAGCGCAGGGCTAAGCCCACGGAGAGCATCGGGGCTCTGCTGGGGGCTCCTGCAGGGCCCAGGCTTCCCCCACAGAACTCGCCCGGCGCTCCCTCCTCCGCCTCGCTGCGGGGGACAGGGGCCGGGCCGGGGGCCCCACGCCGGGCTGCCCCGCTCCTCCGCCCCGACCCGCTCGGGCCGCCGCCCTCCCCGCGTCCCCTCGGCTCTCCCCTCACTCGGCGGGGACGCGGGGGAGCAGCTGCGGTCCCCTCAGCGGCCGGGGGGCTTTCGCCTCACACCTCCCCCTCCCCAGGCCGCCTCCCGAGCCCTCTGCCCAGCCTGCCCCGGTAACCCCCCCGCGCCTCCCCTACCTTCCTCGGCGGCGGGGCTGGGGGGCCGTGCCCCAGCATGGCGGCGCCCGGCGCCGGGCTGGCGGCGTGGGGACGCGCGGCTGGG
>Ga0065711_1013304_pt1 | contig 11154 bp, 12 predicted proteins | sample Hoacrofraction12_FD_59098 | JGI IMG/M metagenome (GOLD analysis project Ga0065711, IMG submission 59098) | Hoatzin crop microbial communities from Cojedes, Venezuela - Epithelial fraction 12 v2 (version 2) | ecosystem: Host-associated > Birds > Digestive system > Esophagus > Crop | place... | reverse complement strand
GACACCCACCCTGCAGATATTTGTAGGCATTTCTAAGGTCCCCTCGCAGCCTTCTCTTCTTCAGGCTGAACAAGCCCAGTTCCCTCAACCTCTCCTCGTAGGGGAGATGCTCCAGTCCCCTCACCATCCTTGTAGCCCTCTGCTGGGCTCTACTAATTTTTACCTGGCTAGAGACAGAGGAGCTGACACCCTCACTGCAGAATCGTCCTGGCCTCATTCACAGCTGAGATACACAACAGCGATCATCCTAGCAGAAAGGGGGACCATCCCCCCACTTCACTCCCTGTTTTGCAAGTCACAATGGGGATTTTTTTTTAAGCAGGCATCAAGGTGCGGAGTGCTGGTACTCAACGTCCTTCTTTGGGACTGAATTTGTGCGTTCTGGAGGGGGGCGAGGCGGTTCGTAACCAAAAAGATAAACAGCAAAACAGCCCAGTCGTTCATAGGAAATGCTGAAAAAAAGGGCAACTGTTGACCTGCGTGCTGTTGGAATAATTTACTTTTTTGTTCAAACAAACAGCCTCATCTCAGTCTTGTTTCAATTCTTCAAGTCCCAAACCATCTGTCCTCTGAAATCTTAAGGTTAATAAACGTGAAGAGCTCCTCCCCTAAGATTAGCAAGAATGAAGAGCTCTCCTTTTCAGGGCTTTTCTCCACCTACAGCGTGGTCCGCCGAAGAAAGCCAACGTGTGCAAATTCGTCTTCTCCACGCACGTCTCCAAACCCACCGCTCCAAATCCATGCATGCAGAAGGAAAGTAAATAAAATAACATCTCTGGCGGCTGCCAAAAAAATTCCACAGTTTCTGAGCTGTTGCAACTGTATTCGTCAGTGAAAAAAAATTTCCTGGAAACCTCACTCAGATGGTGATGGCGGGAGTGGGGGGGCTGGGAGGCGAGGGGCGGAGAGAGTGCGGTCAAGGCCAGGGCAGAAGTTCATGCAGTTGGTGGTTTGCGAAAATGTGTTTTGTTTGTTCTGGATTAGGCTGTGGATTCTTAAAAGAAAACATGTTTTAGTAAGCTAATTTCAAATCAGGAGGGGAAGGAGCAGGGTCAGGGGGAGAACAAATTAGCATCTGGATGTCAGCGGAGTGAAAGGAGGATTCAGACGTGGAGGAAAGTGGGTTACTGAGGCTGAGGGCAGCCAAATTGCCTTGACTGCACTCCCCCTTAAAAAATAAATTAAAAATTGCAGCCCCAAGCAAGCACACACCGCAGCAGCACTCCTACGAACACGCAGCCCAAGAAGCAACCCCTCTCCAGACAGCAGCTCCTGGGGCAGCCGGTGGCTTGCTGGATGGGAGGGAGGATTCTGCCAGGCTGTCACTTGGACAGTGATCTGTTCACGCTTGGGCTGCACTCAGACCCTCCTTGGGACACATGAGCAGCTTCTGCATCTGGCATTTTGGAGGCTGCATCCTGAGATGCCGTTTCCAGGACCAGATCAGAGCCTGATGAAGGCAGGGTGGAACTATCTTATGGATCCCTTCTCAGTAAAATCAAGTCAGTTGCTGTGAGTGAAGTGGGAGGGAATAATCTCCTTCTATTCAATGCATGAAATGACATGTATGGCTCCAAACAATGTTTGTGGCTTCGTGTCCCTCTCTGATTTCTGGCTAGCCCCTGGCTAGCAAGGAGTGGCAGATGTCCATGGTTTCAGACAAGTGCACAAAGCCATCGCTCCTGCTCAGGGATGAAGAAAGGCAAAGGTGGGATACATGTAAGAAAATACAACTGCTGTGTACCAAAAATACCATAATTTAATTATTATATCCTACACCATCCAATCAATACCAGAGTCCCCCCTGCCATTTAGTCTCTCTGTCTTTCTGTATGTATATATGACCAAGAATTTCCAGGCAGGTCTGAACAGCTCACCTGCAGATCAAGCAGAATTATCAGCCGCCCTGTGATCATGCAAAGCAAAGGAGTCACCCTGAGTTTATCAGAGTTCTGGCACCATAGCCAGAGAGAAGACTTGTCCTGGGAGGCCTCTTCCTTCTGCATTGGTGCTTTTCCAGAGTTCTCCCTCATCCTGTGCTGAGAGGCAGGTAATACTGAAGTTGGACGTGTGACTGGGCTGTTCCCCAGTGTCACCATCCAGCTGTGGTTGATTCATGCCGTGCTCAGGCCCCTCTCAGTGGCACAGAGTAGGCAGATCTGGGCAGAGGACATTGCACATGATTTGTGTAATGGCAGAGTATTTCCCTGAGATGTCAACTCCTCTATACGTGATTCTGCAGAACTCATGAACTTCTGGCCTATTTTATTAATCTTTGTAATTGTTATTCCTGTTTTTACCTGTTTTATTAATCTTTGTAAATGTTATGGGATTTTTTTTTTCTTCTTTCTTAGAGTACTACAAGAAATACTCTGACTTCTGAAGATGGAGATACTTATCTTGTGACAAAAGGAGAAACATAAAGGAGTAAGATTGTCGCTTCTTGGTTTGGCTGTAAAGGTCAGTGGGTGAGCCTTCTGTGACAGTAAGAATAGTGTAAGTTTAGCATTCAGTCCTGTCCTGTTGTCTCATCTATAAATTTACTCTTTTGTTATGAGCACTGAGAAACAGGAAAATTGCTTGAGTGCATCAGGTCAGAAGTGGAGCCTTTTATCCTGTCTCTGAGAGTGGGCAGCACTAGATGTGTAGAGAGAATGTAAGAAACTCACTTTTACAGAATAACCTCTCTGTGAATAAAATAATTTTATGCTACTTCTTTTAAAGAACAGCTTTCAGCAGTAAGTTTTATATTGCTTCCCAAAGGTGACACCTCTTTTGAAACCTTAACTCTGCATAGTCCTGGAAAAACCTGAGTGCTCCATAGCATAGCCAAATCCTGGTGAAAGCAGAGACTGTCACTAAACATAGATGTTGGCTTTTTTTTACACTTTCTTTGCACACATAAACATTTGTCATCTTCTTTTTCACCTCCTCTGGCCTTACCTTCTCCACTCACACCTTCCCAGTGCCCCATTCCCGTTCTCCTCCCTTTCATCCAGTTCCCCACCCTTCTCTCAACCATCTCTTATGTCCCTTTTCTGTCATTGAAAACATGCTTCGGTTTCTCCCAAACCTGCAGTCTAATCAGGCTCTCCCCATCTCTTCTCCTACACATCTTTTGCAGTCCAGTGTCCCTCTACTGCCCTTCACTGAAACTGCTCCCATTTGACTTATTATCAGCCTCTTCCCAGCCGAGATTCAAGCCCACGCTGGGTGCACGGACGCCTTGGACCTGCCAGCCCCATCCATGTGGTCACTGGACATATTCTTCTCTTCGAGATCCTGTTCCCCTTGATTTCTACTACTCTTCCCCATTTTGGTTCTCCTTCCACATTTCTTGTCACCTGCTTGGTGTCTTCACAGAATTGTCCTGCTCTCCTCGCTCACTGCCTGTGGGACTGTTACAGGGCTTTGCACATGGTTTCTTTTTCCTCTTTCCATCTCTCTGGGAACCTCATCCACAAACACACCATCTGTACTGATGACTCACAAATCCACCTCGGTCTTCCAATACATCGCTTTCTGTCCGGACTGAAATCTTGACCTGTCCTTCTGGCTTTTCCTCGTACACGTCTTGCCAGCAGCTCAAATGTAGTCTAGACTGGGCTTTTTTTTATAGTTAACGGAGAAACAAAAAGGAACTTCAAGGCATGATTCACCTCGTTCTGATGTAGATACCTAAAATAAGTTGGACTGATTGCAGCCTGTGAGTTCCTGTTTCTGCCATGTAAGTCTAGATGACAGGTAGGGAAGTCCACACTGTCGATGCCAATGTTTGGATGAGATGAATTCCAGCTGGAGTGATCCAGGTTACAATTCAAGCCCTGCGAGGTTGCTCAGATGAATGTGCAACTTTGAGCTTTATGTTGAAGGGCTGAGTAGAATGCAAGCCGAGTTTACTAGCATGCCTGGCCACCAAAGACCCTCACAGGGCAGCTACTCCAAGGCCAGATGTGAAGAGAAGGAGACTAAAGACTCCACATTCCTCAGGAAGGGATGCTTTACCTGTGTGCCAATATTCACTAGCATTAAGAAGTCTCAGGATTTAAGATACAGCTCGTGTTTGTTGCAGGGAGCCTCATGCAGGTTTTGCAGCCTGTTTTACTCCCAGGACTGTCCTGTCTTCCCTACAGTGCCAAAGGTGCTGCTCAGGGATTACACTTGGTGTAAGTACCCATGAGAATTTGCAGCAGGGAGGCCTGCAGCCTTCTGCAACGTGCTATCTAGCACTGTCACTGCTGCGGGGGGTTTCAGGCAGTGACACCTGCCAGATCTGTGGTTTGCCTTTGGGTAGCATGGAGGAGACATTTCTTGATTTTCTCTTGTGACTTTCTTGGTTGCCTATTGCAATCTCAGCTTGACCTGTATTTGGATAGAATGAAGTCATTTTATTCACCTCCTAAGCTGGCCTGGGTAGAGGCATGATTTCCAGCTAAGGGTGACTCGTGCAGAGCTTTCTGTTCCCCTCAGAAGTAGCAGTATCCTGTGCAGGAAAGCCCAACTAACATTTCGGTAGCCTGCCAGGGCGGGACAAGATGAGGAGTCATCTAGTCAAAGGATTCAAGGCATATTCCCCCAGCAAGAAAAGACAGAGATGGCCTGTGCCACTTTCACGCTATATCACCTGCACTTGCATCTGCCTTCTCTCTCTCTTTCTCCCTCTTCTTGAAAAAGACCTCCTTTTTCAAGGTCTTTCCTGGCCAGCGTCCCTGTAGCTTGTAGTGAAACTTCTCACAAACCTCTCAAGCCTTTATCACGTCCTGCTTCACACTTCCAGAAAGATTCCTCCTCAGCATCCTGGTTTAAGTCCCCTCTAAAGCTCTTTTGGTGCAGACCCTCGGTAATAACAAGGTAATAACAATAACTAAGAAAACATTTGTCATGCTGCCTAAGAGTGGATGTTGTTTCTTTCAACTTCCAGCGTGCAATCATAAGTAACATGCGTGACACTGATGATAAGTGCTGTGGGGAAAGGACAACCTCTGCCTCTGCTTGCTCACCACCAAGACCAGGGCTGTCAGGCAACAGAGGAGAAAGAAGAGGAGGAGGAAAATGCTAAGGCAATTGGCCCTGTGTACCATGCAGTGGTAAAACATGCAGAGAAGACAGCAGTGGAATCGCTGATCCCTCAAGCTTCTTGCTTCACCTGGGTTTCCCAGTCCTGGCTGTGGCCCATCATGGGGTCTTCCAGCCTGTTCTGCAGGGCTGGCTACTCCTTGGGCTCTGCAGGGTGAAGTGTTTCAGAGTGCAAGCAGAAAAAAAAAACAGTATGGGCTGAATCTGGGGTGAGAGTTACAGCCCATTCAAATTCAGATCCCTTCCATGCCTCCCATGTCCACACTCTTTTGGTTTCTCCCCATGTACCAACACAGCCTCCAGGTCTGTTAGAAGTTAAACACACACAAACCAGCTCAGAGCCAGTGAAGCTCTTGGAGCTACAGATAAGAAAGTCTCCATTCAATAAAGTTTACAGACCAAGGAGCAAATTCAGCCAGTGCAGGCAGAGCTGCATCTACACTTTGGGTCTATTTTGGGATAGAAGTTGTTTTTGGGCTGAAAGCTTCTCAAGCAGCAACCGGTTACGCCTTCTGCTGGACAGCTATTGCAGGAGAGATGTCAACACCACTGGAGAGAATCAAACAGTTGGGACCTTAATTAGTGTGATGAAAAAGACAAAACCAAAATGCAGTATCATTGAGAGACGAGTGTAGGTCTTCTATCTCCCTGCGGCCACAAAAATGGATTTTGAGTGCCCTGCTCCTGAGAGGGTGACTTCTGGGATTCCTCCCACCTTATTTAAGGGATAGGATTCAGCTCCTGGTTATAGACCCCTAAAATAAGGTGTTCATATTGCAGATATCTATACCTGCGTTGAGTGCCTGTGCTCCCAGACAGTTGCCAAAGATTCAGCCAGTGCAGTCTGCAGTTACAAAACACGCTTTAAGTGGAAACCTCTGTTTGTTTTCTTTTGGAATTCAGAATTACAAGTGGTTGCATGACTTTTCTCAGGGATGCAGGATCTTCTGGTGTCCTTCTCTCAAGGTCGGCCCCTGGGAAATTACCTGCTCTGAATATACGTCTGTGATATAGCTCCACAGAGCAGGAGGAAGACCATGATTTTGCTTTCTCAGTGTAGGAAGGACATGTCTGGGGGAGAGACATCAGGGACAGCTGTAGGACTCACACCATTGTGAAAGGACAGGTTGTGCTCTATGCTGTGTCTTGGTGGCCTTTCCAGCTCAAGTTGCCCCCACTTTGCCCTGGAGTCAGAGCAAGACCTACAGCCTATAACACGAACTTAATGAAGAACAGGGATTTGACCTTTTCAGGGTAAAACGGGCCTTCCAGTCTAAAACTGGGTACCTCTGAGAGTTAGGCAAGGAGTGCATAGCGCTGGAAATAAAACAAGTTGTTAAACTAGCCATGAACGTGGTGACTCTAGTTCTGGATCATTACCCTGCCGGCTGGCAGCAATGAGGTCTTCGGCTTCTGAAGGAATTTCCATCCTGAGACTGGTGAGAACAGAGCAGCAGTAGCCAAGTCTTTATGCATGAGAGCATGAATTAGGACCTGCTAACTGCCATGGCCATCGTCATGATGGGAAGGAAATTGCAGCAGCCACCGAGCTCATTTTATAGGGATGCTGAGGAGGTGTTGGGGGAGGTGGCGGAGGGAGGCAGTGGAGTTAGAAGCAATCATGATAAGATGCTGAAAGGCGAAGAAATGGAGTAAGGAGGTGGAGGTTCCACGAGACTTTTCTCTTTTTTCCCCACTGGAGGACAAAAAAGGTGGTGGGGGAGGGGAATTAGAGGAAAAATAAACAAAATCTGGCTAGCATTCAGCTCTTCTGAAGGGTGCTAACAGCAAGGAGCTGAATCTGCCACAGATGCATTTAAGCCCTTCCAGCCCATGAATTCTTTTTCCAGAAGTTTCCCAGAGTAAGTAGAACTGGTCCAAGATCCAGAGAGCTTTGACATTTGGCTATAAATCTAGGTGTCAGCAGCCTGGGAGTGAAAAGGGGAAAAAAGAAGGAAAGAAAAAAAAAAGGAAAAACAAACTATGTAACGAAAGAGGGATGAGCTCAGCGCCTGGAGGAGGGAGGCTTGGAGCTGGGGCACGACATTGTGAGAGGCAGCTGGGGGAGACAGACGGATGGATGGGGCTGGGGGAAGTGGCAGTAGCACAGCGTGGCCAACGGATGGATGGGACCATGCTCCTCTGTCAAGAGAGCCAGTGGGATGATCGATAGGCATCGAGCTCTAAAGGTACCGTCTGGAAGGAACAGGATGGTTACTGTAATCCAGGTCCCATTGGGGGAGCAGCCTGTAGGTCACCCCAAGCTGGCCACAAGCCATGGGCTTCTCATACGCCTGAACGAGTCTTCTGACTGAACTTTCAGAACTTCAGGATTTGGTAGGGCTTTTCTTTCTCTTCCTTTTTTCCTTTTTTTTTTCTTTTAATACAGCAGAATCTCTGTTTGTGCACAAGGTTAATAATGGATGAGGGCTCAAGCAGCTGCTATGGATGCTGTTTAGATTCAGAGGGTGTTTTCTTGAAGGGGGTGATTGATGGCTACTTTCAAGACGAGGAACATAAGTCTCCCCTCCCCCCATCCAGAAATGGTCTGCACACATCCAATGGCTGCTTCAACAGGCAAGATGGAGGTTAAATCCACCCAGATGCAGGCTGTGAAGGCAGATAACCAGTCTAAGAATCTAGCAACCCTCAGTCACGCTGTCCCTCGGAGATTAAGGCCTTTCAAGTTGAAGCAGCCAATATGGTTTTGATCAGTCCTGACAGATTTTACGGGAATGGCTTTTGTCTTGCTTTAAGGCCTCAGATGCTTGTGTTAAGCTTCTTCCAGCTAAGCGAGGTCAGGCTGGGTTTCCTGGGAAGAGGTTCAAGGAACAGATAGGGGAAGAGCGAATCTGCATTGCACGCTAACAGGAGCACTCTTACCTAGCGTAGCATTGCAGCTGGGTTGTCCAAAGGAGACATTTGATCTGAGGTCCCCAGACTACAGGTCACTGGGCTTCCAAAGTGCTTTTCCCCAGACCTTTTATTTGTCTCACTGCCCCTCCTGAAAGCCCCCAGTATGGATTTGGGGAGGCTGCAGTTACACTGAAGTTGCTACTGAGTAGTTTTGCAAAGAGCTCTTGAAGCATCAGCTGCTCTCCATGCCAGGGACTTCTTCTTGACAGAGGGGGAAACAGCTCTGGTTCCTCCCAGTCAGAGAGTGCTTTGGGTGGTCAGGGTGAACTGCAGCCCAAATGGCCTTCTTGGCAAATGCCATCCCATGAACATTCTTTGCCTTCTCAGTGCATTTAGGCTGCAAGACAAATGCAAGGTACAGTGTGGCAAGGCATGAAAAATACTTCCTTTCGGTGGCTCAAATGTGTCTCTGAGGCATTAACATTGTTTATGTGAATAAACCACGTTCCCTTTTCTGGCCACTTTGGTTTAATTCTCAGCTTAGAGCCTTAGAAGAGATACCTGCAACTTGGCAGAAGCATGTTGTTCCTCTTATTTTTTCCATGATGTCTCATGACACAGACGATGAGACAGACTGCACCATAGCAAGGTTGTGGATGACACCAGAATGGAGGGGGATGGGGGGGAGGGAGACACGGGAGTTGTTTTTAGCTGGGATTTGGAACAGAGACCACCACAGGTCCCTTCCAATTTCATTTTTCCAGTGATTTTCTGATAACCCCTTTAAATCTAAAAATACAGCACATCCCTGGACCATCAGGATGCAGGTGAGAGCTGAGGATAAATCTTGACCAGTCGATTGAACCCAGCTATGAAACGATGGGAGAGGAGAAGTCAGCTACATACCATGCTGGGAAATATTGCCACTCTGCAGGGGAGACAGTTTAAACCTCTCTATTCCAGACCTCAGCTAAATAATCTCTCGTTCATTCTCTCACTCCATGCCCCCCTCCCAAAAGCCTCTTTAGCCTAAGAAAACCTCTTACCCCAAGAAAATCTTGCTTTTCATTTAATGAGAAAGAGGTGTATGTTTTGGCATGGGCAACAGCAGAAAGCCTGAAAATAGAGACGCATTTCAAACCATCACTTTATAGATGGCTTCTGCCGTGCATGCTTCCATAAGCATTTACAGACCCTCCAGGAAAACATTAATTCACTTTATATTTCCAATATAGAATCAATTCACAATCCAGAGCTACAAGAAACTACTGGAAGGCTAGAAACAACTTCAAATAGCCATCGCTCAATTCCTTCTTCTCAGCCATGTCCAAGTTTACCTAAAGAATCTTTGGAAGAAGGTGAGAAGAGAGCAGAGTAAATCTGCAGTATAGTGACAGGACATAGGCCATCTCTGGGCCAGCAGGTCTTTAGTGAATGTGCCAATACAGCCAAAAAGCTGCTCTGGTGCAACCAGACAGAGCAGCAGATCAGCAGCACTAAGCACAGATCCCGAAGACTTTGCCAGTCCCGGACACCTGGACCAGCACCCGTCCACATCCAATGTGGACCCACAGCCCCATTTATATATGTATATACATATAAATACATATATATACATATATATATAATGTGTACACACTGCACTAGGTGAAAACAGCACAGGTGAACTGGAGTCTAGCCAGGTGAATAAATACACTTATCTTTCAGCCTGGAAAAGAGATTCATGCCGTGGAGTTTGCATCTGTGTTTCCCTTGGGCTTGTTCTCTGACTCGGATCTGGTTCAAGGCAAATTGAAGTTCAGATACTGCAGGGAAGGAAGATAATTGTTACATTTTTAACATAGCAACAATTCTTCTTTTTGCAAACCCAGTGACAGCAGCAGTCTCCACATATCAGTGAGCGTTTACTTAGTAGCAGGAAGCCTGAAATTTGAAGCTGTCTCCACAAAAATCTTCAAGTACATTTAACAATAGCCCTTGTTTATGGGCATCAAGCCGTTTGTTTTCCTCCCATTTCCTACGGTGATGTAACAGCCACTGCTGAAGAATTTGCTTTCTGAGCCAGAGGCTGTTTCTTGGTGCGCTTCAGAGTTTTTGGGTTTATTTCCAGTTTTGCAGGGAGCAGATTCTGGCTTCATCGGCTAAATTTCCTCTACACTGTTGGAGGGAGGCTGGCCTCTCCAGGGGGTGATTCATCCTTTCTGGAGTTGGTGTTCAAAGGGGTGCACAAACCTAACTAAAGAACAAGGTTGGGAAGCGAGAACATGGGTTTTTAGTCATGTTCCTTGCTACAGAACTCCTGTATGGCCCTTGGATCTTCACTTACTCTTACTGAAAGTAGCTCAGTGCCCACCCGCCATGGGAAATGAACAATCTCTTGGGGCTTCGTTTGCATCTTCAACATGGACGTCATCATGGTCTGCCCAAGCAAGAATGGGTACACTTACTTGAGCACAGGTCACGCTCAGAAGATGCAGTGAAAGGAGCAGTGTAAGCACATCTGAGAGATTGCCAAAGGGTTTTGTTTTTTTTTTCTGGGGGACTCCTCATGCAGGCAGTAGGGTCCAATGGGTACAGATTTGCTGGACTAGGTCTCCAAAGACCTGCTGCTCTAGGCTTGCCCCCTGTCTTGATGGACAAGAACAGACAAGATGCCTTGTGAGGTGAAACAGAGGTTTCATCTAGCCCATACTCTGGACAGTCAGTGGCTATTTTGAGCCATCTTCTGTCACCTGTTTTTCTGTCACCTTCTCCCCCATCCCTCAGCAACCACAACTGCTCTGCGGAGGTGATAGTGCCCATCTCTGCCTGGTCCCTTTAGAATTCAGCTATTCATCATATATAACATCTCTCCTACGAGGAGAGGCTGAGGGAGCTGGGCTTGTTCAGCCTGAAGAAGAGAAGGCTGAGAGGGGATCTTATAAATGCTTACAAATATATGAAGGGTGCGTGTCAGGAGGATGGGGCCAAGCTCTTTTCAGTGGTGTCCAGTGACAGGACAAGGGGCAATGGGCACAAACTGAAGCACAGGAAGTTCCCTCTGAATATGAGGAAGAACTTCTTCCCTCTGAGGGTGACGGAGTACTGGAACAGGGTGCCCAGGCAGGTTGTGGAGCCTCCTTCTCTGGAGATATTCAAGACCCACCTGGACAAGGTCCTCTACAACCTACTGTAGGTGACCCTGCTTTGGCAGGAGGGTTGGACTAGATGACCCACAGAGGT